>Ga0078972_1010135_pt1 | contig 17895 bp, 13 predicted proteins | sample YelNatPaOPGAMG01_FD_67568 | JGI IMG/M metagenome (GOLD analysis project Ga0078972, IMG submission 67568) | Hot spring thermophilic microbial communities from Obsidian Pool, Yellowstone National Park, USA - OP-RAMG-01 (SPADES assembly) (version 2) | ecosystem: Environmental > Aquatic > Thermal... | reverse complement strand
AGGGGACCCGCAGTTGATAAGGCTTGGCTGGGATGCGGGATTAGGAGCGAAGAACTCGCAGGGCTTTGGCTGTTTTGAGATACTGAGCGAAGAGAGGAAATTTCGTCGGTCGTCAGTAGCCCGAAAATCCCCGGAGACCGACGAAAAATTCAGCGGATGGTCTTGACAATTTTTAGATTATGATGGGAAAATAAAGGGAAAATTTTGAAATTTTTCTTGATAAATACAAAAAATACTTGCCAAAATACATACTTTATGATATAAATATAATTGAAACAACGGGTTTGAAGCCTACCTATGAGGAATTGAAACTTCAGGATGAAAACCGCGATTTTCCGATCCTCAGTTTGAAGCCTACCTATAAGGGATTGAAACAAGTAAAAGTAACTATTTTTTTCCATACCAACTTTTTTCGTTTGAAGCCTACCTATAAGGGATTGAAACGTCTTAACGTATGGTCCAGTGGGAAGGTTACCGAACCTGTTTGAAGCCTACCTATAAGGAATTGAAACTTTCACCGAGCACACCGACCTGCTTTTCATCTTTCCAGCTTGAAGCCTACCTATAAGGAATCGAAGCTCCCCTCCTCCCTGCATAGCGCATTTTCGCTCACTTTGTTTTAAGCCTACCTATAAGGGATTTTTTCTTGCAATTCATGAGAAAATTTTTTCTTGCATATTTTTCTGTTTATGATAAAATGTTTAAAATGCGCATTAAGATTATCGCAACTGTTGGGGAATCGCTTAGGGTAAACCTCCAGAAAAAGGAGGAGCAAGAGATTATTAACTCTCTTCCTTTAGCCCGAAATTCTCCGAATCGGTTAAATTGCGAAATTATAAGATTGTCCGACATCCGTGAAGGAAAAAACATAAACATCAATAACCTCTTCAACAAATACTATCAGAGTTTTTGGCAGAATATCTCACCCCAAAGTGCGATTACCTTCCCCTGCGCCGAACTACAAAGCATCATTTATCTCCTTGACCATCTTTTCAAAGAGGTTGATGAGTTAAATGTGGAATTGTGCTTCATCCCTACAAGGGAAACAGAGGAAATAGCAGATTTTCTCGTGAAACAATTGGGAGATAAACAAAATCAATGTCATTTAGAAAACCGCTATAATGGAAAAAGGCTTCAAATCAACCAAGTTTATGCAACAAATTGTGTTGATATTAGCGCGGAAAACGCGGAGGCATTCCAATCAGGTCTGGAAAAGCTTTACGAAAGATTAGAAGGACAATTAAAAGCAAGCGTCCAATATGACGCAATTTTTATTGACATAACCGGTGGATATAAGGGCTTCATCCCCATAAGCGCCCTCAGGGGCTTCCTTGATGATAAGGTAAGGGTGTTTTACGCTCACGAAAAATCAAAATCTGTCATCATTATCCCAAGCTTGCCCCTCTCCTTCTCCCTCCGTAGCCTTGATGAGATGCGCTCAATAGTGAGAAGAGAAAAAATCCCCAAAGAGGAATGGGAAAACCTACCGCCCAGATTCAAACCCCTTTATTACCCGACGGAATGGAATGATTTTAAAAGAACTGTTTTCGGGGAAATCGTTTATAAATTTTACGAAGAGGAAAGAACTCGCCGCTATGGCTACGGACATTATCTTTTGGAAATGCTTGAACAAAACGAGAGAGAAAAATTGGAGGAAAGGCTTCCCTATTGGGAACATCTCTGGCTCGGAGACCAAATCCCCGAAACGGTTGAACATTCAAGAGGGCATAGCCAGCGCCTTCTGGAAATGGCATACCATCTCTTCATCCTCTTCCCTCATCTCAAGGATGAATTGAAATCGGAATGGCTATATTACCTAATCTGCGCCATCTGGCTACACGATATCGGACACTCCGCCCTCTATTATGAACAAAATAACCAAAAAATCCCCGTCTACCTTATGCCCTCCTTAGTGAGAGACTGGCATCATCTCCTATCGGCTCAGCTCATAGAGAAAGGTGATTATCTCCAAGACGCGAATGATAAACAAATCGTTTCCCTTCTTGCGAAATATCACCGCAAAGCTATGAAATTGAAAGGAGGTAATTTCGAATTTCAAAAAGATTACGGGCTTCTTAAAGATAAAAAATTTCCCTCTCTTGAAAAGACCAATGTGAATGGAAAGGAATTGCTTCTCACCTGCGCTCTCCTTCGTCTTCTTGATGCTTGCGATGTGCAAGCTGATAGGGTGGTGAGCGATGAATATAGGAAACAAAGGGAAAAGAGAACAAATTATGAGATGGATTTCTATTATTCCCAATTCGTTGAATTGAAAAAGAAGATTGCCAGCTCGCTCACTGGGAGTGATAATAGGAAGTTAAACGAATTAGAAAAGGCAATGGAAAAATTCAAAAATGCCCAACCATCAGAGCAAAATTTTAAAAATTTGCAATCGGAAGCAGAGCAATTAGCGATAGAGATTTTCCGTGATAACTTGGGGAAGAATTGGCTTCTCATTGAGCTCGCCAGCCTAGCGGATAAGGTAATCTTTAAGAGGAGACAGGAATACGACTTCCTATTACATAGCGGAATTGACTTGGTTTATTTGGGAAAGAAAGAGGATAAATTAGCAATTTACATCGTTGGCGGAACGGATTATAATGAAGAAAATTTAAAAAGTGTGGCAAAACAAATAAAAGAAGAATTTGGGGAGATAGAGGATATTTTATCTTGTTATGGAGTAAGTCTTAGCGGAATCTATTTTTCTGAAACGGGAGAGAGGTTAGATGAATGAGATAGTGAAGAGGACTTTGGAGATTGAGGCGAGCCTGAAAGGGCTAACGCTTAGCCCGGCGGAATTGTCTCAATTATTTGAGGAGAAGGGAAAAGAGGAAATGAAAAAGATAGGGGAAAAGTTGTTCCCATCTCCTCCCCTCGCCCTTTTAAGTTTTGATGTTGATAAAATCAAGGAATATGTCTTCGCCACCAGCAGACCAATTGAGATAAAGGGCGGAAGCGATATCTTGGAGAGCCTAACCGAGAAGGATTCAAAAGACGGCGTTTACGCATGGCTGAAGAAATTGGGAATAGCGGATGATAATGTGATATTCGCTGGAGGAGGTAGCGGATTGGTCCTTCTGCCAGCGAGCAAAGCGGAGGAGGCAGCAGAGGCGATAGAGGAAGGATATAAGAGAGCTACAATAACCGCTACTTGCACCGCTGTCTATGAGCTCTTTTACCCCCACGAGCTGATTTACGGAAAGGATATTGAATATCCCCTTGGGGATTGTGGAGGTAAATATTTTGACAAAGAATACATTGAGAGGATAAAGAATGGGGAAAGGGTTCCCTTTGGGAAAATCGTGAAGCTTCTCTCATTTAAATTGAGGCGCAAAAAAGAGGAAAGGGCGCTGAGGGATTTGTCGCCCGCCTCTTATCCGCCCTTTTTGAGATTATGCACCTCTTGTGGGCTTTATCCCGCAAGGAAGAAGGAGAAGAGGGATGAAGAAGAGGTGGAATATTTATGCGCTTCCTGCTTTAATAAAAGGAAAGTTGCAAGGGCAATGGAAGAAAGAAGGAGGGAAGCCCTCAGCCTTGAGGAAATAGTTCAAATGGAGGACGGGGAGAGGGACGACATCGCTCTGATTTACGCAGACCTCTGTGAGACGGGTTCTCTATTGGAGAAGGCGGAGACTATGGAGGATTTAAAAGCTCTCTCCAAAGCGTTGATGGACGCCATAGAGAAATCCATACAAGAAATAGTGAGGAAACACCATCTATGGAAAAAGTATCAAGCTCCCATAGTAGGCGGAGATGATATCGTTCTCATCATTCCTGCTCGCTATACGGTTTCGGTCGTTTGTATGCTCTTGAAGGAAATAGAATCCAATCTTCAAAGGGAAGGGGATAAGATGGAAAATATCTCGGAAGAGCTGAAGAGGGAGCTACGGAGGCTTCGCCTTGCGGTTGGCTTCCTCACCGCTCCCCATACCTTCCCTATTCACTATCTCTTCAATTATGTTCAATCACTTCTGAGGAATGCGAAGGCTTTCTATTATCGGGAAAAGAAAAGAGTTGACTGGATTGACTTCCTCCGCCTGAAAGCTGGTTCACCCCTAAATATAGAGCTTGATAAGTTGAGGGAGCAGGAAAGGAAGAAGGAAATAGAGCCAGGCGTTTATTATAATCTCACGATGTGCCCTTATAGAATAGATGAATTTAAAAAGCTCATAAATGCTCTGGAGATGCTCAAGAGTAAAATTCACTCTTCCCAGCTTCACAACATTCTCCAATTGCTCAATGACCACCCCTTCGCCGCTTGGATTAATATTATATATCAAGTTTTAAGGAATCAAAAGGATTGGGGAGAAGTTATGGAGAAATTAACGGGTTCAAGTGATGATTACACAGCTTGGGCTAATTTCTTCGTTCATAAGAGAGATAACAATTATTATACTCGCTTCATAGACTTTATGGACCTTTACAAGGTCTCTCGGAAGGGGGAGAGCTGATGGAAATCACCCTGACTTTAAAAACCTCTCTTTCCATCGGTGGATATCTATCCTCTCTTTTCTTTGATAAAGCGACTGCGAGGGATGGGAAAGGCTTGCCCCTCATACCGGCATCCGCTATAAAAGGAGCATTGAGGATAGAGTTCGTAAGGCTTTCTTCTTCCACCTGCAAATCCCCAAAACCCGAGGAGATGTGTGAGGAACCCAATTTATGCCTTGCTTGTAGAATATTCGGAAACCCCGCAAGGGAGGGCAAATTGAGGTTCAGCAATGCGAGATTGACGGGGGAAGGATTGGAAGTATTTAAAACATATCCCTCCTTGGCATATGAGGGAAGATATGGGGTAACGATATCAAGGAGGCTACGCACCGCAAAGGAGAAGAGGTTGTTCATTGAGGAAGTGCTGAAATACTTTCCCGAGGGGTTGGTTTTCAAAGCCAATATAGATGGGTTTGAAAAGCTTGACGAGGAGGAGAAAGAGCAGTTCGTCTCCCTACTGGAGTTTCTTAAAAAGGTTGGCATATCCATAGGAGGAAGGAAGACCGTCGGCTATGGACGCTTCGCTTTTGATTACTCCCTTCAAGAAGGGGAGACAAAACCCATTCAGCGAAATATCCCCGCCTCCAATTCCTGCGTCGTCGTCTTCAAGCCATTGGAGCCCTTCCGAGTAAGCTATATAAAAGCGAGGGAATATTTCCTCCCTTCCCTTTCCTATATCCCAGCACCAACCGCGAAGGGGGCGCTCGCCTTCCGAGCGAGGGAATTCCTCACCAGCGATGAGTTTAAATCCCTCTTCCTCTCCCCACATAGCTTCTTCACCCCTCTCTACCCTTCCTCCGGGAGAGCTCCCGCCTTTCCAATTCCTTTATCAGCGAGGACTTGTAAAGCTTGCAAGGGTTTCGGCATCCAATTAGGTGGCGAGAAACCATCACATGGGGTAAAGGACATCCTATTGGAAACATTCCTCATCTCCAAGCTGGCTGAGGATGGAATCTTGCTTCCTAAAGAGGAAAAATGCCCCTATTGTGGTAGTTCCCTCGTTCCAATTGAGGGCTATTTCCGCGATGAAGCAACACCTGTTAAGGTGGAACCTTCCCTGCGAATAACAACGAAATTGGCGGTAAATAGAAAAACTTTGACCTCCGAGGAAGGGATGCTCTATTCCTATGCCCTCGTTGACCCCTCCTTAGAGGAAGAAGAGACGACATTTGTGGGGATGGTTTTCTCCAAGGATGGGAATTCTTTGGGAAAGCTGGACAATATAAGGGAGGTTTATGTGGGCGGAGGGAGAAGCAGAGGGATGGGAAAGATGGAGGTGTCTATTCATCCTCCTAACCTATCTGATGATATAGAGGAGAGATGCAGACGGCTTAAGGATGCTTTGGAGAGGAAGGCGGAGGAAATATGCAGTGATTTGGGTTTGGAAGGGGAAAAATTTAAGGAGAAATTGTCCCAGCGTTTCTACTTTTCCCTTACCCTCCTTTCCCCTCTCGTTCTACCCTCGGATATGGATTTAGAGGAATATTTGGGGAGCCAGCTGAAGGAGGAAGTTAAACTTGAATGTGCATTTGCAAAGTTGACATATTTGGGTGGATTCAATGAGGCGACGAAGATGAGAAAATGGCTTATGCCCGCCATTTCTCAGGGTTCCTGCTTCTTATTTTCCACCTCAAAAGTGGCATTGGAGGAGATGGAAAGGTTGGAGAGGGAAGGGATGGGGTTATATAAATTCACGGGTTGCGGATGGGTGCGCTTCAGCCTCCCATTCCATTATGAGCTTTTGGAACCCAAATAAGGAGGTGTCAAAAGGATGCTTGATAGCTTAAAGGTTTTGACAGCTGTAGAGGAGAAAAAGGACGAGATAGCGGGAGTGGCAGACGAATTATGCGAGCGCTTCAAAAATAATCTTCCTAGTAGAGCTCAATTTGAGAACCTGCGACTCGTCGCTTCATCAACGGAATCTATAGAGGAAGTAAAGAGCTTCATTTATTATCAGATAGCGAGAGGGGTAGAAGGTTGGAGCAAAGATTTTGGCGACAAGCTCCTGCAGAAGATTGAGCAAATTGCGAAAATCTTTGGCGCTGATAAGCAAAAGCAAATCAAAGCGATTCGCTTGTTTACGGGCTATCTCATAAGGTATGCGATGTTTTACTCCCCAAGGAGGAGGTAAAGAAATGGCTCTCAACAAAACTGGGTTTGACGAGTTTAAGAGGAAGGTCATATTGAGGGGTTATTTAGAGGTTCTCTCCAGCTTGCACATCGGTAAGGGAAGAGCGCTAAATCCCGATTCAGCAACGGATAATCCCGTCATAAAAGATTTCAGGGGAAGACCGTTTATCCCTGGCTCTTCCCTTAAAGGCTCCCTGCGCTCCCTCGCTGAAGCTCTGCTTCGCAGCTATCCCAATTCCCCTCTGCGCTCCTGCGATGTGATAGACGATGCCTGCGTGAAAGATAGAAAGGATATGAGCGATGAGGAATTGCTTGAAAAAAGCTGCGATATATGCTTACTGTTTGGTTCGCCCTGGGTGGCTTCAAGGCTGAGCTTCACCGACCTTCCCGTGGAGGAAGAGAGATGGCATGACCTCCTTCTTCAGATAAGAGATGGAGTAGCTATAGATAGGGAGGCAGGAGCGGCTTCGCCGCAGAAAAAATACGATTACGAGGTAGTCCCTGCAGGGACGAGGTTTAAGCTGGAGATTTTGTGCGACAATGTGGAGGATTACGAGCTTGGCATACTCTTCTCCGCCATTGAATTCCTCAACCAGGGGCTTGCCCATCTCGGCGGGCATAATACCAGAGGTTGTGGAAAGGTCAAGATAGAGATTGAAAGCTACGAGGATGTGAAGAAGGATGAGGTGATAGATTTCCTCAGCGGAAGGAAGCCAAAAAAGGAACCGCCCGAGGAATTCAAGAAGAGATGCTTAAAGGCTATTGAGGAGAAATTAAAAGGAGGTGCGAAATGAATCTCAAACCGATATACAATTTGGGGAAAATGAGATTTAAGATAGAGCCGGTCACCCCTTTGCTAATAAAATCAAGGGAGACTATTGACCCTACAAGACCGGAAATGGAATTCGTTAGGTTGATAACTCCCTATGGAGAAACAGTCCATATCCCTGGCTCAAGCCTGAAGGGAGCTATAAGGAGCCACTGCGAAAGATTATGCAGGTCGCTGGGATTAGATGTCTGCGACATCTTGGACACGAGACGAGAAGGCAATAGTTGTATTGGCAGGCATAGAAGAAACCAAAGAGAGACAAGAGGAAGGATGGAGGAAATAACTCCATATAGAGAGCATTGCTGTATTTGTCGCACTTTCGGCTCAATGAACCTCGCTTCAAGGGTTCTCTTCAGCGATGCCTTCCCCTGGAGCTGGGATGCAGAGGAAAGGGGGAAGGCAAAAGCGATAGAGGAAATCAACAAGTTCATTAACATTCGCCCGGGAACGGCGATTGATAGGAAAAAAGGGTCGGTGAAAGGGGGAGCTTTATGGGAAATGGAGGTTTTAGCGGGAGGGACCTTTTACTGCGAGCTAACCATCAGAAACTATCAGCTCTATCAGTTAGCGCTCATCCTCCTTTCCTTCCATCACTTGAACGCAGGTCTCCAAAAGCTCGGGTTTGGGAAGACGAGGGGATTGGGAAGAGTGAAGGTCTCCGTTGAGGAATTGGAAATTCAGCAATACCCTTTATTGAACGCAGGTAAGGGCAAGATATGCGGGATAGGGATTGTTCAAGGTTTGCAAGGCGAATACGATTTGGTGGATAATGATGAGGTTGATTCCCCTGTTTCCCCTGAGGATGGCCTGCTTTTCCACCGCTTTTCGCTTGCTGAAAGCGAGGCGGAGGAGCTTTTACAAAAAATACTTTCCAGCGAGCACTGGAAAGCGTTTCAGGAGAAATTCAAGGGAGGAGAAAATTGAAAGCCTCGCTAACGATATTTCATAATTTGGAGGAATTGGAGAACGCTATTCAAAGTTTAGAGAACGAATCTTTCACCTTTTATGTTGAGGATTGGGAGGAAGGGGTCATCTTCAAGGAAAATATAAAGGGAAAGGATTTGCTTGTTAATTTTCATAAATTGAAGGAAAAATATGGAGAGACTTTTATAATGCGTGCCTTCAATGGGGAAAAGGAAATCAGCTGGCGTTATGATGAGGGTGCTTTTGCGGAGATTAAAGCAGATGGGGAGCTGGATGTAGAGGAAGAAGAGTTCATCTTGGAGGGGGATACGCATAGATTTCCCGGGATAAAGAGTTTTCAGGATTTTAAAAAAGTGAAAATCCAGAAGATATCCTCCAAGGGGAAAACTCTATTCTATAAGCTGGGAGGTTTAGAGAAATGAATCGGGAAGAAAGGAAGGAAAGATTGAGGAGCGATGAATCTTACCGCGATGTTTCCGCAATTGACCAAAGAACAGGGAGAAGATATTGGGAATATTATGTAGTTAAGCAGCTGGGGGAGCCAAAGAAAGAAAAAGTAAATATTTATCACGATGTTTTTGCCCAACGCAATGGTAGGCTTTCTCTCACTATAGAGACTAAATCTCAGATATTCATTGGCTCGGGAACTGTTGAAATTACGGGTGGAGACCAGCAATATTTCACTTTCTCCCGGGTAAATAATGAAATCATCATTCCTGGCTCCTCGCTCAAGGGCGACATCAGGCAATACGCTGAAGCCCTTTCCTTCTCCTGCTACGACGCTTCCTGCGAAAACGAGCTCTGTCCCGCTTGCAGGATTTTCGGCTCCGCCTCTTTCCACTTCAAAGGGAAAGTATCTTTTGAGGACGCAAAGCTTCTCAATGGAAAAACGAGAATCATCACGATTCCCCAGCGTTGGGGACCGAGAATAGAATATGAAAATGGACGCAAGTTCTATTATCATTCCGCACCATCAATAGAATCTCCCGATAGGGAGTGGCTGGAGGTTGTGGAAGCGGGCAGCTATTTCAATTTCAATCTCGCCTTTGAGAACCTGGAGGATTGGGAGTTAGGACTTCTCATTCTGGCAATGGGCGTTGCTCCCGGGAAAGAATTTCCCCTGAAAATTGGTGGAGGGAAGAACAGGGGAATGGGTCTCGTTAAGCTGAGTTTGGAGTTAGATAGAAGCTTCCTTTTCCTTTCTCCGGAAGAGATGTTCTCCTCTCCTCGCCCTAAAGCAATTAAAGTAAAAGAGGAAAATCTCAATAATTGGGTGGAAAAATATCTTGAGAAAATGTCTTCTGGAACTCGTGAGGAATTGGACAAGATAATCAAAAAATTTAGGGAGGGAAAGCCTGATGGACAAAGATAAACTTATAGATGAAGCCCACCAGCTCGCAAAGGCTTGCTCCCGAAAAGAGGTAGCGCAACAGATTAAGCCCGCTTTCTCTTATTTAATCTACCACAGGGACTTGGGACAATTTAAAACCTTCCTTCAGACCAAATCAGCGAGCAAAAGGAGCGATAGGCATTGGGAGGAAGCGAGGGAACATCTGAAAAAATTGCTTGAAAAGGGATATTCTGTAGACGAGCTCCTCTTCATAATGGGCATTGCTATAAGATTGATGGGATATTATCATTAAAATGGTGATGAGAAAATGCGAATTTTAAAGCTCACTCTCTTCATCATATTTCCTTTATTACTCCTTGCAGCTGAACCTTTTACGATTGACGCTTTCCTTTTGATTGACCAATCGGGAAGTATGAAAGATACAGACCCCCACAATATTCGCATCTCCGCAGCTGAATATTTCATTGACCTTCTCTCCCAAGATTATTCAAAAACGCTTAAGCATCGCTTGGGAATAGTCAACTTCGGCGATAAGCCTCCACAGACCATTCCCCTTACTTATCTTTCCCCTGAAGGAGCTGCCAAATTGAAGAATAGTTTGAAGCCACTGGATTTGGGCAACACAAGCTTCATCTCTGCTTTAAAGGAAGCGAAGAGGGAGTTTCAAAGGGGAGAAAGGGAGAGCCAGAAAGTCGTCATCATCCTTACGGATGGAGAGCCAGATGATAGCAGAAAGCTTTCCTTAGGTGATTATTTCAAGGAGATAGAGGATTTCGTGAGAAGCCAAATGCAAGATGTTGTAATCTACACAATACTCGTTGATACGAAGGACAGATTCTGGAAAAAGGATAAGCCCTACTGGGACAAGATAACTGGGAACAAGACCCATCTCCTTCGCTCTATGGACGAGAAGCAATTGCAGAATCTCTATACGGAGATAGGGGCGAGCTTGATGAGAGGGCTTGCCCCCGAATGGAGGTCGCTTCCCTCTGAAGGGAGGGAAGTCTCGGTAAATGTCGACCCTTACCTTGAGAACATAAAATTCATCGTTCGCAAGACGGATAAGAAAACGAAGGTGGAAATCATCCGCCCGAATGGGAAACCGATTTCATCAAAGGATAAGGATGTAACCCATACAGGACCCATAAAAGGATGGAATATCTACAGCGAGATCTTCACCGTTTCAGAACCTCAGCCGGGAGAATGGAAGTATAAATTGAGTGGGGAGGGTGAAGTGGAGGTAGGCAAAACCCCCATCCCGGTGGAGATGAAGCTTCTATCCCCGAAAGGAAAGCTATTATCCACTACCATATCTTCTCAAGGGGAGAAAGAAGAGATTTACCTCTATCCCGTAGGGAAACCGATAGTAGTGATTGCCAGCTTCCTTAAAAGGGATGGTTCACCCGTGAAGGAAATACCCGGCTATAGACTTTATCTCGGAGCTAAGGTTACAACCCCGGATGGCGTCACTCGTCCACTGGATTTGAGAGAAAGAGAAGAAGGAGTTTATTATTCTTCCCAAATTGTGGAGACGAAACGGGAAGGGGATTATCGGCTCGTTCCCGTAGTTAAAGGGGGAAATCAAGATATATCCCCAAAGACCATTTATGTGTTGAGAGCGAAGCCCATTCCATATTTAAAATTGGAAGAGCCAAAGCCAGGCGCTACTTACCCACCGGGAAAGAAATTCAAAATAAGGGCTTCCATCCTCGTTTCCTCTAAGCCGATTTCTCCCGAGAGCTTCTTCACCGATTCCCCCAACAGCCTCCTCTGGGCACAATTGAAGAGAGGGAATAAACTCTTGCCCGTTTCCATAGATTTCACCTACAAAAGGGAAGATAAATCCTTTGAGGGAATAGCTGTAGCTCCTAAAAAGCCGGGAATATATACGGTTTCTATTCAGCTTTCCGGACATCTTCTATCTGGAGAGAAATATGTAGCCGAGCCGCCTGAGGAAATCTCCCTCCGCATCAAACATTCCCCTATTTCCTTGCTTAGCTTTTATTGGTGGATTATTCTCGGTTCCTTTATTTTTGGATTGGGAATCTGGCGTTTTATAATCTACCTCCAGCCTCCCCTCTATGGTAGAATAGAGTGGGTTTATATCCCTCAACAATTAGGCGGGCAATTGAAGGGAAGCGAAATCTTGAGGGGTAAGATAATGAAATTGGGTGGAGGAAGCAAGGATGATATCAAACCCAATGTCTCTGGATGGCCAGCTACTACTTGGTGCATTTTTAGAGCGAAAAGTAAAGGGGGAAGCGACATCGTCTATGCGAAGTATGTAAGCAGCGGTTTAGGCACGAAGAACCCCTCTTGGTTGGGGAGGGAACTGAAGGACGGGGATTATTTCTCCTTAAGATTTAAAGAAGAGGAAATCACAATAACATATTATGAAGCTTGAAAGGAGGTAAAGAAAAGATGAAGTTTTATCCAGCGGTTGTTATAGGCTTGGGAGGTTCGGGCAAATGGCTTATAGCCCACTTAAAGAGGTCCCTTTTGGAGTTAAACGATAATCAAATTCCACAAGAGGTTTATCTCTTTTCCATAGACTTAAGTGGACCCCTTGATGAGAAGCCTCCAGCGAGGGTTTCCCTATTTAATTCTCTGGTATATAGAAAAGAGGATGTCTATGCAGATGCCCGAAAGAACCCACCGGAATTCCTTGATATAAGTTGTTTATGGGCAGACCCAGTATTAGATATTTTGGGAATGAAGAGTAAAGGTGCAAGAACAAATCCCTGCACTCCCCTCATCTCTCGTTGGCTTTCTCCTGAAGACGCTAAAAAATATAACCTTACCCTTGGTGATATTAATAATAGAGGGGGAGCTGGACAGAAAAGGCAGGGAAGTCGTGTAGCCTTCTTCCTTATGGTTGAAGAAATATGGAGAGTTTTGGACGCTATCCTACAAAGAGTAAGGGCTTCACAGGACCAAAAGATAAATTTCTTTATCTTCTCCTCACTTGCCGGTGGAACTGGTTGTGGGATATTCATTGATACTTTCTACCTGTTGGAAGCTGCTATTAAAGATAAGCGGCTCTATGATGGGCCAGGCGTTAATATCTTCGGTATATTCTCCTTGCCTATCGCTTATAAAAATCTCTCCCATGAGGCACAAAGGATGAACGCCAATTGCTATGCCTCTTTCAGGGAAATGCAAACAACCCTCTTAGCCCCAAACTATCCAGTTTCTTACACCTTAAATCCAAACCTCAGAGCGTTAATGGAAGTAAAGCCAGACTTACAAATCTTGAATTTCGTCTACTTCGTTGATGGCTATAACCTAACCGACAAACACACCTTGAAGGAGGGACTTATACCTATAGTCTCCGATTTCATCCTTTCCCACATCATTGCTCCTCCACACACGGATTATCCTAACCTTCTCGCTACTATCCAAGACAACGGTAAAAGCATAAGAGATATCAACCAAGGACAAATTTACAGCACTTTCGGGCTTTATTCATATATCTTCCCTGCTGAAGAGGTTATTCAGACTCTCGCTCATAAGCTCGCTCTTGATGTCCTTGAGCATTTCCTTTCAGACCCTACTACCGATACAGAAGTAGAGAATATGGCGCAAAGTTTCCGAAACAACCCCCAAAATACCCCCTTCAACTGGCAGGTGGTAAAAAGTCTATTGGAGCAACCGGAGGATACCACTTTAATATCTTATCCTGGACACCTATTTAACCGAATGGTAACGAGCAAATCACTCCTAAAGTATGCCGATTTCACAACAGCCGATATACGTACCTCGCGGTTTCTTCGGAAAGTGCACTCCGATGATGTCATAAGAAGAGCCGAAGGAAAACGCGATGTCTTCCTGAGAAACCTCAAATTTCAATTATTATCACAACTACTTGCGGAAAATAAGAACGAATTTGAAAATAAGTTGAAAGAAAGGGTTAAAGAGATTCTAAATGGAAGGAAAAGAGGTTGCTTGACTCTTGCCTTCCGTTTCCTTGCAGAAATGATAAAATCCTATTACAAAGCAAGGGAAAACCTTGAGAAACTTATTGAAAGGGCTGGCATATCAAATAAGAAACAAATGATAGAACGGGAAGTTGAGGCATTAAGGACTAAATTGAGGAGTAGCGACAGAGGAAGCGACCAAGAAGCATATAAGAGAGCTTTGGAGGATTTGGTGAAAGTTGAGGCTCTTATGGCTATTTTAGAAACCGTAGCAAAAATTATAGATGTTTATAGAGAAATAACAGAATCCCTTTTACGAGAAGTTGGAATGTGGATTGATACCTTCAACGATGGAATAGAAGTGGTTAAAAAGGCAAGGGATAGCCAAATAGAGGTGCGTAGGGAGAAAGCCCTTTTAGCGGGAAGGGAATATGTTACCCAGCCTGAGGATGAATGGGAGAACAAGCTCTACAACTTCATCCTGAATTTAGAGAAACCTGTAGGGAGTGTAGAAAATGAGATAAAAAGCAAGCTCGCGGAGAAAGATTTCCAAAGGGATATAATTGACAAATTTAGCTGGGATTTTGAACAAGATGAATTGCGCTGTTATCTCCCCGCTGAATTCGCTCCCAAGCAATTATTACTTGATATGTACAAATTACATATAGATAGAAAATTGGGGCGAATGTCCATTGAGGAATGGAACGAAAAAGCACTTCAGTGGAATTATAATTTCGTGAATAACTTCCTCACCCAATCTCAACTGGACTCAGTCAAAAAACTTAGCCTCGCGGACATCCTCGTCTGGCAAGGCAGGACAAGCAATATCGCGGAATTTGCGCAGAACATAGAAAGGCGAGCAGAGCCAGTTCTCCAGCATCCCGGGTCTCTTTCCCCCTCGGTCAGGCACTGGAGACAGATAACCACCGCTACTACAATAGCGGACCCTCCTGGCGCTGGTTTCGTAGCCCAACTTATCAATCATTGTCGAACCAACGGAATAGAAACGCTCGATTCTCAAAACCGATATCAGCTGACCTTCACTCACTATATCCATCTACTCAATCCTAAGGAGATTGTAAATCTTTATGGGGCTGAAAGAGATTACAGAGACTGGGTTAGGAAATTGCTTGGGGGTGAGGTAATACCCATCCACAACATCCCTCACCATAAGCACGCCTCAGAGTTTGAGCATAAACTCCAGCTCGATAGATGCCTCAACAGGGAAATAACAAGGTGGTTAGAGGATAAGGAATTGGTAAAGAACATCTCCCTTGCCCTTGCTTACGGAATAATCCAACAAAACTTCAACCCCACCAGCAGTAGGAATGAATATCAATTTCAAAAGGATTGGCTCGGCGAGAATCTCCCTGAGCTCTTTGAGAATATTTACAGCAATTCTGCTCGCCAAAAAGATGTGAAGAATGCTGTGAGTGAACATATTAAGAACAATGCTTCAAACCCCAGCGTGCTACGAGATAGCATAGAGAACTTCATATCATCTCTCCAGCAAAGCATAGCCCCGAGCGCCACTGATGAGGAAACGGATTTAAAGCGGGTGATTCTAATTGTTTTGAGCGAGGAAAAGGATAAATTGGGGAGCAAGTGAGATGTCAAAGGTTCTCTTAATCACAGTTGGAGGCTCTGTAGAGCCGCTTAAAACCTCAATTAGAACAAATCAGCCCGATTATATCGTCTTCATTTGCAGTCAGGATACCGCGACAAAGGGCTCATACGAGATGGTGCCTATCCTTTTGAAGGAGACCGACAACGCCAATCTACCTTATGAAATCCTCCTCGTTAATCCCGATGACCCAGAGGATTGCCTCAGGAAACTCATCCCCAAGGGGGAAGAGCTTTCCTCTAAATTTGGCTTTGAAAATATTTACGCCGATTACACTGGCGGAACGAAGACTATGAGCACCTCCCTTTTCTGGACGGCTGTTCGCTTCCGTTTCAACCTCTCTCTTACAACGGGGATAAGAAGGGACCTTGTCATAGTTAAGGAAGGGGAAACGACCCGCAGAGTTCCTCTCTCCTATCCCTATTACGAGGAGCTCCTTTCCTCTTTGAATTCTCTCTTAAATAAATTTCACTATATCAGCGCGGAGGAAAGCATCCGCTCCGCTCTCGCCAATTTCCCCTTTCCTTCTCAGATGCAGGAGGAATTACAGCGAATGCTTGATATCATTTCAAGCTTCAGGCTCTGGGATGCTTACGATTCCCTTTCCGCCTATGAAAAGATGAAGGATTATAAGAAGTTTTTCTGGGAAAAATATCTATCTTTCTGGGAAAAGGTAATTGTGAATAGGGCGCTTATGGAGGACGATTTCAAAGAGGAGTTAGAGAAAAGGAAATTATCCATTTCCTTGAATAAGAAGTCGGAGCAATATGCTGTGGTTCAAGATATGATTTTGAATGCGGAGAGAAGCGCTGTAAGGGGGAGGTTTGACGATGCGGTTGCGAGGTTGTATAGAGCTTTGGAGGCTTTTGCCCAATTGAGGTTATTGTTGAAGTATGGGATTAAGACAAGTGATGTAGATATAGGATTAGTTCCTATGGATTTGAGGGAAAAGTATGAGAGGAAGAGAAGGGATGGGAAGATAAGACTGGGATTAATGGAGGATTACGAGCTACTTTCGGAATTGGGAGATGAGGTAGGGAGGGATTTTGAGGGAAGAAGGGACGAGCTGAAGAGGGAAATAGAGAAGAGGAATCAGAGCATCCTGGCGCATGGATTTAAGAGCATAAGCGAGGGGGAGTATAGAGAAGTGGAGGGGAAGATAGTTGGATTTATGAAGGGGAATTTGAGGAGGATACTGGGGGATAGATACGAAGAGCCGAGCCAATTGCCGAGGAGCTTAGAGGAGATAGAGGGATTGCTTGGGAAGGCTTGAAATTCGTCGGTCGCCAGTAGGCGGAAAATCCCTAGGGACCGACGAAAAATTTAGCGGTTAGTCTTGACAATTCTCAATTTAATATGGAAGAATAAAAGGAAAATTTCAAAAAATTTCTTAAAAAATGAAAAAAATCCTTGCCAAAATATCTTTGTTATGCTATAAATATATACAAAAGAACGGGTTTGAAGCCTACCTATGAGGAATTGAAACGCTCATATATTGGCTCGGGAAAGAACCGATTTTTGGAGTTTGAAGCCTACCTATGAGGAATTGAAACATATTCAAAAAACTAAATGAAAGGAGGTATGAGAAAAGTTTGAAGCCTACCTATGAGGAATTGAAACAAATAAATTTCCCGAAATTCTCTGAAGGGGTCGGAAGTTTGAAGCCTACCTATGAGGAATTGAAACATCGTTCGTCAACTTTCATTAAATAATAATACACTCAGTTTGAAGCCTACCTATGAGGAATTGAAACCTCTTTGTTTCAAATTATTAACCATTTGTCTTACATGTTTGAAGCCTACCTATGAGGAATTGAAACTCTCTCCTCCTTTCTATTTTAATTATATCACATTGTTTGAAGCCTACCTATGAGGAATTGAAACATTGTGTGTGGGGGACGGCTTCTCCATCCCCCACACACAACACGAGGGTTCAATTCCCTCCACCTCCACCAGGTTTTTTAAAAATGAAAGGAGGAAAGAATGAACTTCAAAGAGTTTGAAGCCTACCTATGAGGAATTGAAACTACGGTACCCATCCTGGTAGGTGTCAGTATAGCATCGTTTGAAGCCTGCCTATAAGAAATTGAAACCTTCCCTGAGTGATGTGCCCAATCATCGTGAAAAGCGGTTTGAAGCCTACCTATAAGGAATTGAAACCCATTATCGTCAAAGGGAAAACCGCAAAGAAGATAGGTTTGAAGCCTACCTATAAGGAATTGAAACTCGGGTGCGAATTCCTTCTCCTTTGCGAAGAGCCTGAGTTTGAAGCCTACCTATGAGGAATTGAAACTGAAGGAGAACCTCCACCAGCCTCATCCCCGTCGCGTTTGAAGCCTACCTATAAGGGATTGAAACCTGTACTTCCGCAAAAACTCCCGCGCTTTCTCATCCAAGTTTGAAGCCTACCTATAAGGGATTGAAGTGAATTGCAAGGTTTGGGGGAGATGGTATAATGGAAATTGAGTTTCGCTATTTTAGGGAGGTAAGTGCCATTGGAGGATGTTTGGAAGCTCGTCTTTGAGCACTTTTCCGCAGGGAAAAAGAAATGGAAATAGGGAAGGTAAATAATCTTGTAAACTCAATTTTATGAGGTGAAAAAATGGGAGAGAGTATTGGAGACAAAATTG
>Ga0078972_1010134_pt1 | contig 17895 bp, 9 predicted proteins | sample YelNatPaOPGAMG01_FD_67568 | JGI IMG/M metagenome (GOLD analysis project Ga0078972, IMG submission 67568) | Hot spring thermophilic microbial communities from Obsidian Pool, Yellowstone National Park, USA - OP-RAMG-01 (SPADES assembly) (version 2) | ecosystem: Environmental > Aquatic > Thermal... | reverse complement strand
TAACGATAGTTGTTGTGGTAATTCTATCAGTTAATTTTCCGATAGACTCCGGAGGAGCGCTAGAATCTGCCCTGATAATGATTTGCTCCTTATCGTTAAAGAGCGCATTGCAAGATGCTGTAACTGATAGCACTAAAGTTGCAGAACTTTTTGGGTTTATTGTTAATTGATATGTTGATAAAGAGAAAGTCCAGCCTGGGTTAAGTTCTCCATCAGTGGTTATTGTAAATTTAAAAGTGTCAGAAACAGTGCCAAAGTTAGTTGCAGTTATGTTGAATATTGCAGTTTCGCAAGGATAAACATATTTAACTAATTCAAGCCCTTCGAGAAGCACAAAATAAGGTGTGTTTGTAATCACAGCAGGTATAACTTCATCTCTTTTTGATGGGTCGCCGAGCGAGGTCCCTCTTACGCGAATGTCTGCTCGTTCACTAAGTCCTGCGGATTGCGGCGAGGTTACATTAAGCATAAAATAGGCTGTTGCACCCGCATTAAGGTTATTTATTTTTGTAACAGAAAGAGAAGCACTCCAACCTGCTGGGACGTCTAAAGTTTCAAGCGTGAATGAGTCTATAGTCGTGCCTTTGTTCGTAAGTGTAAGGTTAAAGGTGGCTGTTTTACCCGGAAGAACATATTGCACATGTTCCGGACAGGTAATTGGGTTAAAATCGACATCAACGCCATAAATCCTCGATATTATGGTTATGGTAACAACAGTATCCTGAACTGTGGGCTGACCTTGAGAACGGGCTGTAACATTCACGATAGTAAAATCGCCATCTTGACCCATTGGAGCAGTAACTGTAAGTTGTATAGGTTCTGAATCGCCTGCTAATAAAAATACAGAATTTGTGCTCTTTTGTGCACTCCATAATGGGTCAGGGACGCTGTTCAAGATTGAATATGTATCCTGAACATCTCCATTGTTAATTACATCCATGTTATATATAGTAGATGCGCCCGGGGCAACTATATGAACCATTGGGGGCGTTTTATGGTTGCATATTATGGTAAGAACCGTTATTTTATTCGAACAATCAACCCATTGTCTTCCTTCTACATTTACCTGGACATCCCCTGCATCTTCACAACCGCATGTATCTTCAGGCATAGATTCCACTGTTGTTAATGCATATGGGTCGCAATTTGAACTTGAAGATGGTGCACGCACATGAAGGGTAACAGACCTAACCTCATTTGGTGATAGTTGGAACGATACAGTTCCAAGATAGCCTGTGTTATCCTCGAGATTTGCAGACCAGGGTGCTTTTGGTGGTGAGGATATACGAACATTGAATCTTGCATAAGTTGTTCCCACATTCTTTACAAGTATATTGAATGTAGTTTCTCCACCGTAACTCACTATATGAGTTGTAGGGGTGTTTTGGGCATTGCTTGACACAGTTTCTGGGGTGTATAGAATAACGTCATAGTTTCCTTGTCTATCTGCATTGACGGCATGCAAATTAACAAGAACCAGTGAGGAGATTATAAAGACAAGCGCACCAAACCTTAAAGAGTTAAATTTCATGTTCTGCACCCCCGCAGGTTGATATATATGATAAGGTCCCTTAAATAAGTTATGATGGGAAACCTTGGGAAGTCCGCTAATAGAAATGAATAGTGCGCTGGTTATTGTGCAGTTTATAGAAAAATTAATATCGATTGATTGCAATTCATTTCTCAAGGGCCCATAGCTTAGCTCGGATGGAGCGCCCGGCTGATAACCGGGAGGTCGAGAGTTCAAATCTCTTTGGGCCCACTATGCCATTGTGTAACCTTAATTGTGAATTGTTTTTGCAGAATTATTTTTGCATCATCATCTTTCCTAAAGTATAGAATGCCTCCTCTACGCCCACACCAGTTTTTGCGCTTGTCAAGAAATGTTTTCCTGAATATTTGTTCGCAAGGAATTTAACTTCATTTTCGCCAAAGAGTTTTTTGTCTTCAAGGTCTATTTTATTAGCAAGGACAACTATTGGAATTTTACCTGTAATCTTAGTAAGAGAAATAAGCCAGTCAGGCAAATGGTCTAATGTCTCGCTTCTTGTAACATCGCAGACTGCAATAGCCCCTTTTGCGCCCACAAAGTATGAATCTAAAACTCTCTGATATCTTTGACCCATAATATCCCAAATAACCATAGTCATCTTTGTGTTTTCTTCTTCGTAATTAACTACCTTTTTAGTTATTTTTGTACCTATCGTATGGAGATAAACATCATCGAACATATTAAAAACAAATTTCCTTATCAAACTCGTTTTTCCAACTGCAGGGTCTCCAACCATGCAAATTTTCTTAACAAGTTGTCTTCCTTCAGACATACATATCTCTCCATGAGGTATATTGCTCATGCCCTATATCCTTTTTATGGCAAGCAAAGATTGATACCGTCATAATCAAAGAGTTAGGAAGTTTTATTAGGCGAAATAACAATTGCTAACTATATATTTGTGAGGGGGTGTATGCATTCGAGAAGAGCATTTGGGAGCACAGGAAGAGCTTCTAAAACTGCTTGAAGAATGCGTTAAAGAAAATGAGAGAGAACCCTCGGCTTGGTATGAGTATGGTGTTGCTCTTAGAGAGATGAAAAGATACGAAGATGCTATGAGATGTTTTAAAAAGGTGCTTGAGATTTCGCCTGATTTTGTCATTGCAAAGATTGCGTTGGAAGAATTGGAAAATTCAATTAAGGAAAAGCCTGAAAAAGATAGAGAGCATAAAACAGATACAGAACCCACGTTAGATGATGAGAAAGTTCACTATGAAAATGGGTTGAGGTATCTTAAAGAAGGGAATTATGAGAATGCGGTAAAAGAATTTGACAGATCGATAGAACTTGGATGCGAAAATACAGATGTTTGGGTAAAGAAATTGGAGGCGTTACAACGGCTTGGGAAAGTAGAAGAAACAAAAAAATGTAAAGAAAATCTTGTAAAAAAACTGAATCGTGAAGTTGCCACTTTGCGTGCAGAGGGGATGCATGAGGAGGCTCTGAAAATAATAGATACTATCCTTAATATAGAGCCTAAAGATGTAGATGCTCTTAACAGCAAGGCAGAGACCCTGTCTGCTCTTGGTAGGCACAAGGAAGCAGCAATTTGGTATGAAAATGCTATAAAAAGTTCGATTGAAACAATGGAACAATTTACAGTATCGTACGGTCCTGGTTATGTTGAGGTTCTTGATGATAACGTTGAGAATGTAAAGGAATACGATGTAGAGCCTGGAGATAGTGAGAAAGTAGGCGAAGTTGAGGAAATAAATGAGATTGGGGAAAAGACGGAAATAAAAGAAAAAAGAGAGGATGAAATAAAAGAAGAAATAGAAGAGAAAATAGAAAGAGAAGTTGATAAAGTAGAAATTAGCCAACTTGAAAGTAAGGTTGATGAAGAGAAAGAAACTAAACAACTTGAAAAATTGGAAATAGAAGAGAATAAGGAGATAATCAATAAAGAAAAAATGGAAGTAACTGAAGTTAAGGAACCAAAAATGTCAATTGAAATAGGACTTTCCAAGCCTATTACCCAGAAAAAAAGCAAGAAAGTGGATGACAAACCAAAGAGAACGAGAATGGGAAAAATTGGTTTAACAAACGGAAATGGATTCATAAACGGCACTAAACTTTCTCTGCGTGTAGGATTGACTAATGGAAACGGATTCATTAATGGAAATGGATATACGAATGGAAGTAAAGCAGGAGTGCATGTAAAAAGGAAGAATTTGATAAATGATAACTTGAGAAAAGGGATTGTAGTTTTTGTACTTTTATTTCTAATCATTCTACCATTTGCGTATATAAACATATCAAACCTTATAAAGAAAGAGCCGAAGATAGATGGTGATTTTTCTGATTGGGCAGATATTGAGAAATATGCGGATTCTAAATCAGATTGCGTAACTGACCCAGATGTGAATATAGTCGAATACGCATCCATGGATACAAAAGAGGGTGTGAATTATTATGTAAGAGTTGACGGCTTGGGCCAGTATTCGAAAAATAAAGAAGGGGCATCTATGTTTGCTCTCTTAATAGACAATGAAGAAGGAGGATACACGGCATACGGTATAAATGCAGACCATAGAGTTGTTGTTACTACATACGATAGAGGATATAGTGCATCTTTTGAAAGTTACAACAAAGAGCGCCCTGGGGATTGGAATGGTTGGGTGTATAGAGGAATAGTTCCAGTAAGGATAAGCGGTAGTTCAATTGAGTTTTCGGTCTCTTATTCTCTTGTAAAACCGAATCTTGATTCAAGAAGTGTTATAGTTTCTGTAGATTCTGAAAATAATACTGATGTTACAGATTATGTCTTCTGTCCGGGAAAGTCGAAAAGATTATTGCGCCTTGAGCAAAGCGCCCTTTTGGAGAGTATATCGTTAGGTGAAAATTTAGTCATGAAAATTTCAATATCTTCGAATACAGGGGGAAGTATAAGTTCTATAACTTTCTCAATTCTCGGAAATGCTTCTTATACAGATGTTGATAAAGTAATCGTGTATTCTGAAAATGGTCAAAAATTAGGGGAGGGTGTAACATCAAATGGATGCGTAAAGGTAGAATTTCCGCATCCTATAGAATTTGGAAATAAAATGATAAAGAACAATTTACTAGTAAAGGCGCAGTTTATAGGATTGAACGGAGGAACATTTGGATTGAAAATTATATCTGTAGATAACGTTATTTCGGACGGATTAGTAACGCTTGTTGAAGTTAAATCAGAATATAACTGGCTTGGTTATGTGGGTGTTCCACCTTCGAGAATAGTAATAGATGGCGCATTTGAAGATTGGTCGAATGTACGAAAATATACCGATGAAGTTGGAGATAATGCAAATTCATGTGACATTAAAGAATATGCTGCGCATAATGATTCTGAGAGAATATCTTTCTATGTTGATACAGATGGGAGTTTACTTGGAGGAGCCTCAATTCCTATAAGAGTAAGCAGACCGACAATTCTTCCTACGGGGAGTATTCCATCGGTTCCACAACCTGCGACAGGCTTGGACGTTTGTTATGTCTTTATAGATACTGATTGCAATGCAAATACAGGTTATAGGATTGATGGTTCGATAGTAGGAGCAGAATTAGTGATTGCGGTTTATGGTAAAGATGAAAGGATAGTAAATAGCGAATGTTTAAGGTATAATCGAAGTTTCGGCACGTCTTGGGATTGGTCATTTTTGAGCAAAGCAGAATCAGCGATAGGGAGTGGTAAATTAGAGATGCAGATTGAATATCCTGCAAGTAGAATGAATGCGCTTATTGTTATTGTAGGTTGGAATGGTGAAAGAGAAGATATGTCAGATAGTATTCTGACGAATTATGCTGATAGAAAACGGTTTTATGAAAGTAAGAGTGAGGAGATTAAGAATGAGGATATGCAATATTTTGGCGATAGTTCGGATAGCAGAGCAGGTTCAAATGGCTGGACACAATGGACACAAAGTGGACTTCTTGGCGATAGTGTATACGAGATAGTGCAATGCAATATAGACCATAATGAATCGAACGAATTTGTATTGATAAGTTCAAGTGGTTATGTTGGAATGGTAACGAAAGGAGGGAATGACCGAATGGCTTTGCCAGCAGTCTGGGAAGTTTATTTAGGAAGTGGATATGGAGGTTATCAGGGTGTTTGTGTAGGTGATTCTGACGGAGATGGAAAAGAAGAAGTAATATGTGCAGATTGGGATAGGAATGTATCTGTTTTTGAATATTTAGGTTCTGGAGAAGTATCCTCATCGAACCCTAGTACTACGCCCACATGGAAAAGAGATATTACGCTTGACAATTTGGATGACCCTGCTGCGGTTGCATACGGAGACCAGGACAATGACGGAAAAGGAGAAATCATTGTAGGATTTGGTTATGATGTAAGATATGGGCTTGGGATTTATGAACGCACAGGAGATAATGCATATTCTTTAGTCTATGCGCATCGTATTTCAGGCACATATGTAACAAGAGCAGTTGCAGTAAGTAATAATGCAGATGGTGATTCGTATAGAGAAATAGCCTGGGGCGGGACTGATGGAGTAATACATATAAACGAATCGAATGGGGATAATCAATATGTGTCAAGATATACCTATACAGTTGGAAATTTCATTAATGGCATGTGTTTTATAGACATAGATAGAGATGGAGACGATGAACTTTTCACAGCCTGTGGGAACAGTAATCTTTACTGCACCTATTCGACTGGTTCTGATACATATGCTACTTCGATTATATACACTGCGAAGAACGCCCTCACGAAAGTTAAGGCTCTTGCGCTTGGTGCAACAAGTGCAGACGGGGATTCTCAAAGGGAAGTGTTTGTATCGCGTTATACTGCAGGGAGCGGGCAGGATAAAAAAGCAGAAGTGATTATGGTTGAAAGGACAGGGACAGATTGGACGTCTGCAAGTTTTACTCCAACGATAATATATACTGCAGATACTCAAGGACAAACAGTATATGCGATTTGTCCATTTTATTATAATTTTACTACCTTTGACGGGGATTTATATGTCGATATTATAATTGGTCATGCATATTTTTCATCTACTGTATCTGAGATATATGTAATAGAATGTTCTGTTGCGGTTCCGGAATTTTCTGACTTTTTACTTATTTTGATATGCGTTCCTGCAGTAATTGTATTTGTGCGTTTTTCGAAACGCAAAGTATAGGGATTTACCTTATTCTTCAGATAAAAATAATTACTTCGATATCCTTTTTGTGTATAGGTGTACAAATGCCAAAAGTTACAATCGATGAAGATACATGTATTGGGTGTGGGATTTGTGTAGAGAAATGCCCTGCTGTTTTTGAACTTGTAGGAGATAAAGCAAGAGTTAAGAACGAAAACGCATGCAAAGAATGCGATTGTCAAGATGCAGCAGATTCTTGCCCTGTTGCTGCAATTAAATACACACCATAATTCTAAAATTAAGAGTATTACCTAAGAATATTAACAAAAAAGTATTAACAAAAAACCACTAAACTACTTAAACTACTCGTCAATCGAACTACTCATCAACTATCTGGCTTGGGTCTGTTTCTTCGATACTTTTTTCATCTACTTTGTTATTTTGATTTAATGGCTCGTTAGCGTTCATGCGACCTTTTGCTTTGGAAGGACAGGTAAGGTTTAGGCACATTAGCCAAGGTCTCTTTCCTTTAGTAATCAACTTTACTTTTGGCGAGCCGCATTCGGAACATGTTTCTCCAGAATATACGACTTTTCCATTTTGTGGTAGCGGGTAGGAGCGCTTACATTTTGGAAAGTTCGAACATCCTACGAACCTTTTACCTTTCTGAGAACGCAGAATACCTAAATTGCCATTACAATCAGGACATTTACCTATTACATTTTGGGATTTTAAAGCGTCTTTTATTGCTTTGCCTATAGCGGTCCGATTTGCATCCATGATTTCGACTATTTGCTTAAGCATCTCTTTTGACTCATCGATTGTAGATTCGAAATCTTTTTCGCCTTCGGCGATTTTGTCCATCTCTTTTTCTAACATTGAAGTCATGTCAGGCTTGGTGATTTTTTCAGCATGTTTCTCAAGTGCTTGTGTAACCGCGATTCCAGGCTTGGTGGGCTGTGGTGGAACTCCCTGGATATAGTTTCGGGCATATAGTTTCTGTATAATCTCATGTCTTGTTGATTTAGTTCCAAGCCCTAATCGTTCCATTTCCTGTATTAGGCCGCCCTGCGAGTATCTTTTTGGAGGCTGTGTCATCTTTGAAACAAGTTCGACTGAGAGCACTTTTGCAATGTCATTGACTTTCAATTTTGGAAGTTCTGTCTCTTTGATATAACCATAGGGATAGTACTTTCTCCAACCTTTATCGACGATTCTTAACCCGCGAGAAACAAAAGGTTCTCCATTAAGGTCAAATTTTAATGAAATAACTTCAGAAACCATGTCTTCGCCTAAAGTAGCAAGGAATCTGCGAACTATAAGTTCGTAAACTTTCCATTCTGCTTCTGAAAGTTTCTTTCTATCCGCGGCATCAGTAGGATGTATAGGCGGATGGTCTGTTGTGCTCTTTTTACCTGCAGTGGGATGCAATTCTCCTTTTGAAAGGATTTCCTTAACGTCATTAGCAAATTCCGTGGAAAGAAGTTTATTGAGGATTCCTTTTAGGTCTTCAGAAGGTGGATAAACTGTATTGTCAGTTCGAGGGTATGAAATGTACCCATTTGTGTATAACTCTTCTGCGATATTCATTGCTTGAGCAGGGGAAAGTCCGATAGAACCTGCGGCTGCAAGAAACATAGTTGTATTGAATGGAGATGGTGGTTTTTCGTGTTTCATTGAAATTTTAGAATCTGTAACTATCCCTTTATCTGCTTTTTTTGCATTTTCATGCGCTTTCTTTGCATCTTCGATTTTGAGAAATTTCTCAGTAGCATGTCTTGCAGGGAATTTTATATCCTTTTCAAGTTCTGCATGCACTTCCCAATATGGCGTAGGTTTGAACGATTGGATTTCAAGTTCTCTGTTCACAATAAGTGCAAGTGTTGGCGATTGCACCCTTCCTACTGAAAGAAAATCTTTGCCTGTCTGCTGTGATGCAAGCGATATGAACCTTGTAAGGACAGCACCCCAAGCAAGGTCGATAACCTGCCTTGCTTCCGCCGAAAGTGCAAGGTTCTTATCTACACTTGTAAGTTCTTTGAATGCTTTTGTAACTTCTTCTTTTGTAAGTGCAGAAAAGCGAGCCCTTCTTATTTCCGGGTTCTTTTTTTCTTTTTTAGTTTTCTTTGTCTTCTCAGCCTTACCGATATCCTTACCCATATTTTTATCGATATTCTCGATATTAAGGTTGTCATCTTCGTTTAACGAACCGAGAATAATTGCAACAGCCTCCAAGCCGATAAGTTCTCCTTCTCTATCATAGTCTGTTGCCACTATTATTTCGTCTGCATCTTTGCCGAATTTCTTTAGTGCATTTGCCATAGATTTTGAATCTATCTTCTTTATAGGCTTGGCTTGCACGAGTTCTTTGGGTTTTACTCTTAACCATTGGTTATACTTCTTCTCGTAATCTAGTGAAACAATATGTCCTTTTAGACCTATAACATAATATTCATCGTTATTTCTCTTGAAAGAAAAAATAGGTACCCTTTCGTAAGAAGACTTTTCAAATTTTCCTCCAGATAGTATCGATGCGATTCTTTGTGCAGCATTGAACTTCTCGCAAATAACTAACTTTTTCATTACTTCACTCCCATGGCAATATATACTAATTCTTTTTTGCTCATGAACATATGGTAGATAGAAAAGAGGAGTATATAATTTATGCGTTTAAAGACCGTAATAATTTTGCTATGAAATAAAGGAAATAAAGAAGTCAAAATAGGGATTTCAGAATAGGATATTTCAGAATAGATTTTAGAACATATTTTAGAATGAAAAAATTAGAGGTCAAACCCCAAGCCGGCAAGTTTCATTTCCCTTCTCTTCTTTTCGAGGAATCTGTAAACAGAGGAATGTTCTGCGCCGTTAAGGAGCATGTCAACTGCGACTTTTGCAACTTCGAGGTTTTCTGCAGGACCTATGATACCTACTGTATCGCCATAAATAGACAAATCGACACCTGCGAGTTCTTCGATAATTCGTCTTGTTTTCCCATCTTTTCCAATCACACGTGCTTTTATTCTGCGCACATGCGTGGGAGATTTTCCGACATAATCGCGTATATCGAAAAGAGCAAAATAATAGTCGTCAGAGAATAATTGAAATGCCTTTTCAGGCGAGAAACCCCGTCCTATTGCCTTAACAATATCTGCAAGTTTCAGTCCTATAACAGGGTCCTTTGCATTTTCGTCAGCAATAGTAACTTCGCCTTCTCTTGAATCGATAGTTAATTTTACACCAGTTCTTTTTTCGATTTCCTGCTTAATTTCGCCCTCTTTACCAATTAAGGCGCCTATTCTCTCTTTAGGTATTTTTAGATATTTCATTTTCAACTTCCCCTTTTAATTTATTGGTTTTATTCATTGGTTTTATTTCTTCTATTTTATTTGTTTCTTTATTTGTTTCGACTTATCATTTATTATTTATCATTTATCATGAACTTACATATCTTTTTGCGCTATGTTCTTTTTGCACCTATGTAATTAAGTATCTCTTCTTTTGAAGTTTTTACACCTTCTTTTGTGAAGAATCTTGAGATATTTGTTGCATCTCTTTCGAGGAACTCCCAAGCCATGGGATGACGCAAGGTTACCGCTTGTGCGACGTCTATGATAACAGGTTTGCCTTTGTTCATGAGTATATTATATTCAGAGAGATCGCTATGTACAAGTTCTGCGTTAAGATACATCTTTTTCATGTAGTTTAATATGGTATCGTAAAGTTGCGAAGCATTTTTTAAGTTGTAATCTTTAAGAAGTGGAGCAGGTTCTGTCTCGTCTCCAATGTATTCCATAACGAGAACATTCTCAAGTTGCGCAACTGCTTTTGGCACGCGCACGCCTGCATCTTCTAAACGCAGTAGGTTCTTGTATTCTTTAGACGCCCAAGCCTCGATTAGATATTTCCTTTTCCCTGCGATATGCATGAATCTAGGGTCTCCTGTTATGTAGGTTGAAATATTCCTAAAAGTTGCGTTATCTACTCTATATATTTTGATGGCGAGCATACCACCTAAATTAGTGCGTGCACGGAACACATTTGCTTCTTTTCCAGTTGATATGGGAAATTCTATTCTATCAATAACCTTGTCTGTAAATAGTTTGTATATTGTGAGTAAGGTTGCCTGATTGAATACCTCATCCCGAATCTTCTTGTATTCAGTTCTATCTTTGTCCTTTTGTTTTAGACAATCTATTTTGCGCTCAAGTTCATCTAGGATTTTATTGCTAATATTCATTCGTAACACAGATTTAACATCTGGAATAAATAGATTTCTATAAATAAGTTTGTTTGTAGTATCCCGAAATTACTTCCTCTCGGAGAAAAGTAAAAGTTCTCCTCAAAGTTCTTCTGGAAACATGAGGAAACTAAACAAGAAAAAAGTAAGGTGATAATAATAGAGATAGAGAAAAGGAGAACAACCAGTGAGAATCATATCAAAAAAGAGGTCCAAGGGGTTTCAACACTTTCTCGATTTTTCGAGAGGGACTAATTTCAGGACTGCACGCCTTGGCTAAATCTACCGAAGGATTTAAATCTTCAATATGGATTTGCTCTTTTTGTGATATAATGGGCAAGGGGACAAAAGAGAAAGCGAAAGAAAGGTTTTTACATAGACCAACAAAACCGATTGAAGTATCTGAGAGAAAGATTAGCGAGATTACGGAAGCAATGAGAGAAACAGGCTTCCAAGGAAGGAAACTAGGTGAGTCGATAGCGGCCTGGAAGGCAATGCTCGAAGAGAAGGAAACGATAATAATGATGGGACTCACTGGTGCGATGTGTCCTGCAGGGATGAGAAAGATAATTTCATTCTTTATAGAGAACAGAATGATTGATTGTCTAGTATCTACGGGTGCAAATATATTTCACGATACACATGAAGCCTTAGGTGGAAAACATTATGTTGGAACGCATTGTGCGAATGATGAGGAATTATTTAAGCACGGCGTAGATAGAATATATGATGTATTTGCGGTCGAGGACGAATTTCGTAAGACTGATAGAAAGATAGCTGAATTTGCAAAGACTTTGCCTAAGGAAGGAAGGTATTCTTCGAGAGAATTTATAAATATGTTAGGTAAATGGGTGGTTGAGCAGGGAGGCGATAAGCATAGCATAATAGGGTCTGCCTATTTGCATAATGTTCCTATATTTATCCCTGCGTTATGCGATTCTTCGATAGGAATTGGGTTGATGTTTGCAAGACGAAAAATGGGTGTAAATCTAATAATAGACCAGATGAAAGATGTTGATGAGATAACACAGATGATTGAGAATACGAAACAGACAGGCGTCATATACATCGGAGGAGGAGTGCCAAAGAATTTTATACAACAGACAGAAGTAATAGCCTCAATCCTTGGATTGCCTGTTGAAGGACATTCTTATGCAATTCAATATACTACTGATGCACCGCATTGGGGTGGACTTTCAGGATGCACATTTGAAGAAGCGGTATCTTGGGGCAAGATTTCACCTGTAGCAAAGAAGGTTCAGGTATTTGTTGATGCTACGATTGCATTGCCTATAGTATCGCATGCATTGCTTGAAAAGACAAAAGATACGATAAAGAAACGTTCCAAGCCGATATTTGATTGGTCAGGAGATAAGTTAAAGATAAAATTCTCATCAAAATAAAATTTTTACATCTTAATTTTTATATTCTAAACTTTTATTTCAAATCTTTTTATTTCAAATTTTCACTATTCTTGTTGATATTTTTCTTGGTATCCTTATTTAGATTTTACATTGCAAAATACATCAAAATATACGATATGATATTCCCGCTATTACGATTTACAAAAAAGAGGAAAAAGATTTAAAAAAATTTCAAGAAAATTATTCGAGGTCTGTTTTCGTGAGTACCTCGATTGATGTCGGTTGTTTTGTGATAGACCCGCATTTTACTCCTACCACGGTTTTTATCTTATTTTCTACTGCAAGGTCAAGTAATCTCTGCGATATTACACCATCGAAGACGACTGCAGTTATGTCGTGTGGTGGACTGCGCAATGTTTCTATGAGGTCTTTCACTGCAATCTCTTTTACAGTCATCCCTTTAGAATTAATCAAATGCGCCTTGAAAGAACCTGCAAGTCCATTTAGTATTCTTTTGTATTTCTGTTGTTCTGGATTTAGATGTTTTTCTTTCGTTTCTGTTTTTTGTTCTTGATTCTTATCTGCTTGTGGTGCAAGCGGTTTTTCAACCTGTGGCTGTGGCGCCTGTGGTCTATCTTGTTTCTCAATCTTTGGCTTGGGCGCTATTGGTCTTTTATCGTCCTTCAGGTCATTTTCCTCATCTTCGTTATCCTCAAACAAAGACATGGTGTCTTGAACCTGTCCTCCGCCTTCTTTGTTGAAACCAAACATCTCTATGAATTGCTCTGCAGGAACCTTGTTTCTAAGCGCCTTCATAACCTGTTTCTGAGTTAGTTCTTCCACTTCTCTACCTCTAGGAGCTCTCGCGATAAAATCGACTTCACAAGTCTGCAGAAGTTCCCTGAGAATTAACTCGCCTCCTCTGTCCCCGTCAACAAAAGCAGTTACAATTCGCTCTTTTGAAAGTTCTCGAATAGACTGCGGCACGTTTGTACCTTCGACTGCGATCGCATTCTTAATTCCATACTTTAAGAGATTTAGCACATCAGACCTTCCTTCTACGATGATTATCGCATCTGAAGTTTCTATATTTGGACCTGCCGGACATTTCTCTTTCCCGTATGAAATTATTTCCTGAACTTGAACTGATTGCCGAACTGTTTCTGTCAATGATGCGCCCGATACCTTTGACCCTTCCATGAGGGTTTGTAGTAGCGCCTTTGCACGCTCAATTATCTTTGCTTTCTTTGTTAAACGCACGTCTTCCAAGCCGATAACTTCAATCTTTGCTTTGCAGGGTCCCACTCGGTCTATAGTTTCAAGGGCAGATGCTAATATGGCTGTTTCTACTTGGTCGAGGCTTGAGGGCATTATTATTTCGCCTTCTGATTTCCCTTTCTTAGAATCAATCTCAACCTCAATCCTACCCATTCTGCCGCTTTTCTGTAAATCGCGAAGGTCTAACTCATCACCGAGCAATCCTTCAGTCTGCCCAAATATTGCACCTACAACATCTGGTTTTTCTACAACTCCATCTGCAATAATCTTTGCTCTTATCAAATATTTAGTTGTACTTGGATCTATATTCATTACTCACACCCCATTTTGCTCAATCAAGCAAATTTACTTCAAGCAACGCTAAGAAATCCTAATCACTACCTGACGTGCTTTATAGACACGTCCTACCTTTTCTACGAATTGTCGGTGATTACCTAAAATTCATGAAAGGATGATAGTAATAGTGATGAATTTCTCATTATCGTTGCTTGAAATGGATAATAGTTTATGGGTAATTAAATATTGCGTATCTTGCTTCCATGAGTATTTCGGCAAAATAACATATTTAAGGTTAAAGTTATCTACTTAAATAGGACAATCCTTAAATTTACAATTTAAAAATTAGAAATATGGAAAGGAAATAGGAATTACTTAATGCGACGACGCACCCTCTGCATCCCGTACACAGTTATAAATGCTATGAATAAGGCAGAAAGAGCCCAAGCCAATTCGTATCCCGGTATTAGGCTTGTAGATTTTGCAGATACGCGGAGTTTGAATTCCTTAATATTGTTTTCTTCGGATATCTCAGGTATTAATTCCTCAGGGTCAACGATGATTTTTACAATATGTTCTCCTTCTCTCGCAGTCCAAGTAAATACCACTCGTTGGCTTCTAGACAGGTGCACTCTCTCGAGAACTTCAGAATCTATTAACAAGCCATCGATAGTTAGGTTTACAGTTACATTTGTTGCAGGCATGAATCCTTCGTTAGAAATATTAACATCAAATTTCGCGATATCTGAATGTTTTAAGTTTGGAGTGTGTTTCTCGTTTGATATACTTAAATCACAAAGAAGGACAGTTATTGTTACAGTCTTCTTCTTGCCATCTTTACTTGTTGCGGTAATTTGAAACGCATAAGAGCCTGAGGGTATATCTTTTGGTACGATGATAAGTGCATATACCTCAGTTTCGTTGTTTGGACCTATAACAACCACCTTTTGAGATAAGTTCATAGTCCATTTTGGGTCTCCAGTAATCCCCATGGTGATGGTATCTTCGCCATTTCCGAGATTTTGCAATCTTAAAGTAACATTTATAGGTTTTCCTGGACTTGTCCTAACCTGTTCTGTCTTTGTGCTCATTTCTATCTTATAATATTGTGTTACGATGACATATATCGTTTCTGTTTGATTATAATCGAGATTCTCTAAACTCGAAACATTTATCGATAATGGGTAGGTTCCTGCCTTTGCATTCGTGGGAATGCTCACCGAAACATCGAATACATGCGATTCACCTATCATAAGTTCTATCTCTTCAAACTCCATGCCATCTGTAGTAATATTGTAACCCCAACCGATTTCTATGTCAGTAACATGAGGAGATATTCTATCCCTTCCGTTACCCAGATTGGTTACTGTTACAGAGAAGTTTACAGTTCCACCAGGGTCTGCAACCTGCTCCTGAGGACTTGCGGAGATTGAATAACCAAACTTTTGAGTCGTTATTGCTTTCACTTCTTCAGAGGCATAGGCTGCCGGATTTATAGTCGATTGTGCAAATATTTTCACGACGAGAACCCTCCAAGCCGCTGCATTCGCTGGCGGACATAATGTTAGCATAACTGTTTTTGTTCCGCCATTTGGGGGAATAGAAATAGGATTCGGAGAATAACCTTCCGAAAGATAACCGTTCCAATCAGTCAAATTACTATGTGAAAGTTCTACAAGTTCGTTTGCATTTCCGTTATTTTGTATGGTGATGTTGAAAGTAGTACATTCGCCAGGTTCGACCATTCTTTCTTCAGTATCCACGCTCATGGTAAGAAAATGAGTACTACTTGCAAGTATCATAACTTGGAGGGCATCCTTAACAGTTGGGAAATTATCCGAAGAGGCAGAGATTGTAAGGATACATGCTTCTTCAGAAGCAGCGCCTGGAGGAATAGTAACGTTCACCGTGATAAGTGTGCTAGCACCTGATGAAAGATGTACATTTGTATTCGATAATTGAGATTGCCAACCATAAGGAACATCAGATATTGTAATTGTATAGTTATCTGGGACGTTTCCTATATTCTGCAGGTTACATACGATAGTTTGAGTAGTTCCAGGCTCTCCCTGGATAATGTCAGGGCTACTAGGAGGATACAAAGATATGGAAACCTTTGGAGAAATCTGAACTGCAGCTACGCAAATAACAGAATCTACTTTAGAATTATCTTCAGCCACGACTGCATTTATTCCTATGTCTGCGTAGTCTCCGGGTTGGCAACTCCCTGTGGGGGGGGCAGTAACTTTTAAGGTAAAGTATTTTATTTGTCCACCGTTAAGGACCACAGGCGTGGCAAAAGTTGCATTGTGGTTAGTTGACTGCACAAGAGATGCAGACCATCCTGGGGGAACGTTCGTAATGTTTATATTGATAGTTTCACTCTTATCTGCGAATATACCCGTATTCTTTACAGAGAGGTTATAATAAACAGTCTCGCCAGGCTCTATAGTTTTGAATTGGTCATCTGGAAGTTTTATTTGTGCAAGGTCAACTCCATAGTCAATAGGGACGATATATGCAGCAAGTTCATCTGCACCATGTGGATTACCATTATGTCTATTTGTAGCGCCATTGAAATATTCTATTTCTGCACTTTGTCCAGGTCCTAACACGCCGAAATTCGCAAGCACACCAACAGAATCATCCTGGCCGATAATATTACCACCCAAGGTAAAGCCATAAGAAGGACCATATATAGCAGGCTGCCACTTTCCTGCATAGAATTTTGCATCATCTCTATAGCATGCCACAAAGGTCCAGTCTGGGTTTGAGGGGTCTGCAGGTGTAGTTCCAGATGCCACATTTAATTGAGAAATAAGCGAGCGAGTAGAATTAACATCGTACCATCCTGCTTGTGTGATAGGATAGGAATGGTTCCAAAGATAGATGTTATCATCAGCAGTCCCTCCCGAACCTCCTCTACAATAATCATCTGCAAAATAGGCTTGGAAGTTATGCGCAACGCTATCTATATTCGTTAGATTAAATACGCATTTGAACACAGGGACATTTGGAATTGTCATCACGGTCATAACAAGTTTGTATTTTGGTCTGTTCCAGGTTATTTTTCCTGCGGTGTTATTTATCTGACTCCAAACTCCCCCTGTCTCTTCTTTGTGTGTTCCTTGTCCTGACCATTGTCCATCCATTTTTATGTATTGATAAGACCCATACCACATTATATCATGAGGTCCATTAGGGGTCGAAGATGGATAATGTTCCTTTGACCACATGTGAATTACACCAGGTCCACCACCTTCTTGATTTGTACCAAATTCAACATGTATTCGGCCATTATCTATAGTGCCTATAGTTGGACCTACTCGGCTACCTTCTAATTTTGCAGGTCTAATAATCATATCTCCTTCAGGGTCAACAATATAATAATATGCAACCTTAGATGTGTCAGTTTCTTTTTGTGAAAAGAAGATGTCAGAAGATTTCTCTTCGACAATTGAAAAAAAGACCATACACATAAAAATGGAAATCGTAAACATGCTCAACGCCTTTTTTACTCTCATTTTTGTCCCCTCAATGTATGGTTGATTTGATTGACTTGCGGATATTTAAATCTGATTAATCCAATCTAATTAAACAATAAAGTAGTTCATAAATGAGGAAATGCGTAAAGTAGAAAAGGATATAATGTATCAAACAAGCGTATGGTTTATTAGTCCACAATACATTATTCATAAATAATATGCAAAAATATATGCAAAAAGATTTGCAAAAAGATTCGAAAAGAAAATTGGGTGAAAAAGAAGATAGTAGAAAAGAAATCAAGGAAGAGATACTAAAGAAAGTATGTCTTCTTGGAGACCCTGGCGTAGGTAAGACTAGCCTTATACGAAGATTTGTCCATAACGAATTTGGGGAAGAATATATATCTACTATTGGAACTTCTATTTCCACAAAGAATTTGGAATTGTTGGGTAAATCTCTTGAACTTGTTATTTGGGATATTGCAGGTCAAGAAACATTTGAGGATATATCTGCATCTTATTTTCCGGGCGCAGAAGGAGGCATAGTAGTTTGTGATATCACTCGAAGAGAAACTTTTGATAACCTTGCACATTGGATACATAGAAT
>Ga0078972_1010129_pt1 | contig 17905 bp, 14 predicted proteins | sample YelNatPaOPGAMG01_FD_67568 | JGI IMG/M metagenome (GOLD analysis project Ga0078972, IMG submission 67568) | Hot spring thermophilic microbial communities from Obsidian Pool, Yellowstone National Park, USA - OP-RAMG-01 (SPADES assembly) (version 2) | ecosystem: Environmental > Aquatic > Thermal... | reverse complement strand
TTCTAAAAACTATTCCTATATTTTTTACTTCTTCTCTTTCTGAAATTTCCCTTTCTACTAAACTTGATACAAAAGTTCCCTTACCCTGAATTCTATAAATATATCCTTCTCTCTCCAGTTCTTTCAGTGCATTTATTACAGTGACAGTGCTATACTTAAATTTTTTCATTAAATAATTTTGAGAATAAAATAAATCACCTGGCTTGAATTTCTCCTTTATCTCTTTCTCCAAAACCTTCTTCAATTTTATGTAATTTGGTCCCATTTACTTATTCTCTTATGCGTATAAGTTATTTTACACATATTTTTATTTTTGTCAAGAGGAATTTTTTTTAACTATTTGACACAGGATAAATAAAATATAAAATTATTTTATGGGTAAAATATGGATTTTATCATGGCATCACTGTGACATTTTCGGGAAATTAGACCTTATAATCCTTGGGATTCTTTCAATTTATTCATGGTATATTATGATTGAAAAATTTTTGATTTTGAAAAATGCTTTTAAAAAAAATAAAATTTTTGAACATTATTTCGTTTCAAAAAAAGAGATTAAAAAAATACCCTGCCCTCTATATTCTATAATTGATTATCTCACATCCCTTATAAAGTATGAGAATTTTACATTTGAAAGAGCAAAAAAACATATAGAAAAAACTTTTATGAAACAGCAGACAGATTTAGAAAAAAATCTTACATCTCTTGCAACAATAACTGTAGTTGCTCCTTTTCTTGGACTACTTGGAACAATCTGGGGACTTTTAATCTCTTTTATTAATATGTCAATAACTGGTTCATCATCTATTAAAGTTGTTGCAAGTGGTGTTGCAGAAGCACTCATAACAACTGTTCTTGGTCTTCTTGTAGCAATTCCAGCAGCAGTTGGTTATAATTATTTTAAGGATAGAATACAGAGATTGATGGATGAAATGGAATTATTAATACCATTTATTGAAGAATATTTAATGGATTTTTCATTAAAGCAAAATGAGAAACAGAAATAATAGAGATACACTTGCTCAGATAAATATAACAAATCTTGTTGATATTGCTTTAACCCTTGTAATAATTCTTCTTATGATGGCACCAATGATAGAACAGGGAATTGAAGTTAAAATCCCAAAGTCATCTCCATATGAAATGAAAATTGAAAAAAGTATTATAATAGTAGTAGCACCTGATAATCAGTATTATGTTGGAGGAAAACAAATGAGTTTAAAGGAAATATATGATTATTTAAGGGAAAAGAGCAGGGATAAAGAAATTTCTGTGATTGTAAAAGGGGATGAAAGAGTTCCTTATGAAAATATTATTAAAGTTCTTGATATAGTAAAAAAATGCAAAATAGATTTGATTGGACTTGCTACTCAATCGGAATAAAAAAGAAAAGTTTATTATTTTCTTTTCTTTTACACTTTTTATTATTTTTTTTAATTTTTTTACCAAATAAAAATGAAAATAAAATTGAGAGAGAAGTTTTTGTTGTAAAGATGGTTTCGCTACCTGAAATTAAAATCCCTGAAAAAATAGAAGAAAAATTATCAAATCAGAGAAAAATTGAAACATATGAAAAAATAGAAAGTAAAATAAAAAAACAGGGAAAAACTAAAATGACTGAAAGGACATTTAAAAAAGAAATTTCAGAAAAAGGATTTGAAGAGAAATTCTCACCAGAAGATTATAAAAAGAACTTATATTCAAAAATTTTTAAAAGTGAAAGTCAATATACTGAAAAAACTTATTCAAAAAAAATTGATATAGAAATCCCTGAAATAAAATCAAAAGATATCACAGGTTCTCAAATTTCTTCAGGACAATTTTTAAGTGAAATCCCTTCCTGGTATATTGAGTTATTAAAGAAAAAAATAGAAGAAAACTGGTCACCAAAAGAATTTTTAACCAATTTATCTGCAATTATTTCTTTCAGAATTTATAGAGAAGGAAGGATTGAAAACATTGTAATAGAGAAAAGTTCTGGTTATAAAAATTTTGACAATTCAATAATAGAAGCGATAAAATCAGTTAAAAAGTGGCCTGAATTTCCAAGAGAAATAAAGGATAGGTATCTTGAAATTATTATTGAATTTAAAATAGGAGGATAAATGAGAAAAATTTTATTTCTAATTCTGGTTTTAAATTGTCTATTATTTTCTCAAACAGAAATTTTTCTTCAAATTACAAAAAATTTATTTGAAAAAGCAAACATTTATTTAATTTTCAAAGTTGAAAAAAATGATTTTTTTGAAAAGTTTATTAATACATTTTCTAAAGACCTTGAATATTCAGGATATTTCAAAGTAAATGGGATAAAACTCACTGATAATATTGAAAAAACAAAAAATGAAATAAAGGAACAGATGATAATTACAGGTGAAAAAAGGGATGAGATTATTGATATAAAAGTGGAGGATGGGATTGAAGGAAAAATTATTTTTGAAAACAACTATAAATTATCTTACCAGCCAGTATATCTTGCTCATACAATATGTGATGATATTATTGAAAAACTTACAGGCAAAAAAGGGATAGCAAAAAGTAAAATACTTTTTGTCTGTGATAAAACAGGTAAAAAGCAGATATATATGATTGATTATGATGGATTTAATTTAAAGAAAATTACAGATTTTGATTTTCTAATTGGTTATCCAAGATATTTTGAAGGTAATGATATTCTTTTTGTTTCATATGAAGATGGCTGGCCAAAAATTTCAAAGATGAATATTTTAACAAAGGAATTGAAAACATTAATTGCAAAGCCAGGATTAAATGCATGTGTTTCTGTTTCAAAAAAAACAAAAGAAATTGCTGTTGTTTTAAGTCAATCAGGTAATCCAGAAATATATGTTACAAATTTTGATGGAGAGATAAAAAGGAGATTGACCTATTATAATGGTGTTGATAGTTCCCCTTCTTTTTCACCAGATGGTAAATATATAACATTTGTTTCAGATAGAAGTGGTAAACCCCAGATTTATATAATGGATAAAGATGGTTATGGAACAAAGAGAATAAGTTTTATTTCAAATTATAATACTTCTCCTTTATTTTCACCCGATGGGAATTATATTGCATATATATATCTTGATACTTCAGGTTATGGACTTGCTATATATGATTTAAATACTCAAAAAACAAGAACGATAAGTGGTTTAAACTGTGAAGAATTTTCATGGGCTCCAGATTCAAGGCATATAGTTTATTCAAAGACAGGTAAAAATCAATCACTTATAATCTTTGATATTTTTACTGGAGAATCAAGAAAATTAATATCAGGTGAATATAATTGTTTAAGTCCTAACTGGTTTTTATTTGATTAAAAATTGAGCGGATATATTTATGCTTTAATTTCTGTTTTTACATGGGGAACTGTTTTTGTAATAAGTAGATTTGTTATTTATAAGGGAATTATTGAACCTTTTGCTCTTGCCTTCTGGAGATTTTTCTGGGCATCAATTTTTCTTTTATTTTTTTTAAAATTTGATTTTAAAAAAATTATTAAAATTTTAAAATCTGATTTTCTAACATTCTTTTTTCTCTCCTTATCTGGAATTTACCTTATGTCAACCTTTATTTTTATTTCTCTAAAAAATACACCTGCCTCAATTTCAAGTATTTTAATGAATTCAAATCCTATTTTTGTTTTCTTAATCTCTGTAATATTTTTGAAAGAAAGAGCGTCAATAATAAAGTTAATTGGAATTATTGCTGGTTTTATTGGTTGTTCATTTGTAATAAAAGGAGATTTTTATATTTTTTCATTTAAGAGTATTCCTTTATCCAGTATTTATTCAATTTTTTCTGCAATAGCATGGGCAATATATACAGTTTGTGGTGAAAAACCAACAAAAAAATATGGAGCAATTGAAACTACTTTTATTGCCTCCTCTATCGGTTGTATTTTTTTATTTTTAACCTGTTTATTATTAAAACTGAATATTTTGGGTGAAAAATTTACTGGTTTTTTATCAGGTATTTATCTTGGTATAATTCCAACAGGTATTGGTTTTACATTATGGTTTAAGGCATTAAATTATATAAAACCAAGTTCTCTTGCTCCATTTCAGTATCTTACTCCATTGATAACTTTATTTTTATCAATTTTATTACTTAAAGAAAAAACATCTTCAGTAACAATTACTGGTATGTTTTTAATTTTTATATCTATTTTCCTTACACAATTTAACAAAAAGGGATAAATTTTATATAATATAAAGATGGGAAAATGAATAAAAAAGAGAAAAGAAATGGGAATTCATAAAGTATTCACTTTTCTAATTTTAATTTTTATTGCAAAAACAAATTTTGCAAAAAATGTCGTTGATGTAATTATTGAAAATACAAATCCAGTAACTATTAAAGACACCAGAAGATTGCCTCTATTTGTATGGATCAATATTCCACCGAATTTATCAGAGGAAGAAATAAAAAATTATTTAATCAAACTTAAAGAAAGAAATATTGTTTTATTGACAAGATGGGCTATTCCAAAAGAAGGGATAGAAAAGGGGATAAAAGATGCTTTAAAAATTGATAAAATAAGAAAGGATTTAAACATACCAGTTTTTATTGATGCAACTTCTATTGTTTATAGATTTTTTGATGGAAGTGAAGAAACAGGACATATAGATGAAAATGGTAATATATTTTTTGATTTATCTTTTTCTCCAAATGTAAAAATGGGCTGCCCTTTTAGAATTGAAAGTAGATACCCTGTTATAAAAGAAAGAATAGAAAAATTTTTATCAAGTTATAAAAACGAAAATATTGAGATAAATTACTGGGCAGTTGACTGGGAAATAGATGGACCAATTGAGTGGAATTCTGCATGGGAAAATTCTAAAAAATGTGTTATCTGCAGGAAAAATATAAAAAATATTGATAATTTTGATGAATTCCAGAAGGTTATAAGAAGAAAAAGGGCAGATTTACAAAAAATAGTATTTGTAGATACAGTTAAAAAATATTTTCCGAATTGTTTAATAGGGAATTATGCTGTAAATCCATGTGATGGTTATAGATACTGGTGGGATTATTTTGAAAAGGAAGTAGAAGGTGCAACTTATATAAAGAAACATAATGCTTTACATAGGAAATGGTTTGATGAATTCAAATATAGTGGATATACAATGGCAATGCCTGTTATTTATACATGGTTCAGATTTTTCAATGACTATTATTTTGAAGAAAAAGAATATAGATGGTTTTATCCACTCTTAAAAGAAGCAACATCTGTTGGAAAAAATACTCCAGAAAATATACCAATAATTACTTTTGTTCACTGGCAAACAGTTGAAAAACCAAAAGAAATTCCTGAAGGTTTTGTCCCATTAAGCAGAGAAAAATATAAAGAACTTTTATGGCATTTACTATTGAGAGGTCATGATACTTTCTGTTTATGGTCTCCTTTGAATGAAATGGCAGAAGAAATAAAAGTTTTACATGAAGTTTACAGTGAAAGTTTAAATTATAATGAATTTATCATAGATGGAAAAACAATTATATGGGATGTGCCTGAAGAAGCAGGAACTGTTATATCAGCAAAAAAACTTTATGATAAACTTCTTGTTGTAAGAAGTGATTTCAAAGAAAACAAAAATTATGTTGAGATAAAAATAAATGGTAAAAAAGTAAAAGTCCCACCTTCTTCAGTTCCAGTTGTAATAAAAATAAAAGGAGGAAAAAATGAAAAGTAAATTAATTGAAATGACATTAAAAGAAGTAAGAGAATTTGGGAAAGTTGAAGTATGTGTTTTGCCCTGGGGTTCATGTGAGCCACATAATTTACATCTACCTTATGGGACAGATAGTTTAACAATAGAAAAAATTGCTGAGATAAGTTGTAAAAAGGCAAATGAAAAAGGAGGGAAAGTTATAAGTTTACCGACAATTCCTGTTGGTGTAAATTCTAATGCTTTTGATTTTCCCATGACATTACACTTTTCTCCAACTACTCAACTTTCAATTTTAAAGGATATAATCTATGCTCTCTCTTATTATAAAATTTTTAAACTTGTTATTTTAAATGGGCATGGAGGAAATGAATTTAAAGCACTTTTGAGAGAATTATATGGGAAAACCGATGTTTTTATATTTCTTATTGATTGGTGGAAACTTGGAGAGGATGTGGTTGAAGAGGTATGCGATGACAAAACAGGAGAACACGGTAATGAATCAGAGACAAGTTGGATGATGTATCTTTATCCTGAACTTGTTCATATTGAATGGGCAGACGATGGAAGTGTAAATGAACCAAGGTTTGAAGAAATGAAAAAAGGATGGGTGTGGACTACAAGGCCCTGGCATTTATTAACAAGAAATTCTGGTTATGGAAATCCCAAAAAAGCAAATCAAGAAAAAGGAAGAAAAATTGTTGAAGTTGCAACTGATAGAATTTCTGATTTTCTTGTTAAACTATCTAAAGAAAAAATTGATGAAAAATTTCCATATTGAGTTAAGAAAGGAGGAAAATGGAAATAAAGCACTTTTCAGATGTAGATATTGTTGGAAAGGGGCTATCAATAGGAATAGGGAAATTTGATGGTTTTCATATAGGTCATAAGAAGATAATAGAAGAAATTGTTAAAAAAAGTAAAAGCAAAAGAATAATTCCAACAGTTTTTACATTTAAAAATTTTCCAGTAGAATTCTATCTCACTTCATGGGAAGAAAAACTAACTTTTTTTGAGAAAAATGGAATTGAATTTTGTATATGGTGTGATTATGAAGAAATTTCTTTCTGGCAACCATTTGAATTTATTGAATATTTGAAATGTATAAATGTGCAATCAATTGTTGTTGGAAATGACTTCAGATTTGGCTCCCATAGGAAAGGAACAATAGATGATTTAAAAAAAGAATTTGAAGTTGATATTATAAAACCTGTTATTATTGATAGCCAGATAGTTAATTCAACAAAAATTAGAGAATATTTAAAGAATGGAGATATAGAAAATGTTAATAAATTTCTTGGAAGAACTTTTTCATTTAAAGGAAAGGTTATAACAGGTAATTCTAAAGGTAAAGATATTGGTTTCCCAACAGCAAATTTATATCTTCTAAATAATTTAATTATTAAAGATGGAGTTTATGGTTGCTGGGTGAAATATGGAGATGAATTTTATAAAGGTGCATTATCAATTGGAAATTGTCCAACATTTGATAATAGTGAGCATAAAATTGAAGTTTATATTATTGGGTTTGATAAAATTATTTATGGAGAAATTATTGAAATATTACCAATGACAAGGATAAGGGAGCAGAAAAAATTTAAAAATATAGATGAATTAAAGGAAGCAATAAAAAAAGATGTAGAGGAAATAAATGAAAACCTGACCTATCCTTTTTAATAAAGATAGGGGTCTTTTGGTGGATTTATTTTTTCTATTCCCTCTGCATATATTTTAACCTTTCCATTTTCTACTTTTGCTTTACCTTTAACCTTAACCCATTCTTCATTTTTTAATTCTTTTCCAGTTTCTTCTTTATATTCAATTTCAATTCCAAGAGGTGTAGCATCTGCAGCACAGCATGTTATTAAAAATCTAATCAGTGTAAATTTCCCTTCATTTTTATAAACCATACCTTCTACTGCAATATCCTTTTCATTTATTTCCTCTGGTTTTGATTTTGAAAGTGCAAGTATCTGCTTTATTGTCAATTTTTTATATTTCCCTTCGGTTTCTATTTTTTCATACAATGACTTCAATATATCCTCTGATAAAAATTCTGTTTGTATTCCTCTTTTCATTGCTGCATAAGTTGGAAGTGTAGTTGGTTTAACTATTAAAAAAAGTAAAATAGGAAATAGAAAAATTATAAATGAGAAAATATCATAAACATTAACCTCCTTAAATCTTTTCTCCTTTCTAATTTCAATTGCAAGTATAAATATCAAAATCAAAATTCCAATTATAATATAAGGGAAGTAAAATTTTTTTACGAATATTTTAAAGTTTCCTGTTAATGAAATTGAGAGAAAAAATAAAAGATAAAAAAGGCATATAAGTATTCTGTAAAATTGAGCATTTTTTAAAACTTTCATATTATCCTCCAATTATAAAACTTCCAATTATTCCAAGAATTAAAATTGTAAAAAATAAACTTATAAGAAGTTTTTTAACAAATTTTGCCTTAAAAGCAGAAAAATAAAAAATTATCAATGAAATATTCATCATAGGTCCACTTATCATAAATATAATCTTGGAAATAGGAGGTAAATATGTGAATGAACTTGCAACAAATGCATCTGCATATGAACACAAGGAAAGAATGATTGATAAAATTTGCATTGATAAAATTGAAAAAATTCTATTTTTTGCAATTGAAATAAATACATCTCTTGAAATAAATGTTGAAAATAATGATGCAATTGTTGCACCAATAATTAAGTATTTTCCCATAATTAAAAAATCATTTGTTGAATGAATAAAAATCTTTTCAAATTTCTTTAAATTCTCATCATGTATTTCTTCTTCATATTCTTTTAAAATTTCTTCCTTATTCTTTGGAGAAATCAAAATTCCTATAAAAACACTACATATAAAAGCAATAAGGAATCTACCAAAAACAATTTTACCTGAAGAGAATGCAAGATATGTAGAAAAAAGAGTTATTGGATTTATTATAGCGGTTGCAAGTAAATATGAAATACCTCCTGAAGTTGGAATACCTTTCTTTATTAATCTCCTTGAAACAGGAATTTGTCCACATGAGCATACAGGGAAAAGAAAACCAAGAAATGAACCGGTAATTGCTGAAACAAATCTATTCTGAGAAAATAATTTTTTAAATTTCTCTTCTGGAATTAAAACTTCAATAGTTCCTGAAATTAAAGAACCAATAAGGATGAAAGAGAAACCTTCAATTAATATAGCAAGAAGGACAATTGTAAATGCCTGTAATTTTGGATTTTGAACAATCTTATTTAATTCTGATAATTTCCCTGAATACCACAAATTAAATATTATAAAAGCAAAAAGGACTCCAATTGAAATTAAAAATTTCTTAACCCTTTCTTCCCTTGTATTTTTTTTTATCAGAGTATTTCCCATATTATTTCAATTTTATAAAAAAACATAAAAATGTCAAGAATTCTACATTTGTAAATAAAGTAAAAATTTATTATAATTTAAATAAAAAGGAGGGAAATTATGGAACTTAAAAAAGATTATAAATATGCTCTTCTTGTTCCAACAAGTATGGGTGTTAGAATTACTCCGTTTAATATGCAGCCAGTTCATACAAGTAACCTTTATATTATGCAGGCAACAAGTGCTGAAACAAATGTAGCAAGTGTAAGTTCTTATCTTGGACTTCCTGTAAAAGTTCTTACTGCTTTTGTAAAGGGTAGTCCAGTTGCAAGATTTATTAAGGAAAATTTAAAAAGCAGGGGGATGGATATTGAAGCAAAAGAAGTTCCTCAGGGAGGTCCATGGGGATACAGACATCAATTTAATATTGCAGATACAGGTTATGGAGTTAGAGCACCAAGAGTATGGAATGATAGGACAGGAGAGGTTGGAAGGACTTTAAAACCAGAGGATTTTGACCTTGAAAGGATTTTTGGGAAAGAAGGTGTTTGTATAGTTCATATGTCAGGACTTTTTGCTGCATTATCAGAAGAAACTGGAAAATTTTGCCTTGAAATATCAAAAACTGCGAAAAAATATGGAACAAAAATCTCATTTGATTTAAATTATAGAGCATCTTTCTGGAAAAACAGGGAAAAAGAGTTGAGGGAAATATTTACTGAAATTGCAAAATCGTCTGATATTCTTGTTGGAAATGAGGAAGATTTTCAGTTATGTCTTGGAATAGAAGGTCCAGAACCAGGCGGTAAAAATATAAAACAGCAGATTGATAATTTTAAAGGGATGATAGAGAGAGCAAAAAAACAATTTCCAAATGTGAGTGTATTTGCAACAACATTAAGAGAAGTAATAAGTGCACAACAGCATCTATGGGGAGCAATTATGTCAGTTGGAGAAAAGTGGTATGTTATTGAGCCAAGAGAAATTTTTGTTCTTGATAGAATTGGTGGAGGAGATGCTTTTGTTGGAGGACTCTTATATGGAATTTTAAAAGGATGGGAAGAGGAAAAATGGATTCAATTTGGATGGGCATGTGGTGCTTATGTTGTAACACTTTTAACTGATTATGCTCAGGTCCTTGATGAAGAGGAAATATGGAGTGTCTGGGAAGGAAATGTAAGAGTCAAAAGATAGTTTTTAATTAAAAATACATATTCTGGGCAAGGATATAATCAAAGTCCTTTTCTATCTCATTTGTTTTTATATGGATTACCTTTTTTGCTATTTCTTCTGCAAGTTTCCTTTTTCCATAACAGAGTAAAACTTCTCTTGCTCCTTCAAGTGAACCATTTCCTATTTTTATAATTTTTTCTCTTTCAATATCTGGAATTAAACCAATATTTATCGCACTTTCAATATTTATAAAATTACCAAATCCACCTGAAATATAAATCTTTTCTATATCCTTTATTTCTGCGGGATAAACTTTTAAAAGGACCTGCCATGCTGTCCTTATTGCTGCCTTTGAAGTTATAAGTTGAAATATATCATTTTGATTTATTTTTATATCTCCTGTTATATAAAATTCATTATTATTTTTAAGTCGTGCTTTCTCATTTATAATTTTATTTTTCAGTAATTCACTTAAAAGGTCTATCAAACCAGAACCACATATTCCAACAGGATATTTATTTCCAATTGTAGAAAAATAAACCTTTCCATTTAAAATTTTTATTTCCTTTATTGCTCCTTCAACTGCTCCAATTCCACAACTTATATTTACTCCTTCAAAAGCACCACCTGCTGCTGCTGAAGTTGCAATTAATTTTTCTTTATTTCCTATTACTATTTCTCCATTTGTTCCTATATCAATCAGCATACAAATTTTTTCTTCATTATAAATTTCTGAAGCAATAATATCTGCAACTATATCTGCACCAACATGACCACCAATTAAAGGAAGACCATAAACTTCTCCATTTTTATTTATTTCAAGTCCAATTTCATCAGGTTTTTTTATTATAGAAGATGGATTTAATGGCTCATAAGGAATTTTACCAAGTGTTGATATATCATTAAGGAAAAAAATATCCCTCATTGTAGGATTTCCAGCAACAACTGCTTCATAGATTGAATCATTTATATTATTGTTAAACTCTTTTATTGAATTATTTATCATTTCAACAACTATTTTCTGCATTTCATTCAATTTTTTATACCTCTCATCCTTTTCAAGAAATCTCTTTTCTTTTTTATCAACCATTGCATATTCTATCCTTGAAATAACATCATTACCATAAATAATCTGTGGATTTGTTTTTGCAATAGTTCCAATAATATCTCCATTTTCAAGATTTACTATATCAAAAACAATTGTTGTTGTTCCTATATCTATTGCAAGCCCAAAAATTCCATCTCTGTAAATATCAATTTCTTTCCCATTTTTATAGACATTTCCATTTTTCTTTATATAAGAAGGGCATATTTCCACTTCCCTTTCCATTCCATATTTTAAAATTTCATATTCACCAAACTCTTTTATAAAAACAACAATATCAGAAATATCCCTAACAATTCTTGCCTGACATGCCAAACGATGATTTTCAGGTAAATTAAATTTTTTTTCGGATGAGGTTGGATGATTTAGATTTTCCTCCCCTTTCTCAATTCTTACAATACACTTTCCACATTTTCCAACTCCTCCACATTCAGCATTTATTTTTATCTGTAATTTCTGAGCATAATCAAGTATTGTTAACCCTGGATGAATTTTTAAACCCTCTTTTCCCTTTTTAAATTGAGGAAAAAATATATGTCCCATTTTATTTAAATGCCTTTTCCCATGCTTTTAATAAATAACCACCTGTTAATCTTACAGCAATTTCATCAGGAAGTTCATTTACCCTTTTATTGAATGGTTCAGGAGTTATAGGACCATCATATCCAGTTTCTTTTAAAACTTTAAGGAATTCAATTATATCTATAACCCCTGTTTCTCCTGGCAAAAATCTTTCATTATCCTTTAAATCTTCTTTTGGTATTGGTGGTGCATCATTTACATGAACATAAATTATTTTTTCTCCTTTTATTTTTTTGATATCCTTGGGCTTCCCATCAGAAGAATAAAGATGCCAACTATCAAGAAGGATACCAAGATTTTCCATTTTAACATCTTCAATAAACTCTAACAATTGTCCAAGATTCCATATAAATTCATACTTATGATTTTTTCTGAGAGATTTTGTTCCTATAAATTCAATACCAAGTTTACAGTTATATTTTGCCATTAACTCGCATATCTTTTTTGTTCTCTCTTTATGAAGAATATAATTTTCTTTAAATGGAATTTCATCAGAAAATGGAAGAAAATAAGTATAAACTATAGAAGCAGAAATATCCTTTGCAAATTTTAAATAATCCTTTAATTTTTCAAACCCAGCATTAAATTTTTCCTCTTTATCTCCAATATTAAAAGGTAAAGCCCATCCACCTATTTTAATTTCAAAACTTTCAAATAAACTTTTAATCCTGCCAATATTTCTTGAAAATTCTATAAATTCTGAAACAGAAATATCCATACCTTCAAAATTTCCAATTTTTGCAAGTCGCAATTTTTCTATAAGTATCCTATTTATATTTATTGCTTCTGGTGACAAATTTCTAAACATTTTCTTCTTTTATTACAATCTCTGGATTTTTCATCAAACCACATGGAACAATTTGATATTCATCTGTCCATTGCTCACCTTCTGAAACAAATTGTGCCGGTCCAGTCCATAAAGGCCATTTTTCAAAATAGTGTAATGGTCCATGAGAATTCCTTCTATGACCAAGAACTTCAATAATTAAATTAACTTTTCCATTTAAATAATCAGTTATATCAATTTCATATGGAGGAAAAGCAACAATTCCAACTTCTTTACCATCAATTAAAATCCTTAAACCCGCACCACAAAATTCCGGGATTCTTAAAAATATCCTTTCATTCTCTTTTATATCAATCTTTTCAATTTCAAAAATATAAGAGAGATTTCCAGAATAAAATGGTAAATTTTGTTTTGTCCAGTCACCTATTTTAATTTTTTCAGGCATTTCTGTAATTATAGTTAGATTATTTTCAATTTTTACTCCAAAATTCCCAAGAAGATATATTATTTCAAATCCTGGATGGTTTTCATTATAATCTGTCTCAAGAATTATATCATTTTTACCTATTTTTAAAATTGATGGGTCAAATCTTATCGTTTGAAGTGATTTATCAACCCACCATCCATCTATCATATCAGTATAAATTTCAGAACCATTTATGTAAATTTTGTATAATTGGGGTTTTTCAATAGCAATCTTTATCTCATCCGGAAATTTTTCTACATAAAATTCATACTTTAAATAAACTTTTACGCTTTTGGGATTTTTAACTTTTTTTCTTGCCCATGGTTGCTTCATTGCTCCACCTCTAAAAGGTATTCCAAGATATTTCCTAACTTCTCTATCAACCTTCAATATCTCTTTTTTATCATTCCAGTTATTATCTCCAATTTTAAAATATGGCATATCTAAAACTACCACATTTGGCTCTGTTAATAAAAATTCAATTTCATCCCTTTTTATTTCTATTTTTCTTTCTTCTCTATAATTTTTCCTTTCTTCAATTTTTAAATTTAACTGCCTCTTTGGTATAAGATATAAATGACTTGCTATTGGTGGAAAATCTGCTTTTATCTTATATCCATTTTCTGTTTCTATTACTTCTGGATAAAATATTTCACCTTTAATTAAATCAACTTCAACCGGTTTATATTTCCAATAGTCACTGCTGCTTATTATTACATTTTCAAAACCAAGATTTCTTTCAACAACCCTTTTATCCTTTTTATTAGTCCTTTGTATATCTTTCCATTCCACTCCTGTATTGCATAAAAATAAGTAGTAAAAATCATCATCTTCTCTTAATAAATAAAGCATAGGTTTAATTTCTTTTCCATTTTCATCAGTTATACTTATCCTTCTTGTTTTTCCTTCCACTCTTTTTATCGCTTCTTTTATATTAGAAACAATTTCAAATTTTTCTTTAAAATCATAATCTGTTTTTTCGCATTCAATATATTCAGGAAATTTCTCAAGAAATAAAACAAGTCCACCTTTTTCTTTAAATTCTTCAAGCAATTTTAAAGTTTTCTTTCTTATTGTATATAAAGGAGGAACTAAAATTGCTTTATATCTTCCCTTATTTACCCTGAATATTACTTCTTTGCTTTGCTCAACTTTCCCATATCTTGATATTATCTCTTCATCTCCATAATCAAAATCAATATGAACTGATAAAATTTCATCACATAATTTAGAAAACATTTCATCATATTTTATAACATCATCAGGATATTCCATATCTTTATTTATCAAATCTTTTTTTCTGTAAATAGCCCACATACTTTCAATTGGATGAATAACGAGTAAATCTCTTATTTCTTCTCCTTTTGTCATTATATAATTTATCCTTGCAAAGTAATCCTCAATATATTTATAGAAATTCCACCATGGAGATTGATAAAAAATACTTGCTGGATAATCCCTTTTTGCCTCTCCAAGCATTGTATACCAGGAAAGATGCTGACATCTTAAATTTATTCCAAGTGCTGCCTGCCAGTCACCAAGCGCCTTGTGTCCTACAAAAGGAAAATCCCAACCAGTGCAACCATATGTTTCTGTTAATCTAAACTTTCTTCCAAATTGTCTTGCTACTGAACTTACCTGTTTTGCAGTATTAAATATTCTCCAGTGTTCAGTCAATAAATCCATCCCAGGTGCCTGCATATATTCATAAAACCTTATGCAACTTCCAACAACATATGTCTGGGAAGTAAGCGAATCTTCTGCAAGAATATGTCCTGTAAATAGAATTTTATTTTTTTCACACCATGCTCCTATCTGTTTTGCAAATGAATCTACGAAAAGATATGTTATACAATCAAAATAATGGTATCTTGTTTTTGAAATTTTCTCATCTTTAAAGTTGAAATAAATTTCAGGCAGTTTATCGCAGATATCATATCCATATCTCTTTTGGAAAACAACCGGCAATTTATCTGTCCAACTTATTCCAATCCCATCATCTAAAATAAAAAATTGATATCCATAATTTGGCTCATCAGTAAAAATCCCAGGAATTACAGAACCAAAATATTTCCCACAGTGCTTTTTATAGTTTTCATAAGTGATTTTTATGAATTGTTTAACTGCCTCTGGATTCAATGTATCAAGATATGTATAACCATTATACCAGTCACTTTCTTTTTGAATTTTTACACTGAATATAAGTATTTTCTCATTTTCAGATAAATTAACTTTTTCTCCTTTTTTTATTCTTCTATAATTTTTCAAATAACCATCTTCAAACTCTGCAAGAAATACCCTAAAAACATTTTTCTCTCTTTTTATATCGTCAGAATTTTCTGTTATTTTCATAAACATATGCCTCATTCTATATTTTTTATTCTTTGTAACAAGACCACCTGCAGCCCCTGAAGGCCATCTATCCTCATCATAAAGGAAGGCAAGCATATTATTTTTTTCTCCCTCATCTGCACAGGCATTTATACATTCAAACCATTCCTCTGATAAATAGGGAGTATCAAGCCCAACTCTTGAATGCATAAAAAAACCGCCAAGTCCCATTTCCTTCATTATCCTTATCTGCCATCTCAATTCATTTTCATCAAGTTTACCATTCCATGCCCAGAAAGGTGCTCCTCTATATAAACTACCCGGATTTTTCAATTCTTCAAAAAATTTTTTCATCTTCTCTCCTTTTTAAAATGAAGATTCTATTTTCTGATGTATTTCTAAAAATTTTTCAAGATTGTTTTCAGGAATATATTTCATTCTTGCTATTTCTTCTCTAACCGGTTTTTTAAGTATTTCTTCAAGTGATTTACCCTTTTCTATTTCCTTTAAAGAATTTCTATAAAATAAAATGATTGTTTTTATCATTAAATACTGTTTTTTAAGTGTTGAATACTCATCCATTTCATCAAAAGCACTCTGATGTAAAAAATCCTCCCTTATTGAACGAGAGATTTCAAGAATTAATCTATCTTTTGGGGATAATGTTTCCATACCAACAAGACGAACAATTTCAAGTAATTCTGCTTCTTTTTCAAGTAGAGATATTGCCTCTGCCCTTATTTCCATATAATCACTCCCAATATTTTCAATAACAAATTTTTCTATATTCTTTTCATACAATGAATAACTTGTAAGCCAGTTAATGGCAGGAAAATGTCTTTGATATGCAAGCCGGTCATCAAGTCCCCAGAAAACCTTAACTACCCTTAAAGTCATCTGAACAACTGGGTCTGTTAAATCACCACCAGGAGGACTTACTGCACCAAGGAGCGATAATGAACCAATTCTATTATCTTTCCCAAGACATATAACTTTTCCAGACCTCTCATAAAATGAAGCAACCCTTGTTCCAAGATAGGCAGGATAACCTTCTTCTCCAGGCATTTCTTCTAACCTTCCTGATATTTCCCTTAATGCTTCTGCCCATCTACTTGTAGAATCAGCCATTAAAGCAACAGAATAGCCCATATCCCTGAAATATTCACCAATTGTAACACCTGTATAAATACTTGCCTCCCTTGCAGCAACAGGCATATTTGAAGTATTTGCAATTAAACAAGTTCTCTCCAATAAGGGTCTTCCTGATTTTGGGTCTTTTAATTTAGGAAATTCAATTAAAACATCTGCCATCTCATTACCTCTTTCTCCACATCCAATATAAACAACAATTTCACTATCCGCCCATTTTGCTATTTGGTGAAGAACCACAGTATTATGAAGTAAAGAAGGTAAATTGCCTCCAACAAAATTATGATATTTTTCAACCTGTAAATCATAAACATATGAATCTGTATTTATAATTTCTTTTTTTACAATTCTATCTGTGTAGAAATGGGATAAACAATTTTCAGCAAGTTTTAGAAGATATGGATTGTTCAGTAATTTTGCAATTTTTTTAAAATTTGAAAAAGTAATTTTTTCTCCCATTTTGTAATTAAATATTTCTATCCTACTTTTTTTCAATTCAGAATATGAAATATTACTCTCATTATAAATTCTCTCCCAGAAATTTGCACTCAATGGAATGACATCACATCTCTGATATCTATTTTTATTTTCATTCAGATATTCATCTATAGCCCTGTATTTCTCAAATTTATTCTCTCCAAAAGTAAACTTGTAGAATTTTCTTATTTCATCATATCCTCTGATTAAAATCCTATAATAGACAGAATCTTTAACTTTTTTCTCAGTAATTTTAAAAATTATTCCGAGCAAAGATAATAAATATCCAAAATCATAAGCAAATTTCTCACTTGCAGAAACAATCTCAATTTCACCTTTTTCCTTTGAAAAATATCCATCACATAAAAAATATCCTTTTAAAAAATTCCCTATTATTTTTTTAGGACTTTTGAAAATAATATCTGGAACCTTTAAATTCCTTGATTTTTTATATTCAGGAAAAGAGAAATATTTCAAAAGATGGGAAATAACAGATGACTCAATATTCAACGCAATAACTGATTTTGTCTTATTTCTCTTAAGTGAAACAGAAAAAAGATTTTGTGTAAGGTTACAAAATGTTTCAAGTATTTTTTCTTCATTATTATAAAACCTTATTGAATTTCTTTTGAGTGTGCCATCAGACATAATCAATCCTAAAAAGAGACCTAAATTCTCATCCAAAAATTCAGGAATTTTTATACATCTTGAATTTGTTTCTCCTTTTATATATTTAATTTCAGGTAAAGGTAATTTGGCTAAATGGTAAAGTTTTTTAATAAATTTAAGTGTTGGCTTATTTG
>Ga0078972_1010126_pt1 | contig 17909 bp, 12 predicted proteins | sample YelNatPaOPGAMG01_FD_67568 | JGI IMG/M metagenome (GOLD analysis project Ga0078972, IMG submission 67568) | Hot spring thermophilic microbial communities from Obsidian Pool, Yellowstone National Park, USA - OP-RAMG-01 (SPADES assembly) (version 2) | ecosystem: Environmental > Aquatic > Thermal... | reverse complement strand
TATTAGGGGTTAAGGGAGGTGTAACCTCCCTTATAACTTTAGGGTGGGTGGGTGGGAATTGCTAAAATTTATTTCTTATAAAGAGAAAAAATAAAGAGGAGCCTTAGGCTCCCTGTGAATTTTTCAACACCCTCAATCTAACTTGAAGTTAGGATGTTAGTTCATAGATATTTTTTGTTTAATAGAGGCATGTATGAAGATAAGTTTTAATGGTAAGAGTCTCATAGTTCCTGATGATGTTGATATACCTTACATTGAGGGAGATGGTATAGGTCCGGATATTTTTAGAGCAGCGATTCCTGTTTGGAATGAAGCGATAAGAAAGGCTTACGGTGGTAAAAGGAAGGTTAACTGGATAGAGGTTTATGCTGGTGAAAAATCTTTTGGTAAATTTGGTGATTATTTGCCTCAAGAGACATTAGATACGCTTAAAGAATATGTTGTTTCTATAAAAGGTCCCCTTACGACACCTGTGGGTACTGGTATACGCTCTTTGAATGTTACTATAAGGCAAAAACTTGATTTGTTTGCTGTTGTTAGGCCTGTGAGGTATTTTGAAGGGATTGAGGCGCCTGTAAAACATCCTGAGAAAGTCAATATGGTCATATTTAGGGAAGCTACCGAGGACCTCTATGCTGGAATAGAGTGGAAGGGTAGTAGTGAGGAAGCGAGGAAGGTTAGGGAATTTTTGAGAAAAGAATTTGGTATACAGTTAAGAGATGATACTGGAATAGGGATAAAACCGATTTCCGAATTTGGTACCAAGAGGTTAATGAGGTCTGCAATTGAGTATGCAATAAAGGTAGGAATAGGTAAGATTTCAATAATGCACAAGGGTAATATAATGAAGTATACAGAAGGTGCTTTTAGAGAGTGGGCTTATCAGGTGGCAGTTGAAGAATTTCGCGATTATGTTGTTACTGAAGAAGAGGTAAGGGGTGGTGCAAATCCCGAAGGTAAAATAGTAGTAAATGATGTAATTGCTGATAACATGTTTCAGCAAGTTTTAAAGAGACCACAAGATTTTAAGATGATAGTTGCGCCAAATATAAATGGTGATTATATATCTGATGCTTTAGCAGCTCAAGTTGGTGGGTTAGGTATGGCTCCGGGAGGTAATATTGGTAGTCCTTATGCTGTATTTGAACCTACTCACGGTTCTGCTCCCAAGTATGCCAATCAAGACAAGGTAAATCCTTCTTCCCTAATACTTTCGGGATGTTTAATGTTTGAATACATTGGTTGGAAGGAAGTATCAGAGTTGATACAAGATGCTATAAGAAAAACCATAAAAAGTAAAATTGTAACTTATGATCTTGCTGCTGAAATTGAGGGAGCAAAAGAAGTAAGATGTTCTGAATTTGCTGAGGCAGTTATAAAAAATTTTTGATTTTTTAATTATCTCACTTGTTAATATATAATTAATCTGAATGGAAAAGGTTAGTGGTTATGATCTTATAAGGAATGGAAAAATAAATGAGGCCTTGGTCTTTTTTGAAGAGAATTTTAGGAGGTTCCTTGATAAGGATTCTGAATGTGTTATAAAGGTAATAAAGTATTTACTTTCGAAAGTCAAGAAGATAAAAGACCTGAAGGATCCTTACAGAATCGCTGATACCATAGTTTCTGAATGGCCCAAGATACTTGGCAATATAAACTTAGAAGGTTGTAGTGAGAATGTTGAACTCATCGAATCTGTTAAGTATTATTTATTTTTCACAGCGTTGAAATATTACACTCAGATAATTGATAATATTAATCAAGATGATGTATTAGTAGTTAGAGATACCGATCTCATGCTGAAGATTAGTAGATGCTACAGAGAATTGAGAATGGAGGATAAGGCGATTGATATACTGGAAGAAGTAAGGTCCTATAATCAAACCGATTCGGTTGTGCTCTCAATTCTTGGGGATCTCTATTTCCAGATGGGGGACATTGATAGGGCAAAACTTTTTTTTAGGGAAGCTTTTTTTTGGGATCCCCAGAGGATAGAGTTAGACGAAGTGCGATGCCCAATTGTGAAGACTCTTATGAAAACGGTAAAAACTAATGGTTATAGGAATGAAGAAGTTAATGAGTGGATACCTGTTTATGGTGCAATAGAAAATATTTTTGATGTAAGAAGAGAGCTCAGTAAGGAGGAGGTAGATATTCTAATAAGAAGGATACAAGCACTTGAGAGTGATTTTTTGAAGCACAGGGAGTGGAGGAATATCACTGAGCCAAGGTTAATAAACAGTTACCTGTGGCTTATTGATTATTATTACTTGCAGTTGGAGGATTACGAGCTTGCTAAAAGTGTTGGGGTAATATTACAAAAATTTTCGCCAAGTATATACAATAAGCTAAAATTGGGGGGTTATAAATGGCTGTGAGCGTTGATATTATTTCTGAAATATCAAAGTTGTTCAATGAGGAGAGAGTTTCTAAACATTCTCTTAATGACTATTCTAGGAAGGATTTTATTAAAGTTGAGGAAATAGTTGATCAATCAATTGAGAGTGGTGATGAAGGAAAGTTGCAGGAATTTTGTGAGAACTACATTAACGAGAATCCAAATAGTGTGTATGCTTTTTATGCTGTAGGCCTTGTATACCTTAAGAAAGGATCAATAGACACTTATCATATGCCTGAACTCATAAAAAAGTTTAATGATGAAAAGAAGACATCCATGGTTATATTTTTAGTGGAGAAGGTCCTGTCGTTTAGGGAAGAAAAGTATGCTTTAAAGATACTTGAGGAGTATTATAAGAGTGAAAACAGGAAAGAGGAGTTGGTTGATGTTAGGGAGAGAATAGCCAACATTGATCCAAAAGATGGATACACACCCAAGTATTTAGCAGAATATTATGAAGCTGAAGGGAATATACAGAAGGCTATATATTACTATAGGTTGGCACTTGATAGGTTTATTAATTTGAAGAATGCTAGTTCTTCTAGTTCGTTGTTTGAGAAGTTAGTCTCGTACTATAATTATGTTGATTATAAGTACCTTCTGAATACAGCATTGAGACTACTTGAACTAGTACCACATGATAAGATTGCTAAACTGCTACACAAAGTAGCAACGCATTACAAAAAGAAGGAAATGTATAATGAATCTTTACAAATTCTGAAATTTACGCTGGCTAGGCTTGCACCTAGCGATGCTGGTATAAGAACTGATTTGAAGGAAGTTTATGATGCTCTATATCCCGGACATTCTTTGCTTAATAAACATTGGAATGATCTAATGGAATTTTTTAAAAGAAGGTTGTCTTCTTATATAAGAATAAGTCCAGATGAGGTTTTAGGTAGAATTAATGAATTTGAAAAACTTCTGAAATTTGATGTTGGAGTTTATGTTTACCATAGAACATTTGGTGTTGGTAAAGTTGTGAGCGTTGAAGAGGATTGGATAGTGATAGATTTTGTTAGCAAACCTGGACATAGGATGTCACATAATATTGCATTCTCGTCTCTTGAGGTGCTTAAAGAGGATGATATAAGAGTTTGGAAATCCTACAAAAGAGATGAATTGGAGAAGCTTATCTATGATTACTCGCCGAAGGTAGTAAAAATGGTATTGATTTCTCTAGGTGGTGAGGGGAGTGCTAAAGAGATAAAAGATGCTTTAAGTGATTTAGTACCCCAAAATGTTATTAATAGTCTTTGGAATGCTGTAAAGCCTAAATTGGGCGAAGAAAATGTGATTATCTCTCCATCAAACAAAAATAAGTATGTTTACATGGGAGATGTTGCTATCGAAGATAACATAAAGATTGAACTTGATTCTTTGATTTCTTTTGATGAAAAAATAAAGTTTGTTTATAATTTCATACAACAAGGTGGTATACTCACATTGTCTCAATCTAAACCTATAGTTGATTTTCTTGAGGAATCTTTCGAAAAATCTGATTCAAACATCAATGTAGTTGTTAGTGGAGTCACCTTACTGGCGTTTTATTACAAAGATTCGGAGAAGGATATTACAGAGTTTAAGAAAAGGTTACTCGATTTTATGAGTAAACTTGATTATGATAGTATTGTCAAAATACTTGAGATCATGGAACTTCAGGATCTAAGAAAAGTGTTTCTATCAATGGTGAGGAGTGTGCTTGAAAATTGGGATAAAATATATGTTGATATTATATTGAAAATTGATCAGATAAGACTGAATAACTATCTTTTTTACGAATTGTCTAGTTTTGATAAGATAGATGCTATAAAGGAATTAATCAAGAAAATAACTGAGGGATTGGAGCACCCGATAGGTAATAAGTTTAGGTCTTACATGAAATATGTATGGCTTGCTAGATTATCTTTTCAGAAAGAGTATGAGGACATATTTAGATCCATTGGTATCAACAAACTTGAGGTTCTCATGAATGTAATAAAAATACTTTCTTCACTACAGCTTAGCTTTGAGGAGAGAGGAGAAAAAGGAATTACCAAAAGGATATACCTTAACGCTAAAGATATATTTGATAAATATGAAGATATAGAGTCGCTAATTTTGCAATCAGAAAAAGGGATTGCTTATTCTCTATTTTCCTCAATTGAGGATCTCGAACTTGTTGAACCAAAAAACATGTCATCCTTGAGGTCTAAACTTTTTTATAAGTATCCTGATTTGAAGAATCTTGAGGATTCTAGAGGAAAAAGGGAACCATACCTATCTACCAAGTCCACCGTTGAGAAGATAAAAAGTGAGTATGATAGGTTACTTCATGAGGAATTGCCAAAGGTTTCAAAGTTGGCTTCTAGTGGTCAACAAGAGTATGTTGAGAAGGAAGAGGAGTTGAAGGCTATTATTGAGCAGATGTCCAATGAAATATCCGAATTTAAGATTATAAACAGAGAAGATGTTTCTACCGATTATGTGGATGTCGGTACTAAGGTTGTCCTTAAATCCAAAAGTACAGGTGAAACTATCATCTACCATATATTAGGAGACAAAGAGGCTGATTCTGAAAAGGGGATAATATCTTATAAGTCGCCTCTGGGCCTTACACTTCTAGATAATCCTGTTGGTTCTACCGTAAAACTAAACATAAAAGGTAATTATGATGATTTCGTTATTGAAAATATTTCAGTTTCTGAATATGTATAATGTTAACTGATAATTTGAGTCAAATAGTAAAATACACTATTGAGAAGATAGATAAAATCCCAGATAGCGCCGTAGTTAAGGTCCTTGAAACTTTGCTACAAGAGAGAGAGTTGTTACTAGAGTTTTTTGGAATAATGAATCGCGCTGTAGTTATTAAAGAAGCAAATGGAAAAGTATTGTTTCACAATCCTTGTGCTGTTAAGTGGGGGGTAGTCAATAAGGTTGATTTAAATGTTTCAGATGACTTTAGAGATGTTTTTCGTGAGATAGAAAGCAAATTTTCGGATAAGATGCTAGTTTTTGAAACTCAAAGGGTACTCAAGGTTAAAGATTCAGTTATCTCTTCTATGAAAACGGATAGAGTTTTTGATATATTCTGTGTTGCTAGTCTTTCTCAAAGTAGATACATGTATATATTCAGTGATATAACTGAGAAGACTAAAGAAAACTTTGATGAAAATCAGAGAAAAGTTATATCTTCAATTGATACGCTTCTTGCTGGGATAGCACATGAGATAAAAAATCCTCTTTCATCTATTTATCTTCATGCTCAGATTGCTAAAAAAAGTTTGAGCTGCAAATGGGAAAATAGGGATAAAGTAGAAAAATCTGTTGAAATTATACTTTTGGAAGTTGGAAGGCTCAATAAGTTGGTAAACGATTTCATACAATCTCTTAGACCTTCTAAATTCGTTGAAAAGTATGAGGATATAAACGATATAATCAAAGAAGTTTCTGAAATGTTACTCAACGAAATTAGAGATAAAGGAATATTTTTTGAATTGGTTCTTGATAATTCTTTACCTGAGTTTTTGTGCGATAAGGAAGTGATAAAAATTTTGATACTGAATTTACTAAGAAATTCAATAGAATCCATAGAAGGTAGTAATGGTAAGATTGTAATAAAAACTTCAGTTATTACAAAGGATGGGGAAGATTACATATCTATTTCCATTAAAGACAATGGTAAGGGAATACCCGAAGAAATTAAACATAGAATTTTTGAGCCGTACTTTACCACCAAGCACTATGGTTCAGGTCTTGGGCTTAGTATAGTTTATAAGATAGTCAAAGATTACAATGGCTTCATTGAATTCGACTCAAAAGAGGGCGAAGGTACAGAGTTCAAAATTTGCTTACCGGTCGGCGATAGACTTAAGAAACTTACCGTATGAATGTAGTAATTGATTTTAGCAAAGATAATAGAAAAATTGTAAAAATTTTAAAGGATGATAAAACATTTTATCTTTCCAGTGCCTATTTCCCAGTCTCTGAATCTCAAAAAATCGCTAAAAACTTAAAATTTGAAAAGGATACAATTTTGGTAATAGGAGTTGGTAATCCTTACCTCATTAGAGAAATAGCACTCTCTAACCAATACAAAAAGGTTATAGTTATTGAGTTACTTGATGACATATATTCATCTGTTTTGTCTGACAAAGATCTAAAATCTCTTTTGATGTTGCCTAACATAGATATTCGATTTTTTGATTCTTTTGATGTTTTTAAACTTTTTGTTAGTGATTTGAGTGATTTTGATTATTATATGCATCCATCTTACAAGATTTTAATTCCTTTTTCAGATGAAATTGAAAATGCTATTAAGCACCATTTACAAAATATGTTAATTAATAAAAACACTATAAAAAAATTTGGTAGGGTATGGGCAAAGAACTTTGTTTCTTCAATCAAGTTTGTTTCAAGAACTAAAGGTGTTTTTGAATTGTTTGATAAATTTAAAGATTTGAATTCTATTGTTGTTGGTGCCGGTCCATCATTGGATAGCGATATCCATTTGGTTAAAAAACTTTATGGTAATTCTCTAGTAATAGCATCTGATACTTCTTTTTTGTCTCTTCTTAGAAATGGAATAAAGCCAGATATAGTTGTTAGCGTTGATCCTCAGAGTAAAAATTTTCTTTATTTGATTTATGAAAAAAATTACGATAATGTAATTTTTGTTTGTGATACTCTTTATTTACCTTTGATATATGACTTTGTGCCTAATGAGAATATTTTTTTGTTTGATTCACCTTTTAGACTTTGGGGGGAAGTTAGGGGAGTATTAGGTGAAAAGGGTGAAGTTTTTGTTGGTGGGTCTGTTGTGTGCACTTCAATTGATTTAGCATTTAGACTCGGCAGTAAAAATATTCTTCTTTTTGGTAATGACCTTTCGTTTACTGATTACAAAATGTACTGTAAGAATAATATATTTGAAATGTCTTTGATGCTTGAAGCGAATTTTATTAATCCTTATGACCCTTGGACTTTCATTTCTAAATATCCTTTGGTTAGAACTCTTAATAATGTGGGTGAAGAGGTTTTTACCGATCCTAGAATGCTTACATTCAAAAAATGGATTGAAAATTATATTTCTACTACTGGTGCCAAGGTCTTTAACTTTACATCTAAAGGGCTACCTTTGATTGGACAATCTTCGATTGAGCAATCTTTGATTGAGCAATCCTCGATTGAGCAACTACATTATGATTTGTCTTCTTTCTTGAATAATAACACCTCTTTTAGAGGTGATATAGAAAAAATAAAACAAACCCTTATTTCTATCCCTCTTTACGAGAAGGAAAACGATAACAAGGTTTTGTTCCAAATTAAGGACGGTGTAGAGAAGTTAAGAAGAGAGGTTTTTGGTTCTTTTGATTTTTCAAAAATCACACAGATTTTGGAAGAAAATTTAATTTTGAAATATCTAATAGAATTATCAATACAAGATACCCTTTTGTCTAAATACTCACGAGAGGACTTCGCAAAAGCACTAAAATTTGCTGTAGAGTACCTTAATAGAATTTTGGGTAAGGTGCTGTAAAACATCGGAAGAGACTTTAGTTATATTGTGGAAAATGACTTTTTAAAATTATGTTAACTTATTTGCTTCCCTCATTTGTTTCCCTCAACTTCAGCTCCTTACCCCCAAATACACTCTTCAATCCACACAAAACCCCTTAAGTACCAATAGGAATAAGGTGAAATAGTCTTAAAAAATTATGTTAACTTATTTGTTAACAACCCCATCACCATACACCCAAAACAACACCCACAAAAAAAACAAGAAAACAAAAATCTTACCCTACCAAGAGAGGATTTACCCCTCTTAACTCTCAAGAATATATGAATATATATGAAAATAAGAAAATACTTCAAGCACTTCTTAATTAGGTGTAGAGGTAGTTCGTGAATTGCCCCTGCAAGAGGAGAAATTTTAATATATTATGAATTCTTGTATTACCCCTACGAAAGGGAAGAGCAAAAAACGAATTCTAATCATAATGATAGGTTAAATTTTTTTGTGTAATAGTCATTTGGTTTGACTATACTTTGTAAGGTAAGTAATTTGGAGTCTTTAAGAAGTGGTTCTTTCCCAGATTTTTTTTATTTTTTTAGCAGAATTTCAATAAAGTGATAAACGGGCACAAAAAAATTTAAAATTATTTTATGTTATCAAGAATAAAGGTAAAGGACTATGCAATAATAGAGGAATTAGAGATAGAATTTAATGATGGTTTTAATGTTTTTACCGGTGAGAGTGGGGTAGGCAAATCGATAATTGTTGATGCTTTAGGTTTTTGTTTAGGTGATAGGTCGGATAATTCTGTGATAAGGAGTGGGGCGCAAAGAGCAATTGTTGAAGCAGTTTTTACGATCAATGATGAGAACATTTTAAACAAAATAAAGATGTTAGGTTTTGATATTGAAGGAAATGAAATCATTATTCGTAGGGAGTATGATGCTAGTGGTAAAAACAAAGTAGTTGTGAATGGTTTTTCTGAAAGTGTTTCAAAGGTTTCTGAACTTTCTGAGTTACTTGTAGACTTCCATGGACAGCACGAGCATCAAAGCCTGCTTAACCAAAAAACGCACATTGATTATCTAGACGCCTTCGGTAAATTTCAGGATGATAGAGAAGTTATATCTAACTTATACCATAATGTTATTGAATTAAAAAACAAGATAAATGAACTCAAAGAAATTTTATTGCAAAAAGAAAGGAGAATTGAATTCTTAAAATTCACGGTCGATGAACTTGAGAGGGCGGGACTTAAGGAGGGTGAGGATATAGAACTTGAGGAAAAGTTTAAGTTTATTACGAATTTCGAAGCTCTTTTTAGGTTAGTAAATGAATCTCTAATTCTTCTAGACGAAGGGGATTTCTCAGTGCTATCGTCAATTGGTAAGGTAACTACGAACTTAAGAAATGCAACTCGGTACAATGAGGAATTTAACAATTTAATACCGAGACTAGAGGATGCGGAAGCAACAATAAAAGATGTTAGGGATGTTTTAGGAGAGTTCAAAAATAAAATAAACCTTTCGCCTGAAGATATTGAGTACATAAATTCAAGGCTTGATTTAGTAAGAACATTGAAGAGGAAGTACAACAAGGGTAGTGTTTCTGAACTCATATATTACAAAGAAGAGTGTAAGAAGGAACTTTTGATGGTGGAGTCAGGGGATGAGGAGTTAAAAAAACTAGAAAGTGAGTATCAAAAACTTGTTAATGAGCTTAAAAGTAAGTGTCTAGATTTATCAAAGAGGAGAATGAGTAAGGCAAGAGAATTTGATAAACTTGTAGTTGACAAACTCAGGGAGTTAGCGATGGAGAGGGCAATTTTCAGAACTGATTTCAAGTATTACAAAACCGATGACGGTCTTTTTGAGATAGAGGGGGTGAAGGTTGATGTTAATCAAACTGGCATAGATAGGGTTGAGTTTTTAATTTCGGTCAATCCTGGTGAAGAACTTAAACCGCTTAAGAAAGTTGCCTCAGGTGGCGAGATATCTAGAGTGATGCTTGCTTTGAAGAATGTGCTTTCTGATGTCAGTGAAGTTGATATGATGGTATTTGATGAGATTGATGTAGGTATAGGTGGTAATACTGCTAATGTAGTAGGGGAAATGATTCAGGAGATATCCAAAAAGAGGCAAATAATAGTTATAACTCATCTTCCTCAGGTATCTTCGAAGGCAAACACACATTTTAAGGTAGATAAGGTATTTGAAGGATCTAAAACAAAGGTTATAGTTAAAGAACTTACGATGGAAGAGAGAAAGAAAGAAATAGCCAGGATGATTGGTAATGAAACGGAGGTTGGTATAAAATACGCTGAAGAGATGCTAACTAGGTCCCTAAAAAATCTCTAAGTTTATCCATTGTTAAATTATTTTTATTCATCTCCAAAAGTCTTTCTATATACTTACCTATTATGTCAAACTCAATGTTTACCTCTTCGTAAAGGTTGAGGTATTTCAAGTTAGTATTGTCAAAGGTATGAGGTATGATGTGAACGGAAAAGTTATGGTCAGAATCGCTGTAATCTGCGATTGTTAAGCTTATTCCGTCTACTGCTATTGAGCCTTTAGTAACCACAAATTTCATAAATTCTTTTTTTATTTGTATTGTCATTCTTGTGCTTTCATCTTTTCCTTTTATTATATTTTTTTTGATTAATTTGCCTGTTGTGTCAACATGTCCAAGTACAATATGGCCATCAAGTAATGATGTAGGGGTTATGGGTATTTCAAGGTTAACTACTTTACCTTGATGGAGCCTACTCAATGTGCTCTTTTCAATTGTTTCTTCGCTTACGAAGAAAGTAAGTAAATTGTTAGATTTCTTTGTTAGTGTTAGGCAAGCACCATTTACAGCGACGCTTCCACCAATTTCTACAATTTCAGGTAATTTATTATTCTCTATGACTATTTCACCTTCGTATGGCCCTGAAAGAGGCTTGGAAATCACACCTATGTGCTTTATTAAACCTGAGAACATAAAGATTACAAAACAAATTTAAAGATTGTTATTAAAATAGTAATGATTGTAAATCCTATACCTATCATCCATGTCAAGAGAGTGAATTTTTTATTCATATCCTCAAATCTTTTGTCAGAATAGTGTATTAATTCTTCGAACCTTGCGTCAGAATAGTGTATTAACTCTTCGAATCTTTTATCAGTGTATTCCTTTTGTTCTTCAAATCTTTTGTTAATTTCTTCGAATCTTTTATCGGTGTATTCTCTTTGCTCTTTAAATGTTTTATCTGTGTATGCTATGATTTCTTCGAATTTTTTGTCGGAGTAATGAATTAGATCCTCGAACCTTTTATCAGTGTATTCTTTTTGCTCCTCAAACCTTCTGTTGATTTCTTCGAATCTCTTGTCAGAATAGTGTATTAATTCTTCGAACCTCTTATCGAAGTGTTCGTTTTGCTCCTCAAACTTTTTATTCATTATTTCTATGAGTAGTTTTATTTCCTCTCTAACTTCGGTGAGCTCTTTTTTTGTTTCTTCTTTTATTTTTTCGGTTTCAGAAAGGGGGCTAGTGATCAATTTTACATATCTTCTAAGTGCCTCTCTGTCCTTAACCTCAACGGCTTTTGATAATTCTTCTTCTATCATCTCTTCAAGCAACGAATTAGACATATAATTAAATATAACAAATGTTTTTGATTTTTATCAAATAAAAAAGAGATTGTGTTAAAAAACAGGCTAGGCCTGCATCAGGCTAGGCCTGTCAGATTATACCTGCTTTTTTATTAAGAATTAGCGAAAATTACTTTAAGTAGTACCACCCAATTAATTAAGGGAGGCTACGCCTCCCTTAACCCTTGTAAGAGAAATTGCTTAAATATGAATAAGGAAATGCTTCAAGCATAAAGTGCTATTTAGCACAAGGTGCTATGAAGCACACGGTGCTGTTTAGCACGCGGTGCTATGAACACCACATCCCCGCCCAATTATGTAACGAAATTAGCCCTGTAAGCGATTGTTAATTTTTAAGAGCGTTTTGATCACAGTGCTATTTGGTACAAATACTTTAAGCAATTCCCCTCCCACCCGCCCTATTTTACGAATAGAGACTTCGTCTCTTTTCACTCTCAAGAATATGCAAATAAGAAAGTGTGTAAGCACTTAGAATGTTTTGCCTCCAAGAGGCTTCGCCTTCAAACACTTTTATAAATCCTATTTAAGAGGTGTTATGAAGCACAATGTGTTATGAAGCACGCGGTGCTATTTAGCACGCGGTGCTATGAAGCCCCCACCCATTCTATTGTAGAGAGGCTCTGCCTCTCTATACTCTTTTTAGAAATATTACCTTACCTTCAATTATTAGCAATTCCTAATTTGTAGTGGATGCAAGAGTATTTTCAAAAGCATCAAGTGTATAAAAACTATACACTTCTGATTACTATGAAAAAATTTTTTCAGTAATCAGTAAGGGAAAAGGAAGTATTATTAAAAACACTTGAAAATTCAATTATGAACTTTTTTAATATATATAAGATACGAGGAGGTTATGGTATGGATAATGTGAATAAGAAGATAAAAAGGCAAAAGGCAATAAAAGAATTTCTTACGGCTCTTGCTTTTCTGTCACCTAACTTTTTTGGTTTTTTGATTATTACTGCTTTCCCTGTTGTTGCCGTTTTCTTTTTAGCTCTTACCGAATGGGATGGTATAAGTTATACTTCAAGGGCTGAGGGGGAGGTTCAATTTGTCCCTGTGAATACTTTGGAGAAGGATGTTTTTATACCGAAGGGGACTGAAATTCGTGGAGATGTTGTCGTTGAGAAAAAATTTACTGCTAGAATGAAGAAAGAACTTGTTGGGTTTAGTGAGATGAAGTTGCCAAAGATTGGGGATGACTTTGTGTTGCCTGTCGAGGTTAAGGGGGGTAAAGAGGCTTTTACTTATAAGTTTCCTGAAGGGACAGAGTTTTTTGTTGAGGTTGCTCTTTACACTACAAACACTGTTACAAATGGTGGTCAGGTTTCAGAGGTTGTTAATACAACTAATGCTGTAATTAAATTTGTGAACACTTCAGAGTTTGATGTAACTAGTGGTTCATCTGCTGAGATTGTTGGTAAGGTGGTATCTTTAGTGGAAGGTCCTTATATTGAAGGTGTCATGGTCCCTGTTGAAAACATTACTGTTAGGGCAATTCATAAAACTACTATAAAATTTGATGGCTTAACAACAGAAAGTGTTACTATTCCTGCTGGGACCAAGCCTATAGATATAAGTAAAGTAGGTACAACTGATGAAGGATACTTTGCCAAGGTTATTTCTGTTAAGCCAGGTGAAGAGTTTAATTTGCCTGATGGCAAGGTTTTATCGATTGAGGGTATACCTAATTTGCAGGCAGTTGTTAGTAAAGCCTTTATAAATGGTAAGACAGGTATAAAGTTTGTTGGTCTTGATAATTTTAAAAAACTATTTGTAAGGGATAAGGATTTTTGGAGGTATTTTATAAATACCTTAATATTCATGTTAGAAGTACCTCTTGGTATGGCTTTTGCTGTGATTTTAGCGTTGGCCTTAAATCAGAAATTAAAGGGGATAACAGTATTCAGAACTCTTTATTTCCTACCTTACATATCAAATTTGGTTGCTGTTGCTATGCTTTGGAGGTGGATATATAACGATAATGGTCTTCTCAATGATTTCTTAAAATCTTTAGGTGTTATTAATCCGCCTAGTTGGCTTGGTGATGGTAATTGGGCCAAGGTTGCTATAATTATCATGGATATATGGAAAAATGTAGGTTATACAATGTTGGTTTATCTAGCTTCATTACAGCAGATACCTTCATATTTGTATGAGGCAGCAGAGATTGATGGTGCTAATGGGCTTCAACAATTTGCTTATGTAACATGGCCTATGTTAGGACCTACTAACTTTTTCCTCATAATAATTGGTATAATAAATGGTTTCCAAGCGTTTGGTTCTCAGTATGTTTTGACTGGTGGTGGTCCTGCTGGTGCTACTAAGACTATTGTTTACTACATATACAATAATGCTTTCCAGTGGTTTAAAATGGGATATGCAGCTACTTTGTCTGTTTTCCTATTCTTTATGATGATGATATTCACTATAATTCAGTGGAAAATGGGACAAGAATCAAGTTCTTCGTCCTGGTAAAATTTTAGGAGGTGTTTTATGGCAAGAACAAAAGAAGAGTTTTATGGTCAAAGTCTTGTAGAGGAGAAGAGAAAGAAAGAAATGATAAGTAATTTGATAGCGTACATTATATTATCAATAGGTGCTTTTACTATGATTATACCATTTCTATGGACTATTGCTACGAGTTTAAAGGATCCAGCGGATGTTTATGATGGTAGATTTATTCCTCAGAGATTTGCTTATATTTACATTGATAAAAGTGGTAGTTTTGTGTCTGGTAGTACTTATAGGGAGGGATATAAAGAAGTTAGAGCTTGGTGGGCTAACTTTGTAAAAGCCTGGATATCAGTACCGTTTGATAAATACTACAGAAATAGCTTGATAGTTGCCACGGTGACAACATTGGGACAGCTTATTACTTGTACTCTTGCAGCGTATGCTTTTGCGAGGTTGAGGTGGTTTGGCAGGGATGCTATTTTCTTGCTGTATTTGGGTACATTAATGATACCGTTTACAGTTACGATGATACCTGTTTATATCTTGTTCAAGTATTTAGGTTTGGTTAATACGCTTACAGCGGTAATACTCATTGCTTTGTTTTCGGCGTTTGGTACATTTTTGCTTAGACAATTTTTTGTTTCCATACCTTATGACCTTGAGGAGGCCGCTTTTATAGATGGTGCTAATAGACTTCAAATACTTTGGCATGTAATAATACCTCTTTCGAAGGGGGCTCTTGCTACATTAGGTACATTCACATTTCTATTCCAGTGGAATGACTTCTTATGGCCTTTGGTTGTTTTGAATTCTGAAGAGGTTAAGACTATACCTATCGGATTAACTGCATTCCAATCTGCTTATGGCGCACAGTGGGAGCTTGTTATGGCTGCCTCACTTATAGCGTTGATTCCTGTGGTGATAATATATATATTCAATCAAAGATTCTTTACAGAAAGTATCATGCTTACTGGTTTCGGTGGAAGATAAAATTAAGAGAGGGGTTTCCCCTCTCTATTCTCTTATTTTGATTTCTTTTTTGCTAATTTAATGGAATTTTAGCTTCTTTTTGATTTTTTTTTGGAGGACTGATTGTATCTTAAAAATGGTTCAGAAGTACCTCAAATAGTTGCAGGAAATAATATAGATTATTGTATAAATCTAATATTTTGGATGTTTTGAGTAATCTAATAACAATCTAGTTTTTATTCGTTAATTTCTATATTCTCGAAGAGTTCATCTATTTTTGATGATATATCCTCGGCTTTCATGAAAGTTTCGCCTATCAAGAAGGTGTTAAAACCTACATTGACTAATCTTATTATGTCTTCTCTTGTTTTTATGCCACTTTCGGCAATCTTTATTGGAATTTCCTTAGGTAGTTTTTCAAACATCCTTTCTTGGTTTTCAATTGATACCTCAAGTGTTTTTAGGTTTCTGCTATTCACTCCTATCATGTTTATTGGTAGTCCTTCTATTTTCACTAGATCCCTTTCATTGTAAAGTTCTACTAACACATCTAGTCCCAATTCGTTAGCGATGAAGATATAGTCTTCTAATTGAGCTTTTGTTAGGCATGTTGCAATTAGCAGTATGCAATCGGATTCTAGATAAGCGCTTTCGTATATTTGGTATTCGTCAATTATGAAGTCTTTTCTCAATATTGGTTTGTTTGTTATTTTTTTTACTCTTTGGATGTAGGATGGATCTCCTTTGAAGTATTTCCTTTCAGTCAATATTGAAATACACGAAACATGATGGTTGTTATTGTATATTATTCCTATATCTTCGGGTGCCAAATCATTTCTTATTAATCCTTTTGAGGGGGAAGCAAATTTTATTTCTCCAATCAGCCCCGGTTTGGATTCTGACACTTTATAGAAAATGGTATTAAAGAACCTCTTTTCTTTTGTTCTAGGGGATTCTGTTAATAAGCTTTTTATATTCCTTAAAGGTAACTTTTGCTTACATTCATCAACTTCATCTATCTTGCTTACTAGTATCTTTTCAAGCATAAACTTCTAAAATAATAAAATAAAAATATTTTTTATTCAAATTTAGTAAAATTATGTTTAAAAATAATACTAAAAACGAGATTAATTATTCCGAAAGTTAGAAATAAGAGGGGGTTAGGTTATATGATGAGATCTCTTTATTCAGGTGTTTCAGGGTTGGTAAATCATCAAGTTAGGATGGATGTACTTGGTAATAATATATCAAATGTGAATACTTATGGGTTCAAGAGGGAGAGAGTTACATTTCAGGATATTATATCGCAAATGATGGAGGCTGCTGCTAGACCGACTGATGAGAGGGGAGGTATTAATAGTAAGCAAGTTGGTTTAGGTATGGCTGTATCGAGTATTGATAAAATAATGACTCAAGGTAGTATTCAGACGACTGGTATTAATACTGATTTAGCAATTGCTGGGGAAGGTTTCTTTACTCTTAAAAAAGGAGAGCAGCTTTTTTACACAAGGGCGGGTAATTTTTATATAGACAAAGATGGGCTTTTGGTGAATGCAAATGGCTTGAAAGTTCAGGGGTGGAAAGCGCAAAAACTCACGACTGGTGAAATAGTTATAAATCCATCTGGCCAAATAGAGGATCTGTATATACCAAGGGGAGCGAAAAGCCCAGCAGCGGCGACAACAATTGTAAAATATAGATCAAACTTAAATACTGCTACACCTATCATAACCCCCGAATCTACTGAATTGGATAAAGAGAAATATACTCACAAAACAAGTGTAGATGTTTTTGATTCCTATGGGAATAAGTATAGGATGTTCGTTGATTTTGTAAGAGTAGGGTTAAATAAATGGGAAGGAACTGTAAATGTTGAAGGTGCTCCGAATGCTTTGGTTAGCGTTGGTGAAAGCAAGATAGATAATAATAACAAATTCACGGTTGAATTTGATTCAAAAGGTACCCTTAAAAGTGTTTCTGACAACAGTGCAAATCCCACAGTAGTTGACAATGGAACATTGTCAGTGAAAGTTAGATTTGTGTTACCGGATGGCAAGGAACAATCAATCAATTTACAATTAGGCAATGTTGGTAGTATAGATAACAGTATTACTCAATTTTATGCACCGTCAACGGCAGGACACTATGATCAGGATGGCCATGCTATGGGATATCTTGAAAGTTTTAAAATAGATAGCTCAGGTACGATAATAGGTGTATTTACAAATGGATTACAGGAACCACTAGGGCAGATTGCCTTGGCTGGCTTTACTAATCCACAAGGTCTTGAGAAAGTAGGTGAGAATCTATATATAGAAACGATGAATTCAGGGCTTGCAGATATAAGTCAAGCAGAGATAAAGGGTAAAGGGAAGATATATTCAGGAGCACTAGAAATGTCTAATGTTGATTTGTCAGATGCTTTTGTAGATATGATAGTAACACAAAGAGGATTCCAAGCAAACTCAAGAACTATAACAACTACTGACCAAATGTTACAAGAATTACTTAACCTAAAGAGATAACCTTTTTATATTTTATAAAAATTTACAATTTACAATTTACAAATAGAAATAATTTTTAGGAGTTATTGTAGATGTTACCCTCATAATAAAAGTCATTCTGAACGAACTGAACGAAGTGAAAAATCCCTTTGATAAGCAATTTCCCACCCACCCTATTTGCTGAAGAGAGGTTTCACCTCTCTTCACTCTTTGATATAAATAAAAGGATAGAAAACATCACTAACGCTTGGAATGATGAAGGGTAGTTCTTCGTTAACACTCACATTCCTAATTGACAGTGAAAAGGACAGATAGGTTAATTGTACAAATTACAAAATTACAAAACAGAATTTTGGAACAGCCTCGAATATTGTTGAATTTCTAATTCTTGGAATTTCTAATTCTTGGAATTTCTTTAAGTTATGTTA
>Ga0078972_1010125_pt1 | contig 17910 bp, 5 predicted proteins | sample YelNatPaOPGAMG01_FD_67568 | JGI IMG/M metagenome (GOLD analysis project Ga0078972, IMG submission 67568) | Hot spring thermophilic microbial communities from Obsidian Pool, Yellowstone National Park, USA - OP-RAMG-01 (SPADES assembly) (version 2) | ecosystem: Environmental > Aquatic > Thermal... | reverse complement strand
CGGGCGTATCCCCCGACGATGCCATCGTCATCGCCGTCCCCTTTCCCCCCCCCGGCCGGGCCGCCCGAATAGCGGAAGTGGGCCCCCCAGGGGCGCCTTCCCGCCCGCCAGTCGGCGTTCTCCGGCGTCCCCGGGTCTCCCAATCCGTCAGGTGAACCGTACCAGACGAAGACGACCCCTTCGTCGCTTCCCGGCAAATCCCAGCCATACGCCCCGACCATGATCTCGTCGTAGCCATCGCCGTTCACATCCCCGGCCGTGCCCACTGCGGCGGCGAAAAAGTCACCGGCCTGGTTGCTTCTGACCATCCAGTCGACATTTTCCATCGTCCCGGGGGCTCCCAACCCCCCTGCCGGATCGCACCCGTACCAGACAAAGGCCCCTTCTTCGTAGCCTTTATTCCAGTAATGCCCCCCAACGATGATCTCATCGCAGCCGTCGCCGTTCACATCCCCGGCCGCGCCGACCGGACCATCGTACAGGGCATCCCCCTCGCTGTATGCCCACCAATCGGCGTTTGCCGGCGTCCCAGAGGCCCCCAGTCCCCCCGCCGGATCACACCCGTACCAGACAAAGACGCCTTGCTCCGCCCCGACGATGATGTCGTCACAGCCGTCGCCGTTCACATCCCCGGCCGTGCCGGCCGAGCGGCCGAAGCCGGCCCCTTCCTGGTTGCCCTCCGCCACCCAGGAAGGGCTCGGGGGGAGGCCGGCCGCCGAACCGTAGTAGACAAAGACCATGCCCTCATCGGTCTGGCCGTGGTCATAGCGCGACGCCCCGACGATGACGTCGGCGTAGCCGTCGCCGTTCACATCCCCGGCCGTGCCGACCGAAATGCCAAAGAGGGCCCCGGCCTGGTTGCCCTCGGCCGTCCAGGAAGGCGTGCTCACCAGCGGGTCCACATAGAGGGGATAGGGGTGGCCGCCGTCGGCGATGGAGAGGCGCAGCCCACCCCCGGCCGGCTCCAGATGCGCCTCCACCGCCCGGCCCTCGGCATCCCGCACGGCCAGGCCGTGGTAGCGCAGCACCACCTTCCCCTCGTGCCGCAACACCGCCTCGTCCGGCCCTTCCACCTCCAGGTTGGTGCGCGCCTCCAGGAGGAGCGGCCCCTCCCCGGCCGGCCGTGCCAGGAGGATAAAGCCCTGCTCCAGGCCGCGCCGGCCGTTCTCATACCACTCCACCAGGCCGGCCCGCCGGTATTCGGCCCGGTGGTCCGAAACGGCCAGGTCGGCCGGCCCGGCCGGTTTCATCGCCCCGGCCCGCCCCCAGCCGGCCAGAACCCAGCGCCACTCCCAGCCGGACCCGCCGGTGCGGGGGACGGCGCGGACGGCACCCTCCTCGAAGAAGATGCGCAGGTTGTGGGCCCGGTTGGGGGCCTGGTAGACCCCGTCCACCGGGGAGATGCGGTACTCGCCCTCCTCCAGCCCGGCCTGCGCCCGCTCCCACCAGGAAGCCTCCACCCCGGCCGGAAGCGTCGGGGTCAGGGGCGGCGTCGGGGGCAGAAGCGCCCCCACCTCCACCGCCTCCACCTCCGGGTCGATCGTCACCGGGTAGCGGGCCTCCGCCAGCCACTCCCCCGGGATGACGATGGCCAGCCGAAGGGGCTCCCGTTCCAGACGGAGTTCCGCTTCCACCCAGCGGCCGGCTGCATCATAGACCAGGGCCCGGCCCCAGGTAATCGCCGCCTTCCCCCCCTCCCGGAAGCGCACCCCCTGGGGGGCCAACTCCGCCCGCAGCGCCGTCTCTACCTCCCCTACCACTTCCAGGTCACCTCCGGAGGGCCAGGCCTCCAGGATAAAGATCTGCTCCAGCCCGTTGGGGAGGAGCACATACTCCTCCCGCAACCCCGGCCGGCCGTAGACCACCCGCTCTCCCCGCATCTGCGGAGACACCGCTTCGATTCCCCGGTACACCCCCGAATCGGAGCGCACCTCGACCGGCCGGTAGGTCAGCGCCGCACCCCCGGCCGTGGCGAAGCGTACCCCCTGGGAGGAGAATTCGGCCCGGTAACTCCCGCCCTCGGCCACCACCGCCTCCCCTTCCACCCAGACGGCCGGCTTTCCCTCCGTTCCTCCCCCGGCCGCCTCGATGTGGGGCACCGCCTGGCCTCCGGCCCGCCGCAGCCCTCCAGAAGGGACAAACTCTTCATACACATCCCCCACGTAGAAGGTCGTCCCGGCCGGCTCCATCATCGCCACCCGGTTGCCGTCCCCATCGTAGAGGTACTCGGTCACCTGCGTCCCGCTCACCACCCGCACCAGCCGGTTCTCCAGGTCATAAGTCAGCACCTGGCCGTCCCGCCCCACCATGTTGCCGTTCTCGTCGTAGGCATAGGTGTGCGTCCCGGCCCGGGTTACGGCGTGGGGACGGGAGGAACCGTAGGTATAGTCCACCGTCACCCCGTTCTCGACCCGGTAGTCGATATTGCCCAGGGGGTCATAGGCGTACTGATGCCGGAACACCCCCGGCACCTCGGCCTGAGTGAGCCGGTCCAGGGCATCGTAGGCCAACTGAAGCATCTCGCCCCTGGTGGTATCGGTGATGCGGGTGATGTTTCCCACCGGGTCGTATTCGTAACCCAGGTCCAGCCGCTCCGCTCCGCCCGGAGCCGTCACCCGAATCTCCGCCAGCCGGAAGGAGGGAGGGCCGGAAGCCCCATCTCCGTAGTAGGTGTAGGTCGTCTGCAGTCCGTTCCCCAGGGAAAGCGTCCTCTGCTGCCCCAGGGCGTTGTAGGTGGCTCCCTGGACGTAGGTCTCCATCCCCTGCAAAGAGGTGGGCAACCCCCGCAGGTTGTAGGTGGTCGTCACCACCTCCCCGTCGGGGTAGATCAGGGCCACCGCCCGGTCGGCATCGTCGTAGCGGTATTGCAGGACGTAGGTCTGCGGGGCGCCCAGGATGGTATGCTCCTCTCGAATCGGCCGGCCGCGAAGGTCATAGGCCCACGTCGTCTGTCCCGAAAGGTCTTCCATCCCCGTCCGCCGCATCCGCCCATACGTCCCCCGGTCATAGGTGTAGGTCGCCAGCGTCTCCGTCGGGCTGCGTTTGGCCGCCAGCCGGTTCAACGCATCGTAGTCAAAGAGCAGGGTGCGGTTCAGGTTGTCCGTCTGGGCCACCAGGTTGCCTCGCGTGTCGTAGGCGTAGGTCCAGTGCCCCATGTCCGGGTCGTCCATGGCCACCTTCTGCCCCAGATGGTTGTAAAAGATGCGGGTGACGTTCCCGGCCGTATCGGTCACCGCCACCAGTTGGTCCAGGACGTCGTAGCCGTAGGCCGTTGTGGCATAGGCCGGGGCATCGAAGTTGGGGGAGGAGAATTCTCCCATATACTCCGAAACAGAGACCAGCCGCTCGAAGGCGTCGTTGCGGTAGACCTTCTGGTGGCCGCTGGCATCCAGGACGGCTTTCTCCCAGCCCCGGTAGGCCGTCCGTACCACCGTCCCGTCGGTGTTCGTCACCGCCACCGTCCGCCCCAGCAGGTCATAGGCGTAGGCGGTATGGAGAAGGCCATCCCAGGAGGGAGGCCGGTACGTCCCGCATTCCCCGAAGTACGGCACACTCTCCCGCTTCAACTGTCCCCGTTCGTCGTAGGCTTTGCTCACCAGCACGCACCGGCCGTCCTCGGCTTCCTCCTGGGTCTGGATGAGCCGGCCCATCCCGTCGTAGAAGCGGTAACTGTGCCGGTACACCGGCGAAGCCGGGCCTCCCCGATCCACCCGCTGGGCCATCGCCACCCGGGTCGGGGTAGGGGAATCGGTGTAGGTAAAGACCCGGGTGGGGGGGAAGCCCTCATCCCCCGGCTTCCACACCCGCACAATACGTCCATAACCATCGTATTCGGCCCGGGTGCGCTCCCCGTTTACCCCAACCGTGAGAGTGGGCACGCCGAAGCGCTCGTCGTAGGCGGCCGTGGCCGACATGGCCTGCCCGTTGACCTCCGGGTAGGTCAACCGCACCGGGAAGAGGTAGTCCTGATAGTCCAGGCGGGTGGTGGCCGGCCCGTCCTGCGCCGGGTGGTCTTCCGGCGGGTTGGCGAACCGATACCACCCCTCCTCCCTGAAGGTGGTCTCGGAGGTGCGGTTGCCCCGTTCGTCGTATGTATAGGCCGTGTCTACGGTATAGGCCTGCAAAGTGCCCGCGTCGAAGCGGCTCACCCGCCGCTCCCGGGTGAGGTTGCCCACCTCCGGCGGCTGGAAGGGGGACTGGCCGTCGTAGGCGTGATAGGTCGAGGCGCGCCAGTCGTTGCCCTCCGGGTAAGGAGCCCCCGCATAGACGTTTTCGTACCCCACCAGGCCGACGAGCCATTTCTCCTCGTTGGGGAAATACTCCCGGAGGGTGCTCCGGTAGAGCACGCCGTGCTCATCGTACTCCCGAACCTGGGTCAGGTTGCCGTAGGAGTCATAGGCCTGGGTGGTGCGCCGATGCAGCGGGCTTCCCTCGGCCTCCCGCACCCACAGCCGGACGTTATCCACATAGATCGGCCGGTTGTCCGCCGGCAGGTAGTGCAGCCGGAGGCGCAGCCGGCCGGAGGGCGGGGCGGTGTACCCCAGGGAGACCGTGACCCAGGAAGTGGGCGGGGAGAACGGCTCGCTCGCCGAGAGGTTTCCTCCCTCGCCGTCGTCGGCGATCAACTGGAAGCGGGCCTGGGTGCCCTCGAAGTCGGACCGTACCTGGACGGTGATCGAGTAGGCCTTGCCGGGAAGGAGGAGGGGGATGCCCTGACGCCAGAGCATCTGGTAGACCCCGTGCTCCCCCCGGTTGCTCGGCCCGGAGAGTTTCAACCCCTGGGAGCCGTCTACGCCCACTCCCCGCATCGCCCAGGCGTAGTCATTGCCGTAGCGGGTCCAGCGCCTCAGGGCCGGATTGTCGGTCGCCTCAAAGTCGCCGTTGTCCACCATCCGCCACGGCGTTTCCCGGTAGAGGGGGCCGAAAGGCCCGTCGTAGGTGTGGACTTCCTCCGCCCCCTGGTAGGTGAAATCGGCCCGCATGCAGCGGTGCGGCTCCTGAACCTCCGCCAGCGTGTTCGTCACGCCGTAGGCGTAAACGGTCCGTTGGAAGAGCGGTCCCTCCGGGGAAAGGCCCCGCGTTTCCACCCAGGCCTCCTTCCCTTTGAAGAGGTCGTCCTGGTGGAAGGCGTGCACGGTCACCAACCCGGCCGGGTCCTCCACCCACACCCAGGCGTGCCCCCGAAACTCGCTTCCGGGGCGGTGCCACCAGAGGTGGCCGGCCGTCCAGGGGACGTCGTCGGCGTGTTCGGCCACGCAGGCCGAGACGTCGGCCGTATTCCAGGCCACCCCGCCGTAGGCGTAACGGTAGGTGTAGGCGTTCCCCTGCCCGTCCTCGATGGTCCGTTCCACCACCCGACGCCGGTTGTAGCCCACGTCCTCATAGGTGTAGGCGACGCAGCCGCCGTAGCCGTTGCAGGCCCGCACCAGCCGGTTGCGGTTGGGGCTATCGGGGTCGGTATCGTAGGAAAAGGTGTATGGAGGAAGGGAGGAACCGTCGGCCCCGTAAAGGGTGATGCTCCGCAGCGTCAGTTTGACGTGGTTGGCGTAGGCCGGGTTGTCGGAGTGCAGGGAGTAGTCGTGCCCGAGTGCATAGCGCCGGACCACCTGGTCGCCGGCATACACCCGGATTTCCTGGAGGTAACGGTGCATATGGGCCGTGTGTCCCTTGTGTAGGGCGTGGCTCTGGTACTGCCAGGGAGGGAGGTCCTGGCGGTCTTCTCCCTCCGGGGAAAGCACGAACTCGATGCGATACTTGTGGTTGTCGGGGCCGCCGTAGGAAATCTCGCCCAGGTAGGTTGCCGTGGTGTTGAACCAGCCGTCTATGGTCTCCCCCTCGTGGGTGTAGGTGTAGGAAATGGTGTTGTCGTGGGTATCCCGCACCTCGGTCAGGAACCACTGGTAGGTCTCTACCTGGTAGAATGTGCCCGGGTCCCACATCGTCCCCTTGTAGATGCCCTGTCGGGCCTGCTCGGCGAAGGTGTAGCGGGTGCCGTCCTTGGTCCACACCGTCCAGGTATCGTTTCCCCTATCGTAGTAGATTTTCCAGAAGGTCTCGTCGGCGGCCCGGTAGTACCCGGTGTTCCCAACCGGCACCAGGTCGGAGGAGGTCCCGTTCAGCACCAGGCTGAAGGTATCGCCCCCATCGTAGTACTCCTGGTCGCTGCACCAGTCGCAGCCGTAGGGAGTGCAGTGGGGGTGACACTTGAGGTATTTTTCCCGGGCGATGGAAGGCATCTCCAGGTTCCATCCCCATCCCACCCAGGAGCCCTGGTTGTGGGGGCTGAAGCCGGTCTCCCCATCCGCCGTGCCGCTGGAGTAACTCAGTTGCAACTGGGGGGCCAGGCCGGCGTTCCCGGCCGGCACCCGGATGGGATAACTCACCTGGGCCGCCCCGCTGGAAAGGCTTACCTCGAAGCCCTGCACCCCCGGGATGTAGGCCTGGTCGGGCTCCTCCGGTATATCCCCCAGGCCGAAGCCGGAAAAGTGCCGGGTCTGGGCCGTCAGGGCGTGCCCGCGCATGTCCAATTCGGTCCGGGGCAGGGGAACCCAGCCTCCGCCCTCCCAGGTGTACAGCCCCAGCAGGAGTTCGTTCCAGGCGTTGGTCCGCAGGTCGTCCACCGTATAGTGCACCTGCACCTGAACCGGCTCGCGGAAGTCGCGCACCTCCCGCCCGTCGGAACGGGCCTGGGCCCGGAGTTCGAAGAAGAGGGAGTAGGTGCAGTAGGGAGTAACGGTGAGGGAAAAGGCTTCGGCGGGAAGGGGCCGGTAGGAGACTACCACCGTCTCGGTGACCGCGCCCGGGGGAAAGGTGACCACGGCCCGGCCGTCGGAGGAACGCAGGATCCCCCCCTCCTCCGGGGTCACCAGGGCGGTATCGCCCTGGGCCGGGGAGCCCTTCTCCAGGAGGGGAAGGTAGAGGTGGACGGTGGGGGAGAAGGGGGCGGCGGAGGAAAGGGACGGCTTTCCGCCGGACGTTTCCTCCGACCCGGCGGCGGGAGATCGGCCCTGTCTCGCCCCGGCCTCCGGCGGGACCGGCGGGGATAGGTTCTCTTCGGAAGCGGTTGTGGCGATGGAGGATGGGGGAAAGGGGGAAAGGGGGAAAGGATGCCCGTCTCCTTCCCCTGACTTTGTTCTATTGGAGGGGCGGCATAGGCTGTGGGGGAGGCAGGCAAGGGCGAAAACGAGGTGAAGAGAAGGGCAAGGAGCAGAGAAAGGCTCCAGAGGCGTCGGCCGGCCCGGCTCATCGAGAACTCCTTTCTTTCCTTCCAACGGGTCCGGTATTTCCCTGTGGAGGAATTTTACCACATATCGGTCGATTTGTCAAGAGGTTAGATTTTCCAAATTCCTGGAGGAAGCATATCCAGCCTCCCCAGTCCCCCCAAGGTGGCGGTGTATCGCCACCTTCCGGAACCGTCGGCGTTTCCGGTCCAGACCCTGCGCGCCTCATTTCGTTTGACAAAAGAGGGGAGATCTGTTATACTTCATCCCAAACCTGGTTGACCAACGGCGGCGAACGGGAGTAGTAGGCCCGTCCAGGCAGAGAGCGGCCGGCCGGTGCGAGGCCGCAGATCGAGGGGCCGAACTCGCCCGGGAGCCGCGCCGGTGAACGCGGCCCTCCCGCCGTCATTAGCCGGCGCCGTCTGGCCCACGTTATCGGGCCCAACGAGCGGGCCGGAACCCGCACTCACCCTCGGGGTGCGGCCGGCCAAACAGGGTGGTACCGCGGAGCACCTCCGTCCCTGTGGGACGGAGGTTTTCTTTTGAGGAACGCCCGATGGAGACCCCGGCTGGGCCGGCTCCGCCGGGCATATCGAGATGGTGGGAAGTAAGAAGGCTCCGGAAAAAGCAGGTGGCTGAGAACCGTACAGGAGGTCTGCGATGGCCGAACGTTACAACCCGACCGAGATCGAAGCCAAATGGCAGAAGCGTTGGGAGGAGAGCGGCCTCTACCGCACGGTGGAGGACCCCTCCCGGCCCAAGTTCTACTTCCTGACCATGCTCCCCTACCCCTCGGGCGACCTGCACCTGGGCCATTGGTACGCCATGGCTCCCTCCGACGCCAAGGCGCGCTATATGCGCATGCGCGGCTACAACGTCTTCTTCCCCATCGGCTTCGACGCCTTCGGCCTGCCGGCCGAAAACGCCGCCCTCAAACACGGCATCCACCCCAAGGTCTGGACCTATGAGAACATCGCCCGAATGCGCCGGCAACTGCGCTCCATGGGGGCCATGTGGGCCTGGGACCGCGAGGCCATCACCTCCGACCCCGAATACTATCGCTGGACCCAGTGGTTCTTCCTCCAGTTCTACAAGCGCGGCCTGGCCTATCGCCAGTACGCCCCGGTGGACTTTTGCCCCAAATGCAACACCACCCTGGCCCGCGAACAGGTCTGGGGCGAAGACCGCCACTGCGAACGCTGCGGCACACCGGTCATCCGCAAGGAACTGGAGCAGTGGTTCTTCAAAATCACCGCCTACGCCGAGGAACTGCTGGATTTCTCCCAGATCGACTGGCCGGAGCGGGTGCGCGTCATGCAGACCAACTGGATCGGCCGGAGCGAAGGGGCCAACGTCGTCTTCCGGGCGGAGACGGGGGAGGAGATCCGGGTCTTTACCACCCGCCCCGATACCCTGTGGGGGGCCACTTTCATGGTGCTGGCCCCGGAGCATCCGCTGGTGGACAGACTGACCACGGCGGAGCACCGGGAGGAGGTGGCCGCCTATCAGTACCAGGCCGCCCGCCAGAGCGAGATCGAACGCCTCTCCACGGTGAAGGAAAAGACCGGCGTCTTTATCGGAGCCTATGCCGTCAATCCGGTCAACAACGAGCGTATCCCCATCTGGATCGCCGACTATGTGATGATGACCTATGGAACCGGAGCGATCATGGGCGTCCCCGCCCACGACGAACGCGATTTCCAGTTCGCCCTGAAATACGGCCTGCCGGTCATCCCGGTCATCGCTCCACAGCGGGAGGTGGCCCGAAGCCTGGTGAGGCGGGGCACCTGTCGGGACGGCCTGGCCCAGGCGCTGCGGGAGGCGGGCTTGGCCTTTGAGGAGAGGGACGGTGCCCTGTACGTCACCCTCAACGATCGGGACCGGGAGCGTTACCTGGGCATCGTGCAACGCTTCCTCCGGCCCGACTCCTGGACAGAGGTCATCGGGGCCGGCTGGCACTTTGTCTTCGGCGACCAGGTGATTCCGGTGGGCTCCATCGAGGAGGAACGGCGGGTGCTGGAGCGGTGCAAGGCGCTGGACCCCTCGGCGCAGGGCAGGCGCACGGTGGCGGAGATGCTGGGGGAGGTGGAGTTCTACCAGGACATGCTCTTCCACGCCGATTACGGCACCATGATCAACTCCGGACCGCTGACCGGCACTCCGGGAGAGGTGGCGGTAAAGCGCACCACCGAGTGGCTGAAGGAGCGGGGCATCGGCGATTTCGCCGTGAACTATCGCCTGCGCGACTGGCTGATCTCCCGCCAGCGCTACTGGGGCGCGCCGATTCCCATCGTCTACTGCCCTCGGTGCGGGACGGTCCCGGTGCCGGAGGAGGAGTTGCCGGTGTTGCTCCCCGAGGATGTGGACTTTCGTCCCACCGGCGAATCGCCGCTCAAGTTCCACGAGGGCTTTCTCCGCACCACCTGCCCGCAGTGCGGCGGGCCGGCCGAGCGCGAGACCGACACGATGGACACCTTCGTCTGCTCCTCCTGGTATCAGTACCGCTACCTCAGCCCGCACTACGACCGGGGTCCTTTCGACCCCGAGGTGGCCCGTTACTGGCTGCCGGTGGACCAGTACACCGGCGGCGTGGAGCACGCCACCATGCACCTCATCTACACCCGCTTCTTCACCAAGGTGCTCCGGGATATGGGGCTGGTCTGGTTCGATGAACCGATGCTGCGCCTCTTCAACCAGGGGACGATTCTGGGCGAAGACGGGGAGAAGATGAGCAAATCGCGGGGCAACGTGGTCGCCCCCGACGACCTGGTGCAGAAGTACGGGGCCGACACGGTGCGTTGCTTCCTCATGTTCATCGGCCCCTGGGACGAGGGCGGGCCCTGGTCCAGCCAGGGAATCGAGGGAATCCATCGCTTCCTGAACCGGGTCTGGACGCTGGTGCTGGAGGAGCCGGAGCGGAAGGACCGGCCGGCCGAGATGAGCGCGGAGGCGTTGCGCCGCCTGGTCCACCGCACCATCCAGGTGGTCACCGCCGACATGGAGGCCTTTCGCTTCAATACCCTGCTGGCCCGGCTGATGGAACTCACCAACGCCCTGATGAAGGTGCGGGAGACGCCGCTGCGCGCTTCCGCCGCCTGGGACGAGGCCGTGAAATCCCTGCTCCTCATGCTGGCCCCCCTGGCCCCGCACATCACCGAGGAACTGTGGTCCCGGCTGGGCCGGCCCTACAGCATCCATGAGCAGTCCTGGCCGGCCTACGATGAGGCGCTGGCGGCTCCGGAGGAGGTGGAGGTCGTCGTCCAGGTGAACGGCCGGGTGCGCGCCCAGATGCGCCTCCCGGTGGACCTGCCGGAGGAGGAAGTACGGGCGCGGGCCCTGGCCCTGGAACGCCTGCAGCCCTTCCTGGCCGGGCAGGAGGTGGTGCGGGTCATCGTCGTGCCGAACCGGCTGGTCAACGTCGTCGTTCGGCCGGCCGGGTAAAAAACGGGCGCTCCGTGGGATAACCGGGATCGGTCTGGTCGGCCGGCCCGGTAAAAAAGTAAGGGGCGCCGCCGGAAGGACCGGCCGGCGCCCCCTTTCTTCCCCGGCTCAGAAGAGCGGCGGCATGGTCAGCGCCGGATGGCCCTTTTCCTCCAGGTAGGCCAGGAGTTCCTCCACCGTGGTCGCCACCCGCTCGTCGGCGATCTTGTCGATGAGGTCGGGGTCGCCCTCGCGGATGGCCACCTGCTTCAATTCCTCGGCCATGGTTTCCTTGAGGATGGAGGACATCCACACCACCCGCTTGAAGCCGCCGTCGGCGGAGATGAACTTTTTGCTCAGGAGGTAATACTTGCCCACCCCCATCACCCCGGGGGTCTGCAGACCCCCGCCGGCCATGCCGGCCAGGGTGGAGAAGGTCATGCCGGCCGGGGTCATGCTGGGGTCCTCCCGGGAGACCACCATGATGCCGTTGGCCTCGGGGATCACCATGGCGATGCACTCGAAGCAGCCGCATGCCGTCATCGGGTTCTCGATGATGGAGTACATCGAGACCTGCTGTACCGTGTTGTGGGAGGTGTTGTAGACAAACTCGTTGACCTTCTCGAAATAGCCCTTGACCGGGTCCAGGCAGCGGCCCTTGGGGACCGGCTGGTTGGGACCGGTGGGGTTGATCTGGTTGGAGGCCTTGCAGTCCAGCCAGTTGTAGGCCCCGCAGAGGCCGAGGCGTTCGGGGGAGATGATGCAGACGTGGTTGGGAGCGAAGGACTGGCAGTTCTTGGCTACAATGCCATTGACGACATAGTTGTGGGTCTCGGCGACGCTAAAGTTGTAGACCCGGCTGTCGCTGCTTTCCACCCGGACCACTTCCCGCACCCGACGCAGTTGCAGGTCCGAAGCACACCAGCGGCGCAGTTGCTGGTAGCGGGAATCGTCCGGCGGCACGACTCCCGCGAGGGCATCGAGGAGACGCTGCAACCCGGACCGGGAAGGCCGGCGCCGGCCTTCCATCCACGCCCGCAAGGTCTGGTAATCCACCGGCAGGCGGGTCACCCGCAGCCCCCGGGGACGGTACTCCTCGACCAATTCGCGCAGGAGCCGGCCGCATACCAGCGGTACGGCGTCGGAACGGACGACGTGCCGCCCGTCCTGCCGGGGCCGGGCCTGCTCCAGGCGGGCCTTCTTTCGGGGATGTTCCGAGGAGATGAGGCGGCGGAAGGTTTCGAAAGCCTGTCCGTGAGCCGTGCCCACCTGGTAGCCCCGCCGAATCGGGGTGAAGCGAGAGGAAATTCCCAACTTCTTCAGCAACAGGTAGAGGTGGCGGGCCTCCCGGTAGGTGCGCGTGGTGAACAAGGCCCGACCGTCGGTGACGTGGCCGTCGCCGTCGAAGAGGCCGCGCAGGAAAGCGGCCACCAGGTTCCGGGGCAGGGTTGAAACGACCTCGCCGCGCCACTTTTCCTGGCGTTCGCGTTCACCGATGCCCAGACCGGCCAGCAGTCGGCCAAAGAGGGTGTTGTAGACGTAGCAGACCTCGCCCCGGCGCTTCCCGGCGATGCGCAGGTCCCCTTTCTGGGAAAGCCTGGGTTCCATCGGGTAGCGTTGCGGCGGTTCGCCAAAGAGTCGCTCGATGATGGCGCAGAAACGCTCGACCAGGGCCGGTTCGGTGTTGGTGAACTGGACCCAGGTGCCGCTTTCTCCTTCTTCTCCACGCCAGTGCACCGAGCCGTCGGAAGCCACCAGGCCGGCCGCGTACATCACCTCCTCGTCCAGTTCGGTCCGCTGCAGGGTGCAACCGCCCTGGAAGGTGTGGAGTTCCCTTTTGACCTCATCCCATTCCCAGCCCAGGGCGGCGACGGCTCGCCTGATCTCGCCCAGGGTCAGGCGTTGGTGGGAAAATTCGGTTTGCGGATACAGGGCGCTGTAGAGCCGGGCGTAGGGAATATCCAGGGCCCGGGCGGCCGCGGCGTAGCCGCCGTAACGGGCCAGGAGCCCTTCCCGCAGGCGGGCCAGGAACCGTCCATCGGCCACGCCGTAATCGGCGGGCAGAAAATCGACGATGTAGCGGGGGCCATCCTCCTCGGCCAGAGCCGTACAGCCCCCCTCGACCAGCATATCGCCGGGCTGGAGGCGGCCGGCCGGCACCCAGTCCAGCCCATGCGGAGTATCCACCAGCACCTTGTGGTTGGCCGTCAGGGTGATGGAGTTGCCGTTGGCCAGTCGCACCGCAACCAACTTTTGCGGCGCGGGGTTGATAAAGAGTTCCTCGACCGGACGGATCGCCAGGCCGCCGTCCTGGAAGGTGAGGACGGAGAGGTCCCGTTCCTCCACAACCGTGTCCACCAGACGTTCCACCGGCATAAAGGAGCCATCCGGCAGGACGATTTCTTCCCCGGCCGGGAGACACAGGGTACAGGAGTAGAACTCTTCCACCGCCTCGTCCACCAGGTTGGCCAGGCGCTGGTTGCGGTAGTTATAGGCCTCGCGGGCGCGGGCCAGCCATTGTTCGATCAGGGCCTTATCGGTGAAGATGGTCACCTGCACCTTGTCCACGATGGCCCCGAAATCGGAGTGGAAGCGGGCGTGGAGGATTTTACCAAAGTGCTCCAGGTTGAAGCCCTTCTGGAAGGCGGCCTTGGAGATGCGAATCCAGGCGATGTCGCGCTGGCCGATGTGCTGGATGCCGGAGGCGCCGTTGATAAAGTAGTGGATCTGGCGCTCCAGGACCGGCTCAAAGTCCAGTTGCATCTTGCGGCCGGCCACCTCGACCAGGATGCCCATGTCCATAGAGCCGCCCTCCGGCACCGTCTCGATGCCCGGCCCCACCACGGTCACCTTGCCGTCCTCGCACTGGTCCAGGTCCACCATGCGCAGGTACTCGAAGCAGCGCGAGTACTTGCCGCCGAACTCCACCCGCATGTCCTCACGGCGTACCCGTTCGCCCTCGAAGGCGGAGCCGTAGGGCACCGGAATCGGCACCTCGGCGATCTTGACCTTGACCCCGCGCACCTCGATGCACTTTTGCACCAGTTTCCGGGCCCGCTCCAGGTCGTTCTCGCCGGGGATGTCGTCAAAGGGCATGGAGATGACGTGTTCGTATTGGGTGATGCCGGTGGGGAGAATCTGGGGGATGATGGTATCGGCGATGGTGGGGAAGCCGTAGGAGATGGCTCCGGCGGCGGTGGCGTACTTCAGGTCGTCCACCTCGCCCAGGGCCAGCACAAAGGCGAAGACGCGGTACTTGTTGTAGAGAAGGATCTCCCGGGCCTGGCCGCCCTTCATGCCGCCGAAGGTGAGGGCCGAGCGGGTGGCAAAGCCCAGGGCGTAGATGGCGGAGATGGTGTCGGTGCCGAAGGGGACGGTGTAGGTGTCATAGCCCAGTTCCACCCCCTCCTCCATCAACTGGTGGATGATGCTGCGGCCGTTGACGTTGCCGGAGAGAAAGACCAGGATGTTGCGTTGCTGCAACTGGCGCACAATCTCCACCGCCACCTCGTTGGATTTCGCCGCGCCGACGATGGCGGCGAAGCCGGGCATCCGCCCGTCGACCAGTTGGATGCCCCAGGCGCGCAACTGGACATCGTCGATGGGGCCGTTGGCGTAGCCGCCCACCTCCCCGCCCGCCGCCATGTCCGGGCTGGTGAAGGAGGTGCCGGTGAGCACCAGGCCGGGGATGCGCTCGGGTTGCTCTTTCCGGGCGAAGCGGATGCCCTCGATGGCCTCCTCGGCCAGGAGGGTAGCCACGCCGCAGTCCAGCGTCTCCCCCAGGTAGGGGAGCCAGGTCCGGTCGGTGGGCACGGGGTGCAGGAGGGAGCGGGCATGTTGCAACACCGGCACCAGGTCGGCAAGTTTCGTCACCTGGATGCCGGTGAAGCCGTAGATGACCGGGAGGTAGTAGGCGGTGTTGGGAAAGGCCACCGGAGCATCCGGCCCCAGTTCGGCGATGGCCCGGGCCAGCATCTCCTCGGCCTCTTTGACGATGGCGTTGGCGCCGCGAATCGCTGCCGTTGCGATATACCGGGACATGGGGGTCTCCTTTTCATCCGGTCGGTTCCAGAAAATCGTGTTCCACCAAATACCGTTCGACCCGCTCCACGAACCGGGCCGAGCGGGCCAGCGCCCGTTCGGCCAGTTCGGAGGCGGGACAAACATTCAGGTCCTCCCGGCTTCGCCGGAGGAATGATTTTATGTTTTCATAGAGGGGTTCCGCCATAGCAGGACACCGTCGGAGCGAACGCTACGATACAAAGGGCTCTGGAGTCGGGCCAGCCGGGCGTAATGGCGGGTGCTCATCACTTTGGCCGAGAGCACCCCGCTCCGCCCCTCGGCCAGGGACGAACGGGCGGCCAGGGCCGGGATGTCCCACCACAGATGCCAATCCTCACTGCGTACCAGCACCAGGAGGTCCACATCCGATTCCTCGCCGCCCTCTCCACGGGCTCGGGAACCAAAAAGGATGACCTCGGCCACATGCTGGGCATATTGTTCCTGCAGGCCGGCCAGGAACGCGGCCAGGGCCCGCCGTTCCCCCTCGCTGAGGGCGGATAGGGCAGATACATCGGCCCGGATCGCCTTGGGCATGGCCCGCGCTCCAAAGTTATTCCAGTCCCCGGGTGCTGTAGGGGCTGACCGGCCGGCCGGCCTCCACCGCCGCCAGGTACTTCATCATCAGGGCGTCGCCGCTGGCCCCATAGCGGCGGGGATCGTACTCGGCCAGGCCCAGCGCCTTGCGCTTGGCGTCGATGTGCCGGAAGGAGCGCTCCAGAATCTCCTCGACCTCCTCCACAAACTCGAGTTTCCCGCCGACGCGCTCCTCCCAGCCCTTGCTGATAAAGTCGCTCACGACCGGGCTGGCCTGCACCGGGCTGGTGCCGCCGAAGATGGTGTAGACGCCGGAGGCGACAAAGTAGCAGCCGATGGACAGGGCCTTTTCGCTCATCCACTCCGGGGCGATGCCCACGGCAGGGATGTCGCTGATGTCCGTGCCCAGGCCCCCTTCGGAGGCCATCTGGGTGAGCACGGTGAGGATGCGGGTGTTATCCACGCAGGAGCCCAGGTGCAGGACCGGCGGGATGCCCAGGGCCTCGCAGACCTCGCGCAGGCCCGGGCCGGCCTTTTCCAGCGCCGTCTCCGGGGTGAGCAGGCCGATTTTGGCCGAGGAAAGCGCCCCGCAGCCGGTCTGAACCACCAGCACGTCGTTCCGGATGAACTCGTCCACCAGATACTGGTGGTAAGCATCCTGTTCGCAGACGCGCGGGTTGTTGCAGCCGACGATGCCGGCCACCCCGCGCAGCCGCCCCTGCATGATGGCATCGTTCAGCGGGCGGAAGGAGCCCCGGTAGTACCCACCCATCATGTAGTTGGCGTACTCGTGGGAAAATCCGGCCACCAGCCGGCTGCGGAAGTCGGGGATAAAGACCTTCTCCGGGTCGCGTTTGGGGTAGTTGTCGCAGGCCATCCGGACGATCTGGCGGGCGATCTCGCGGGCACGATGCTCCTCGAACTCGACGTGGATGGCCCCGTGAATCTTGACCTTGGGGGAGGTGGTCACCAGAAGGGTATGGTAGCGCTGGGAGAGCGGGGCCAGCGCCTCCATGATGCACTGCACGTCCACCACCATGAGTTCCACCGCCCCGGTCATCACCGCCAGTTCCTGGCTCAGGAAGTTGCCCACCGAGCCCACGCCCAACCGCATGAGCACCTCGTTGGCCGTGCAGCAGATGCCGGCCAGGTTGATGCCCCTGGCCCCCTTGCTCCTGGCGTATTCGACCATCTCCGGCTCGTTGCAGACAAAGGCGATCATCTCCGAAAGGGTCGGCTCGTGCCCGTGGACGATGATGTTCACCATGTCCGGGGAGATGATGCCCAGGTTGGCGTTGGTCTCCAGGGGGGTGGGCGTGCCGAAGAGGATGTCGGTCAGGTCGGTGGCCAGCATGGAGCCGCCCCAGCCGTCAGACAGGGCGCAGCGCAGGGTGCCCATGAGGATGTGCTCATAGTCCTGGTCGTCGCCGATGTGGGTGCGGTGAAGGATGTCCACCACCTCGCGGTCGATGCCCCGAGGGACGATGTCCAGCCGGCGCCAGATCTCCTGGCGGGGCTGAGGGGCGCGCCTGACGTAGATCACCTCGCCCTTTTGCTGGCCGAACTGGGCGAGGGCCGTCCGGGCCACATCCCCGGCGATCTCCAGCGTCTCGCGTTTCTCCACCGGGATGCCCATGTGGCCGGCCACCTCGCGCAGTTTTCCGGTGTCGCGGATAAAGTAGTCGGGGGCCTCGCCCTCGGCCACGGCCAGCAACGTCAGCGCCAGGTCGCGCCCGTGGTCGGAGTGGGCGGCGGCGCCGGCGGCGACCGCCCGCGCCAGGTTGCGGGCGGTGACCGTCTCGATCGTCGCCCCGCAGATGCCGGTCTGGCCGGGCTTGGTCAGGCGGCAGGGCCCCATGTGGCAGACCTTACAGCACTGGCCGATATGCCCGATCGGGCAGGGCTTGAGGGCCTCGGCGCGATGGAAGGCCGTGGTCAGGCCCTCCTGGTCGGCCCGTTCCAGCATGGCCATAACGGCCGGGTCTCTACTTCTGAGCGCCATCGTTTCACCTCACATGGTTGTCCCGCCGGCGGGTTGGCCGGCGGAGGCCTGGGGGACCGGAATCAATACTTCCGAAAGTCGCCGGACATCTCGATGTCCAGGCGGTTGGTACGGGTCACGCGGGGCTGGAACTGATACCAGAAAGAGCCGTCCTCCTTGCCCTGGGGCACCTGGGCCAGTTGGAGCGGCTCGCCGGGGCCGTAGCCGGCCTGGCGCAGGGCCTGGGCCAGCGAATCGGCCGAGATGAGGTCGGGGTCGTAGGTGACCACCACGCGCTTCAGGGCCGAACTGGCGTAGACCTCCTGGACGCCGGGGAGGGAAAGGAGGACCGACCGGACGGCCAGGACGTGGTGGTCGGCGTAGAGTTTCGGGACGATCAAGGTCGCCTGTTCCATCGAGCAACCTCCTCGCTGCGGATATTTCCAAAGCGTCGGCCATTTTACCACAGAAGGCGACAAAAGGCAAAAACGGCCGCGCTTCCGGGTGCGCGCCATTGGTTTTCTGCGCGATTCCTGGCCCTTGCCTCCGATTCACCCATCAAGGCCCTTTGGAGGGCCATGGACCGGCCCGCCTTTGCTCTGGTAGGGGCGGGTTTGAAACCCGTCCCTGCAAAGGTGGCGAGCGCCCCACGCTTCCGGGGCCGTCCCGACCAAAGATATTTTACCCCCCGAA
>Ga0078972_1004738_pt1 | contig 17912 bp, 18 predicted proteins | sample YelNatPaOPGAMG01_FD_67568 | JGI IMG/M metagenome (GOLD analysis project Ga0078972, IMG submission 67568) | Hot spring thermophilic microbial communities from Obsidian Pool, Yellowstone National Park, USA - OP-RAMG-01 (SPADES assembly) (version 2) | ecosystem: Environmental > Aquatic > Thermal... | reverse complement strand
CCTGAATAAAGTTCGCACACAAGTTCCTGCAAAAGTTCATCGCCACGCACCTCTGCCCTGTGGAGTTTCTGGTTAAGCTCCATGAGTTTTGCGGAATTTTCTTCCCTCAATGCCGTGAGCATCTCTTGTAGCAATTCCAATTCTTCTTCTATCAAGGCTGTATGCCGCGAGAAATCAATGGGAGATATTGTCTTACGGACTATGTTGTATCTGTCGGCGAACTTCTCTATTGTCTTCGGAATCTTGTAAATAGCATTTGCAAGGTCTTCGATATCCTCTCGGTCGAAGCCGGTAACAAATGTCTTGCAAAGCAGAGTCTTGATATCAACGGCAATCTGTTTATTCTTTTTGCGGACTTCCGCCAGTTGTTTTATGTCTTCGTCGCTGGCTTTGCCTTCGACCATTTTCTTAAGCAAATCCACGCTGCGTTTTGCCTCTGCAAGGCTTTGTTCAAAAAGTTCAAAAAACGCCTTATCTTTGCCTAACAATTTTTGTAATGAAAACATATTTTTATCCTCAAATTTGTAACTTTAATAAACTTGACTTTATATTAATAAAGGGTGTTATTTAATCAATAATTAAATGGAATCTAACAAAAATATATTTTTATCTTCTAATTAAATTAAGACTTCATTATAATGCATCTGCCATAGCCAGTAGCAATAAGTTTAATTAAAAACTTATATCATCCTGATTATCAATTAACTGCAGGCTCGGTAGTGGGTATTACGAATTGTGACACCGAAAAGATTCATTGGACACTTCTATACATTTTTAACGTATAACTTTCCGGGCAATTGTTTGACGAGCCGTTTCATTTCAAGTGAAAAAAGCACAACCGCAACAGTCGAAGAGGGCAATCCGGTGTTTTGGATAATCTCGTCCACAGTTATCTCTTCATCTTCTTTTAACTGCTGGAATACGGCTTTTTCATCTGCGTTTAATTCCAGCGAAGGGAATAAGGGTGGCATAGCGGAGTCGCCACTGAATTTTTCTGTAGGAAACAAGTATTCGAACTCGGACAAGATGTCCTCGACGCCTTCGCAGAGTTTTGCGCCTTTTTTGATTAAATCATGACAACCTTTACTGCGGGGCGAGTCAATCCTGCCCGGTACGGCGAACACCTGTCTTCCATATTCGGCGGCAAAATTGGCGGTCAACAGCGCGCCGCTAGTGAGATTTGCTTCGACAACAACTGTGCCGAGTGTAAGACCAGCAATTACACGGTTTCTGATGGCAAAGCTCTGTTTATCGCCACGGCGATTGAACGGATATTGCGAAATGATAGCGCCGGAGGCTGCAATCTTTTCGAAAAGTTCGCGGTTTTCGGGTGGGAAAACCACATTAATACCGGTGCCAAGGACACAGATTGTGCGTCCTTTGCCCATGAGTGCTCCCTGATGTGCGGCAGTATCAATCCCGCGAGCACCGCCGCTGATAACGGTTACGCCTGTGTAGGCAAGTTGATATGCCAGACGCCGGGCAGTTTCGATCCCATAATGTGTTGTCAGGCGTGACCCGACAACTGCGATTGCATTTTTATCCTTAGGAAGTATGTCGCCCTTTACATAAAGCAGAATAGGCGGGTCATAGATCTGCTTAAGCAACGCTGGATAATCCTCGTCGTCCAGACAAATTACGCGGCATTTAAACTCCTCAATCCGTTTTAGTTCGCCGGTAAGGTCAACAATTTTCTCCCAGTTAACAATAGAGTCTGCAAGTTCCTCCCCCACGCCATTGACAGCTAATAAATCCCTTTTGTTTGCCTTTAAAATTGCGGATGCATCGCCGAAGCGTTCCAGCAACTTGCGAAGCCGGGCAGGCCCAATCCCGTCCAGCATGTTTAACACAATAAACGCTTCGTTTTTCGTCATGCAAAGTGATTAACCAAAAATGCACCCTCATGCAAGGATTTATTGTGGGAGCAGTAATTGAAATATGGAAAAATCGCGGTTCGGTTGAATATTGGATAAAATTTTTTCTGAAAAAACCGCTGATTTTTCTGTTCTTTACGGAAAACCGATTCTGTAAACTTGAAAGCAGCAGTTTAAAAAGAATAGGCGGATTTGATATGTGGCAGGATGAAACAGAAAGTTTTTAAATTCATAATAGCGGTTTTACTTTTGCCTTTTTGCGCCGGCGGGATACGGACGCTTGGATTTCTGATAAAAGCTTCTGGCGCTGCAGATATTGTCTGGGTTCCTCTGCTTGCCGGGATAGGCTGCTGGCTTGCGGTTTACGGTCTTATGCCAAGACCAATGCGTGTTTACGTTTTCGGACACGAGTTAACGCATGCCTTCTGGACAATCCTTTTCGGCGGAAAAGTTAAACGGTTTAAGGTTTCCAAAAAAAGCGGTTATGTGGCTGTAACGAAGGAGAATTTTTTAATCTATCTTGCCCCGTATTTTTTCCCGATTTATGCAATCCTTATTTGTGTCGTTTATGGGATTTCGTCGTTATTTTTTGACATCCAAAAGTACAGACCGCTTTTCCATTTTTTTCTCGGGGCAGCGTATGCATTTCATGTAACTTTTACAGCAAATGTGCTACAAACAAAGCAGGCGGATATATCAACTCAGGGACATTTCTTTTCATGGGTGATTATTGCGCTGGGAAACATCTTTGTTCTTGCTGTTGGACTTCCCGTGCTTAGCGGGTTCAGTGTCATGACTTCATTAAAAATGTGGCTGCTTAATTCAATCTATTATTATGAGAAGGTCTTCGCTTTAATTCGCAATGTGTTTTAGTCCTTGCTGATGGACGTAAAAATTTCTCCTTGTAAAAAGCGGTTAAACTATTATGAATTCAGGTATGAACTCGGGAAAATCCATGATTATCTTTTTTGCGCTGCTATTAACAATTGTGTCTCCATTCGTAACTGCCGACGCGGCAACTGCTGAAAAGCCGAATATTGTGTTTATACTCGCCGACGACCTCGGGTATGGCGATGTTAAATGTTTTAATCCGGAATCGAAGATTCCGACGCCGAACCTTGACCGTCTTGCGCAGGAAGGAATGAAGTTCACGGATGCACACTCATCGTCTGCTGTATGCACGCCGACTCGCTACAGTATCCTTACGGGTAGGTATAACTGGCGTTCGCGTTTGCAATCCGGTGTTCTTGGCGGGTTGAGTCCGCGTCTTATTGAACAGGGTCGCCTTACTGTTGCTGAAATGCTTAAAAAAAGCGGGTACCGTACAGCATGCATTGGTAAGTGGCATTTGGGTATGGATTGGGCTGTTCATGAGGGGAAAACCATATCGCCTCTCTCTATAGAAGGACCGAAGCAGGTCAGGAATGTTGATTATTCAAAACCGATTAAAAATGGTCCGAACTCGGTTGGTTTCGATTATTATTTCGGGATTGCCGGCTCTCTGGACATGGTTCCATACACGTTTATCGAAAACGACCATGTCGTTGAACTCCCTACAAAAGAGGTCGCATATCCGATGATTATAGGTAAAACAAATTCATGGACAAGACGCGGACCGGGAGCGCCGGGTTTTGACGCTAAAAATGTTCTGCCTGAGCTGACCAGAAAATCCATCGATTTTATAAAAAAGACAGCTGGGAAAGAACCGTTTTTCCTGTATCTTGCGTTTGCCTCGCCACACACGCCGATAATTCCTGAAGACAGATGGTTAGGAAAAAGCGGAATATGTCCGTATTGCGACTTTGTGATGGCAACAGATGAGGCTGTGGGAAAGGTTATGAAGGCGCTCGAAGAATCTGGTGTTGCCGATAATACAATTGTCTTCTTTGCGAGCGATAACGGATGTTCGCCGGCGGCAGATATCAAGACCATGCTTGCCCACGGACATAATCCAAGTTATAAATTCCGTGGCACAAAGGCGGATATTTTTGAAGGCGGACACCGTATCCCGTTCATTGTACGCTGGAACGGAAAAATAAAACCCGAATCGGTTTATCCTCATACTGTATGCCTTATTGACTTCATGGCTACCGTTGCCGACATTATCGGATATAAACTGCCGGATAATGCGGCTGAGGATAGCGTTAGCCTTTTGCCTGCGTTATACGGAAAAACCACAGAGCCAATCCGCGAAGCCACTGTTCATCATTCTATCAATGGCTCTTTTGCCATCAGGCAGGGAAAATGGAAGTTAATCCTGTGTCCGGACTCCGGCGGATGGAGTGATCCAAGACCCGGCAACAAGAATAACGTTAACCTGCCGCCGATTCAGCTCTACGACCTTGAAAACGACATCGGCGAAACAAAGAACCTTTATAAGGAACACCCAGAGGTCGTTGAAAAACTTACCAAACTTCTGGAAGACTATGTTGCGCGTGGACGAAGCACGCCTGGCGCCCCGCAGAAAAATGAAGTCCCAGTCAACATAAGAAAAAATAATAAGTCAAAAAAACAGGGAAATAATCTTTCTGATGATTAACCACAGAGGATAAATAGAAACACAAAGGAATAACAAAATAACAAGATAGATAGGATTTTATATTTTTTAACTACATTCTTTGTAGTTAAGAGTAAAATCCAGCTCAATATATACGATTTTTGATTTCTAAAATTCCTTCCCAAACTCCGCATTCGGTTTTATAAACAGCAAAACTCGTGCCAAATTTTTAATTAATTGGATATTATTTTTTAAAAAAGGGGTGTACCACCGTAAACCCTGTTATAAAAACCGAGTTTTATTTTGTTTTTATCCATAAATCGGTTAAGATGAAATAGTTATGGAACGACGGAAATCTGAAGCGTTATTTGCCGAGGCTTTGAAGTATATCCCCGGCGGGGTAAACTCGCCTGTGCGGGCTTTTCGCGCTGTTGGCGGGACGCCGTTTTTTGCAAGCCGGGCGAACGGCTCAAAAATCTACGACGTTGATGGCAACGAATATATTGATTATGTTGGGACGTGGGGACCTGCAATATTAGGTCATGCGAATCAAAAGATAATTGACGCTGTCAAAGCCGCTGCCGAAAACGGGACGAGTTTCGGCGTTCCCAACCCTCTGGAAGTCAGGATGGCAAAATTGATTTGCGAGGCAATCCCGTCGGTAAAAAAGATCCGCATGTGCAATAGCGGGACAGAGGCGTGCATGTCTGCAATCCGCCTCGCCCGCGGATTCACAAAACGCGAAAAAATAATCAAGTTCGAAGGATGTTATCACGGACATGCGGATTTTCTGCTTGTGAAAGCGGGTTCTGGGGCATTGACATTTGGTCATCCGGACAGCGCCGGTGTTCCCGCTGCATTCAGCGAACATACAATTGTCCTGCCTTTTAATGACGAAGATTCAGTCCGTGCCGCATTCAAGGCAAACCCGGATAAAATTGCCGCTGTAATCCTCGAGCCTGTGCCGGGCAATGCAGGGGTTTATTTGCCAAAACCGGGTTACCTTGAGTTTTTACGAAAAATAACAAAGGAGAACGGCGCTCTTCTCATATTCGATGAAGTTATGACCGGGTTCAGGCTCGGTTTCAGCGGAGCGCAGGGCAGATTTGGGATTGAACCCGATTTGACTTGTTTCGGCAAAATAATCGGCGGTGGTTTGCCGGTCGGCGCTTTTGGGGGAAGGGCTGAAATCATGGATTGTCTGGCTCCGTTGGGTCCGGTTTATCAGGCGGGAACATTGAGCGGAAATCCGCTTGCCATGTCTGCCGGGATAGCGGCGCTTGAACAACTCCTCGATGGGGCTGTGTACAAAAAACTTGAACAACTGGGGGCAATGCTTGAAGAGGGACTCAGAAACGCTGCTGCCAAAGCAAAGATTGACGTATGCGTGAACCGTTGCGGTTCCATGATATGCAGTTATTTTACAAAAGGTCCAGTGCATAACCTTACTGACGCGATGAAGAGCGACCGTAACAGGTTTGCGAAATTCTTCCATGCGATGCTCGATGAAGGCGTATTCATTGCGCCGTCGCAGTTCGAAGCCGGTTTTATTTCAGCCGCACATTCCGAAGAAGATATTAAAAAGACAATTTCAGCCGCAGAAAAGGCGCTAAAAAAGATTTAACATGCGGATACTTGCAATAGACTACGGGACAAAAAGAATCGGGATTGCAATCAGCGACCCGACGGGAACACTTGCATCTCCGCTGGAAACTATCCCAGCATATCCGTTTGAACGATTCGTTGATCGGCTGAAACAGATTATACTGGAAAAGGAGGTTTCGCTGATTTTGGTTGGAATGCCGCGTAGCCTCAACGGGCAATACGGTGAATCCGCTAACAGAGTTCTTGATTTTGTGAATGTGTTAAAAGCTGCGGTTACTGTGCCGGTAAAGACATGGGATGAACGGCTCACCACTGTTCAGGCTCAACGTAGCATGCATGATGCAGGAGGCAAAACAAAGGATTTCAGGCAGAAACTTGATAGTATGGCTGCTGCGGTTCTCCTGCAAAGTTATCTGGATGCTAACCCGGGACAGAATTAATGATCATCATCCTGAATTGCGGAAATGGAGAAAATTAAAATCAGGATAACTATTGCGTATGACGGGTCAAACTATGCCGGCTGGCAGGTTCAGAAGATTGGCGTCGGCGTTCAAGAAAAGTTAAATGAGGCTGTAAAGAAGATATTTCCTGATGCTTCGAATGTAGAAGGCTCGAGCAGAACGGATGCCGGCGTCCATGCGCTTGGCATGGTTGCGCATTTTGAAGTTCCGGCGGAAAAACTCAGGATGCCGATGAGAAAAGTGCCGCTTGCCTTGAACGCATATCTCCCTGAAGACATACGCGTAATGGACGCCAAAAGGTGTCCGCCTGATTTTCACGCTCGTTTCAGCGCAAAAGGGAAGCAATACAGATATTTTATCTGGAATCATCCGGCGAATAATCCGCTCCTTCGGAACCATGTATGGCATATCCCAAGAAAGTTAAATCTGAAACTGATGAAAGAAGCCGTCCGCCTTTTTGTAGGGACTCACGATTTCAGGTCGTTCGCGGCAAACAGAAATTACGAATATGGCAATACAGTGCGGACACTCTGGAAATGCGATATAAAGAAAAACGGAAATCTTATTACCTTTATTATTGAGGGCGACGGTTTTTTATACAAGATGTGCCGGGGGATTGTTGGGACTATTGCGCAGGTCGGGCTTGGGAAATTTACAGTGGATGAAATCCCAAAAATGTTTGCGCAACGCGACCGTCGCGTCGCTGGGATGAGCGCCCCGGCGCACGGACTTGTGCTGTGGAAAGTAATGTACGATTTAAAGGCTAAAAAGGTTGGCGCAAGTGTTGCTGACCAAAATAAATCTGATTACACGGATTCATCGGTTGAATCATAAGTAATGGTTTTAGGCAGGGGTAAATTAATATTCATGTTTTTGGTAGAAGTTTCGGGTTTTAAAATTTTTTTAAAAAAACTGTTGACATTTCTGAAATGTGGTTAAAAAATAAATAGCAGAATGGAAAATTGCAGAACATACGCAGGTAATTATTATGGCAGCTGGTACTGGTTTTATCAGCAGGCCCGCCTGCGTGCGTTTCTGCAGTGATTGAATGGTCATTGCTAATTTCAGAAGCCGCAGGTGGTAAAAAAACCTGCGGCTTTTTTATTTATACGAACGCTTATGATAATCGTACTCAAACCAAACATAACAAAGAAAGAGGAGCAGGCTGTGCTTAAGGAAATAGAGAAACTTGGGTACAAGCCGCACGTGATGCGCGGCGTTGTACGCACGGTGATTGGCGCAATCGGGGATGAAACAAAAAACCCCAGCCTTGAGACGCTCCTCACATGGCCACAGGTGGAAAATGTTATACCGGTTCAGAAGCGGTATAAACTCGTCAGCCGCGAGGCTCATCCATCGAACTCCGTCATCCATGTTCGCGACGATATTTATATCGGGGGCAAAAAAGTGCATGTGATGGCTGGACCTTGTTCTGTGGAGAGCGAAAAACAACTGATGAAAACCGCCATTGCCGTCAAAAAGGCTGGCGCTACGATACTGCGCGGTGGAGCGTTCAAACCACGCACTTCGCCTTACGAGTTTCAGGGGCTCGGCGAAAAAGGACTGAAATTACTTGCAAAGGCGAGGGAAGAAACAGGACTTGCAATAATCACGGAGCTCCTTTCGGAGGAACACACAGACCTCGTTGCCGAATACGCCGATATAATCCAGATTGGCACCCGGAACTCGCAGAATTTCCAGCTTCTCATCAAAGCCGCAAAGACAGGAAAGCCGATTTTATTAAAGCGCGGAATGTCCATGCGTATCGAAGAATGGTTCCTTGCGGGTGAATACGTTCTGGCTAATGAAAACCCTAATCTGATGTTCTGCGAACGCGGAATAAGAACATTCGAAACTTATACCCGAAATACCCTCGACCTTTCCACAATACCTATTGTTAAGAAAGAGTCACATTGCCCGATTGTTATCGACCCGAGTCAGGGAACAGGCAGGGCAAGTCTTGTAATTGCGCTTTGCAAGGGTGCGCTGGCGATGGGTGCTGACGCGTTGCTTGTTGAGGTGCACCCGAACCCGGCTGAGGCAATGAGTGATGGCGCTCAGCAACTCGACATTGAGGCGTTCGAAAAAATGATGAAAGAACTTAAACCATTCGCAGAGGTCGCCGGCAGGGAATTATGATTCCCAAAGAATTTTTAAATTTTTTTTGAAACCTTATAAAACTTTTAACGTCTAATCTTTTTGAAAGCCACAATAATTAAATACATTGTGGTTAAAAAATTGGATGTCATATGAAGAAAACATTATTAGCAGCGATAATCGCAATGGTTGGATGGTCGCTCGTAGCCGCTGACCAGACGGCTGCCGGCCAGCAAACACAAAAATTAACACGCGAACAAAAACAGGAAAGAAAAGCGCTTATCGAGAAATACGATGCCAATAAAGATGGCAAACTCGATAAGGACGAGCTGGCAAAGATGAGCCAGGAAGACAAAGACAAATGGGCTCAGCTGAATCCCAAAAAACAGGGTCAGCAGCAGGGCCAGCAAGGAGCAAAAAAAATTCTAAATCACTGTCACAACCTCACCACTGGATAATCCTGCATAAGGATTTTTCCTGTGAGTTTGTCGTGGACGGTAACGAGCAGACGTCTCTGATCATCAACTCTGAATATACACAAGAATCTTTTCTGGTCGCGTTTTAAATCGACGGGCGGGTCGGCAACTATAAAGGTTGGGTTATTTGCGTTCAGACACACGTATGCGTAATCAGTGGCAACGCGGCTTTCCTCCACAATTCTTCCTTCGCCGTCCAATATAGATTCTGACAACCGAACCCGTTTCATCTGAGAGACTTCGAAGATCTTCAGACCTATCCGTGTCATGCCGTCGTAACTGCCACGCGCCCATAACTGGACGACTTCGTCGGGTCTTGTGGGATATGGGTCGCCGGTTTTGAAAAGCGGCACAAACTCGAAGCGTTGTTTTTCCCGGTTCCAACTTTCAATAGCGTAGTCGTGTTGCAGCACCGGAATAACTATGCCGCGACATGCCCCCTGCGCCACGGCGGCATAGGGATTCTGATATTGCACGCGGTTGCCAAACATTTCTTTTAACAAGCCGCTGACGCATGGCATCAGCGAAGTCCCGCCTGTAACAAGAACCTGCGTAATATCGTCTTTCCGCACACCGGATTTTATAGCGGCGTTTTCAAGCGCTCGATCAACGGTGTCGCGTATATTTTTAACAAACTCGTTGGCGAGCAACAGACACCCGAAACACGCCACATGAGGAACCCCTGTGCCGGCGACTCTGCCGCGTTCGCATTCAGGACAACTGCGTTTATAAACAGTTGAACAAACGCGAAGTTTGCCATCCTGTTCAACCGGGATTGTCATTTCGACCTCGTCTCTTGCCGGGTCGGATAGCATTATCTTGGTTTGTTCGGCGCGCAACAGGATGAGCGCGTCGAGTTGTTTCCTTAAATCGCCTTCGATTCTGTGTCTTCTGCAAAAATCATCCGCAATCCAGCAATCAATGTTCATCCCGCCTATGCCGTCACGCCCGGCTTGTCCAAGGTGCAACGCCTTTTTTTCTGACGGGGTCGAAAGGTCGAGCCGGACAACAGCGACGTTTAATGTTCCGCAGCCGTGGTCGTATTGGAGAAAAACCTCATCGCGCCTTGCGGTTCCGCGATATCCGAGAACCGCAGCCGTCGGCTCATCTATCATCCGCATCCTTCGTATGCCGGCAGACTCTGCGACAGTCCTCAGCCAATCCTGAAAAGTTTCGAACGCCTCTGTCGGCGCAGTAAATGTAAATTCATCCTTTTCAAGCGATATGCGGTTAGAAAGATATTTCAGCAGAATAGTGAGGAATTCTTTGCCTGCTTCGGACGGTGTTTTTAGTCCCTGCGATGTCCGTTTATATCTGGTATTTCGCTGGGCAATTAGTTGTTTCATCCAGCGGAAGGTATCTCTATGTTCGGCAAGACCTCGGCTGAGCACCTGATTCCCAATAAGTGTCTGGTCTTTTCCGTAATAAATCATGGAAGGAAAAACATGAATGACTTGTTCCGGTTCATTTGCGGCAAGCCGGTGCCGCATCGCAAGAGAGATATCCGCAAGTTCAATAGTTTCCGCTGTCTCCAGCGATTCATTATAGATAGCGATTACCGTGTTTGCTGTTCCGAAATCAACCCCAATTCTTGCCATAATCAACCCTCCGTCCCTGCAACAATTGCTTTGGCAAGGACTTTGCCCCTGAACTTATAACCCTGAATTTTTACAATAACCTTTGCGCCATCGGAAATTATGCCAGCGTTAATCGGCTGATGCAATGCAACATCGAATTCCACTGTCTCGCCCGGCTTTCCTATGGGTTCAAGACCGGCGGCAATAAGTTCTTTTTCAAAAAAGAAAATCTGATCTGCAAAATCTTCCGGTTCAACCTTCAGATTGTTCCTGACGCCGTGAGCGAGCGTTACAAGCGTTGCAAGACGGTTAACAATCCGCGAAAAATGGTTTTCGAGTGCTTCATCGTAATGGCGGGTCTTTTCCTCCGCGAGTTTTCTGGCAAGGTCTTCATATTCCCGACGCATCTGCGCTATTATCTCGTCGCGTTTTTTTAATTCCTCTTCAAGCCTGATTAAATTTTCGACAAGCTCATGATTCTGCTTCTCTTTGTCCGCCGCTTTGTCTGCGGATTTGCAAAACAGCCGTTTAAAAAATTCGCATAGTTCAGACATAGATTTTACCCTGTTTTTTGTTCATCTTCTTTTTCATCGTCAACGCGGACAAACTCAGCGCTGGTCGGTGTTGCTTCGATTACAATCTCCGCAAATGTGCCGGTGGTAACCTTATAAGCGAGGATATCCCTCAAAATAGCCCTGTATTTGCCAAACTCGCCTTCGTAAGCCGATGCTGGGGCAAGATTAAGTTTTGCAAGGTCGCCTGGCGTTGCGCGACAGGGCCAGAACTCCAGAACGCCGGGCAATCCGGAAAGTTCATTTATCCACCAATTCGATTCCAACGTGCGGTCAAGAACAATGTCTTTGGTTAATCCTGTCAACGTACCTGCAAGCCGGACAGGCCAATGTGGGTGCGTTCGGATATACTGGATTATCCGCTCGTTTCTGGTGGCTTTTATTGCAAGCGCTGAGACAATTGGAACAGCTTCCAGAGGTGTCGCTGTTTCAAGGCGACGTAACAGGGTGTCCTCGCTCAGCAACTGGTATTCAAGCCGTTTGCCACGCGCAAGCCATGTTTCAAAAAGATGACTCCGCCAGTTTGGGATTTTAAATTCCTTAAAATTTATCCCTTCAAGGTGCGTTTTTATCTTTTCATAAAGCTCACGTAATTCGGGTTGCGCAGGAGTCCAGTCCGTATTCCGCAAAAGTATAAACACGGGGATGCTGTATTTTAACGGCAACTCCAGAACCGACTTAAAAAGGCGATCCCAGTCCTTGTGGCGTATGCAGGAGTCTATGGCAAGCCTTATTTCCTGTTCGGTGCATGAAGTAAGTTCCTTTCGGGGCTGCATTGCGAACGGCTGACATCGAGCATCGCCTGAACGCACCACATCAAGAATCTTTTCCCGTATCTTCTCATCAGAATGCTCATAGATAATCCGCAACGTAGTAAAATCGGGGTCTATTTTAAAAAATTCATCCAATTGCCGGGTAACAAACAAAAATAAACACTCCTCTTCTTCATCGGATGGATGGTATCCGCACTTTTTGCAAATCTCCGCAACTTTATGTTCGGGGTTTTGTATTGCAAACCTGCATAAGGTGTCAATCGCCTGTTTTGATTTCAGCGACGAGAGAGCCCGTTCCGCCCGCTCCGAAATCCTCTTCCATTTTGAATTAAGATAATCAACCAACGTTAAAGTAACACGCGGGTCTTCTTTATTTTTCTCCAAAATCTCTATCGCATGATAACAGAGAATAAATCCGATTAGCGGGAATCTGATTGTTAGATACCTTCGGTATTTATTAAGTTTTTCCTCTGTTATCATTGTCCTGTCAGTTTAACAGGGTTGCATTCTGAATTCATATTCAATTAAGAGATTACAGACTTTGCAACGCGGAAACCGTAGCGGGCATCATGCGCATTTGGATAATCGAAAAACCGGAATGCGCATCTGAAACTTACCGGATTTTCACTGTACCAGCATCCACCCCGCAACGGACGGAACTCACCGGATTCTGGGTCTTTAAAAATCCCTTCCTTATATCTAATGTAACTTTCAGCGTCATAAACATTTGCGCACCATTCCCACACGTTCCCTGACATCTGGTATAAACCAAACGGACTACATCCGTCTGGATGCGACCAAACCGATGTTGTTGCCTCATAGGTGCGGGTTTTACGGTTTCTACAGCGCGATTCATCCCATTCATTTCCCCAAGGATAATCGCGTCCGTCAAAACCGCGGGCGCCTTTTTCCCATTCAAGTTCGGTGGGAAGACGCAATCCTGCCCATTTGCAATAAGCCATAGCATCATGCCAACTGACGCAGACAACAGGGTGGTCGGCAATATCTGAGCTAAAACTTTTGCCTTCCCACGGATTCAGTCCAAACGAAGTCTCACTTGGCGGCGGATATCCTGTTGATTCGATAAACTGTAAGTATTGTTCATTTGTAACAGGATGGATAGCAAGATAAAAGGGCGGCAGATCAACCAAGAATTCGCCGCCTCCTTCATTTTTTCCGGGTCCGCCCGCATAAAATTTTCCCCCGGGAATCAGCATAAGGATGCTACCATCTATCTTGTTTTCGATCATGTACTCCATAAAATCAGCTAAACAATGGAGCAAGTTCTTATGACAATTATGAATAATTGAGAATATATTTCCAGATTAAAACTCCGAAGACGGCGGTTGTTCAGAAATAAAACCTTCTTATCCTCCTCCCCCAATCACCGGGTCTTGGGTCAAAGTGACCTGCAAGTTTTTCGCCACACTTTCTGCAACAACCTTTTTCATCGAGTCCCCAGTAACCGATCTCATACCAGTTTCGTTCTATCAAGAGGGAATTGCATTTTGGGCAATAGGTGGATTGTCCGTCTTTATCGTTAACGTTACCGGTATAGACGTGGTGAATACCGTAAGATTTAGCCTGTTCACGAGCCCGTCTTAGAGTCGCATACGGAGTTGGCGGGACATCGCAAAGTTTAAAATCTGGATGAAATGCGGTAAAATGCAAAGGTGTGTCGGGACCAAGATTTTCCACAAACCACTTTGAAAGTTCGTCAATTTCCTTTTCGGAATCGTTGTAGCCGGGGATAAGCAGAGTTGTAACCTCGAGCCACGTGTTTGTTTTGGTTTTAATCCAGATTAAAGTATCAAGGATGGGTTTTAGTTCGGCGTAACACAATTTACGGTAAAATTCTTCGGAAAATGATTTTAAATCCACATTTGCGGCGTCCATGTGCTGGAAGAATTCTTCTCGCGGTTCAGGGTTAATGTAACCTGCAGTAACAGCAACGGTTTTGATTCCCCGTTTATGAGCCTCGATGGCGCAGTCTATGGCATACTCGGCAAAAATAACCGGGTCGTTATAAGTAAAAGCAACGCTTTTTGAACCGCTCTGGAGTGCTGCTTCGGCAACCTCTGCGGGCGATGCATAACTTGTGAGGCGATCGGTTGCCTTTGCCTTTGAAATATCCCAGTTCTGACAGAAGCGGCAACCTAAATTGCAGCCTGCCGTTCCAAAGGAAAGCACTGCTGTGCCGGGATAAAAGTGGTTTAGCGGTTTTTTCTCGATCGGGTCTATACAAAAACCAGAAGCACGTCCGTAACTTGTCAGGACAATACCATCCTCTCTTGCCTCTCTGATAAAACAAAATCCATGTTTGCCGGGCGGGATTTTACACTCGCGTGGGCATAGGTCACATTGAAACCTTCCGTCGGGGAGTTTATGCCACCAATCGGCTTTAATAGTTCCCCTGTCCACAATTTCCCGTTTTTTTACCATAAAAACCTGTTTAGTCCTGTTTTATTTGGGATTACAGGACACTTCCTGATTATTTTATCCTTTTATACAGATGAGCGGCTGCAGTCTTGCCACCTTTTTAGATAATCCGGCTGCGACTGCGGCTTCTACGACTTCGCTAACGTTTTTGTAAGCGCCGGGAGCCTCTTCGGCAACACCACGCATGGATGGACTGCGAATTAATATCCCTCTTTTTGCAAGGTCATTTACAATTTCATGTCCGCGCCATGTCTTGGTTGCCTGTGCCCTGCTTAATGCCCTTCCTGCGCCATGGACGGAAGAGCCGAAAGCCTTTTCGCTGCTCTCTTTTGTCCCAACAAGGATATATGAACAGGTCCCCATACTTCCACCAATCAGCACCGGTTGTCCAACGTCCCTGAATGCCGGCGGAAGGTCAGGATGCCCCGGACCGTATGCGCGTGTTGCGCCTTTGCGGTGAACAAACAGCCGTTTTTCCTTTCCGTCAATGATGTGTTTTTCTTCCTTGCATGTATTGTGCGAAACATCGTAAAGAAGTGTAAGGTTCACATTGCCAAAGACTTTCCGGAACGCATTCCGCGTAAGATGGGTAAGCACCTCGCGGTTTGCAAGGGCGCAGTTAATGGCTGCCCGCATTGCTCCGAGATATTTCTTGCCGAGCGGCGAATTAATCGGCGCACACGCAAGTTCACGGTCAGGAAGACGCAACCCGTATTTTGGTGCCTCTGTTGCCATTTGTTTAAGAAACTCGGTGTTTATCTGGTGACCGAGTCCCCGCGAACCGCAATGTATGCTTACCACTACATCGCCTTTTTTAAGTCCGAATGCCTTTGCGACGTCTTCATCATAAATTTCGGCAACTTCCTGAACTTCAAGATAGTGGTTTCCTGACCCCAGTGTCCCGACTTCATCCTCCTGACGTTTTTTTGCCTGAGGCGATACGGCGTCGGGGTCTGCGCCTGGCACACAACCGCCTTCTTCGATTCTCTCAAGGTCTTCTTTTAAACCATAGCCGCGTTCAACTGCCCAGACTGCCCCCCGCCGCAACATCTCGTCCATTTCGCTTCTGGTTAAATGAAGTTTTCCTGTGCTTCCAACGCCGGCTGGTATTTCTTCGAAGAGGACATCGGCAAGCTTTTCTTTGACTTTAAGGACTTCTTCGACGGGTATGCCTGTTAGGATTGTTCTTACGCCACAAGAGATATCGAAACCAACCCCGCCGGCGGAGACCACGCCACCTTCATCGGGGTCAAATGCAGCAACTCCGCCAATCGGGAACCCATATCCCCAGTGAGCGTCCGGCATTGCGATAGCGGCTTTTTGAATCCCGGGCAAGGATGCCACGTTAGAAGCCTGTTCAAGTACCTTATCATCCATCTCTTCCAGCAATTTCCTGCTTGCAAAAAGGATTGCAGGCACCCGCATGTTGCCCTGCGGTTCATACACCCATTCGAAATCCGATTTCCGGGTCAGTTTTTTGAGTTCCATGATTAAAATATAACATCAAATCCGCTTTTTTGAACAAAATACAAACCGCGCGCACGGGTTAAATTTTTCCCATACGCGCGGTTTTCAACTAATTCAGATCCGGGATATTCCGGCAGAAAGATGGATTAATATTCCCGGTTTTTCTTAATGCCTGGCATTGGGATGGGATATTTCCCGTCTTTGTCTGCAACCAATGGGGCTGGCGAGTTTTCGTCTGTAAGTTTGTCGAGGTCAGGGGCAAACTCATGATCGCAATTGAGCATTTGCTCGTATGTTACGATCTGCCCTGTGTGCGCCGCCATTCTGCCCATAGACGTTACGATGCTTGCTTCGACACCACGGCGGAGTTCGTTGTATGGTTTATCGTTTCGGATGGCATCAATCAGGTCGTCCCATTCAAGTTGATACGGATTTGGTTCAGGCTGCGGAAAAGCCCAGACAAGGCTATCGGATGTCATATTATGGTTCTTATAAATCCTGACACGTCCCGGCGTATGCGCTGCTGTGGAGATAACTGCCGAGCCTTTGGTTCCATGCGCATAACTGGCGAATTCGTTGTGGCATCCGGACATGTGACGTCCGTCGTAGAAGAACCGTGTCCCGTCAGGAAATACATATTCCACAGCGTAAACATCGAAGTTCTGGTCAACACTATTTCCGCGATAATGCCTGCCGCCAACCGCCTGAGCCTGCACAGGCCATGCGCCTTTCATCCATGAACATTCGTCAATCTGGTGAATGTAATTATCGCTGTAAATTCCACCGCTTGCCCAAAGGAATGAATGGAACCTGCGAATCTGGAACATCAATTCAGTCATATTGGCTGGTTTGGGACCTGTCTGACCACCGCCGGCTTGCATGCGATAGGCGCGCATCAGGATTATATCGCCAATCGCGCCGTCCTGAATCCGCTTGAGCAATTCCTGTCTTCCGCGGCAGTGTCTGACCATTAAACCGACGCCTACCTTAAGGTTTTTCTTTTCGGATTCTTCTGCCAATTTGAGCATACGCCGGCTTGTTGGTCCATCCACTGTAACCGGTTTTTCCATGAATACATGCAGACCTTTTTGGAGCGCGTAAGTATAGTGAACCCATCGGAATGCCGGTGGCGTGGCAAAGATTGCGACATCGCCCGGTTTCAGACAGTCCATTGCCTTCTTGTAGGCGTCGAGTCCTAAAAATTGTCTATCCGGCGGGACGTCCATCTGGTCTTTATGTCTTTTTATGAGGTTTTCATAACTGTTTTTGAGTTTGTCCTCAAACACGTCAGCCATAGCGACGAGTTTAATTGGACCGCCTTTTGTGGAGAGCGCCTGCGAGGCTGCGCCTGTTCCACGACCGCCGCATCCGATTAATGCGACCTGAATCAGGTCAGATCCAGCCGCATGCACATGTGGCAATGCTATCCCTGCAAGGGCACTTGCCGCAGCAACCTTTCCGGTGGTGATTAAAAATTCCCGACGCGAAGTCGGTGTGCCAGAACTATTATGGTTTTGTGTGTTCATACTCTATAAGGGACGTTTAAAGGATATACTAAATTCTAAAATTATTAAAAGGAATTTTTTATTTCATATCGTAGATTGTCTTCATCGCATATTGAGGTTGCTACACATTAAGGTTGCATCACGTTAAGTTTATTATTCACTATGCCTCGTGTTTGATTTGCCTTGTGTTAACATTGCTGCGCGCTGGCTTTAATGTCCATTAAAAATCTGGTCGGTCAGGTATATAGGCTGGTTGTGATACTTGTTAGTTAAGTTATGAGAATTGCTGATGCGAAACATAAAAGGGATTACATGATTGGTTGTAATCGCAAAGCTATGAAATTTTAACTGAAACCTTTTTCAGGTTTATACCATCTTTATACATAGAGACGCATGTCTTTGGGGAAATAGACAATGAATAGGTTTAAAAAAGAAATAAGAAACAGCGCCTTCACACTCATCGAGTTGCTTGTTGTGATTGCGATAATTGGGATTCTTGCGAGTATGTTGTTGCCAGCGCTTTCGAAGGCGAAGGCAAAGGCGCAGAGGATTGCCTGTGTCAGTAATCT
>Ga0078972_1010119_pt1 | contig 17921 bp, 22 predicted proteins | sample YelNatPaOPGAMG01_FD_67568 | JGI IMG/M metagenome (GOLD analysis project Ga0078972, IMG submission 67568) | Hot spring thermophilic microbial communities from Obsidian Pool, Yellowstone National Park, USA - OP-RAMG-01 (SPADES assembly) (version 2) | ecosystem: Environmental > Aquatic > Thermal... | reverse complement strand
CGCTTCGTCGTCACGCTAGTCATGCTCTGGGGTTCAATTAAAAGAAAATGGAAACTGCGCAGATCTGCCGCTTGTAGCGTACGCCGATACTAGTCCGTTCAATTAAAAGAAAATGGAAACTCGTAATAAATCGCTCCAGCCCGCCTTGATGACATGGACAGGTTCAATTAAAAGAAAATGGAAACATTGGCGAGAGACGTTTGGAAGCTATTCATGGAAGACCTGTTCAATTAAAAGAAAATGGAAACATTGAGGCTAAGGGGGGAGGGGCAAGGCGACAGAGATCGTTCAATTAAAAGAAAATGGAAACTCGACTATCTGCGAGGAGACGGACGGCGGCTGGAAGCTCTTGTTCAATTAAAAGAAAATGGAAACGCTCTTCAGGAATCAGCCCCACGAACTCGCCCGTCATTCCCGTTCAATTAAAAGAAAATGGAAACTCGACAGCGATGGTGTCGCCACAGAGTCTGCACCGATAAGTTCAATTAAAAGAAAATGGAAACTTTAGATCGGGCACAGCATGGTCAAGAACGTATAGCAGATTAGTTCAATTAAAAGAAAATGGAAACTTTCCCCAAAAAATAGGGGTAAAATTGGAATAGATTTACTGTTCAATTAAAAGAAAATGGAAACATGAATTCTCGGCCCAGTCGTTGAGCTTCTGACTCTGCAAAGTTCAATTAAAAGAAAATGGAAACCATTCCTGTTCACTTGGGCTTGAAGTTCTCTTCATTCCCCGTTCAATTAAAAGAAAATGGAAACCTTTGGGGCTTAGGGGGGAGGGTAGGCGTCTGAATCGTTCAATTAAAAGAAAATGGAAACTGTTCACTTGGGCTTGGGTTTAAAGTTCTCTTCATTCTCGTTCAATTAAAAGAAAATGGAAACATCACCGAGAATCTATTAGTCAATGGTGCTGGCAAAAGTTCAATTAAAAGAAAATGGAAACCGTTAAGCATCTTCAGCTTCTCGAATCCCGCCCTAATTTGTTCAATTAAAAGAAAATGGAAACATGATAGGCATAGCCATAGTCGTCGTGTCCACCATCATGAGTTCAATTAAAAGAAAATGGAAACTCAAACCTCAGCATTCTGGATATTTTGTTGTACTGCTTCCATGTTCAATTAAAAGAAAATGGAAACTGTCCACAAGTGCCCATATGTTGGGCACTATAAGCCTTGTGTATGTTCAATTAAAAGAAAATAGAAAGGATTTATTTATGCAGATTATTGTTATGCTGCTGTCCTCCAGTTCAATTAAAAAACCAGTAACTTGCCAGCTAACGCGTAGCCGGCATATATTAGTTCAATAAATTAAAATAAAAATAAATAAAAGAAAATAGAAAGTCAAAAGAGTCATCACTAGACTTGAGCTCTATTAAAGGAACTAATGGAAAGTTTTGCATGACTATGTTTATGGACTGTAACCCTCTTGAAGAATTTAATGAAAAAGAAAATGAAAGTTATGAACCATTATCGAGTATTGTAGTTAAGGCCTCAAATGTTCGACCATTAGTGAAGGGAAGATGAATACTTAAGGATGATTCTTAGCGAAGCCCTTGCAGACCGTCTCATAGTTCTTAATCAATGATCTCTGCTCATCCTTCGATTATGCCTCGTCTAAATACAAATATTTTTACAAGCTCGTCCGTAAGCATTTTTTCAAGACATCGGCCCTCGAAGCCGTCAACCCTAGGACGGTGAGGAGCGATTCAGGGATGATAGACGTCTAAAGTAGGGCCGCTACTCGTTAAATAACGTTCTAGTGGTCTTTGATTGATGCTGGTCGTTAAGAGGGATGGGAGGAGCGAGGCCTTCGACGGCTCTAGGATAGAGAGGGCAGTCCTGAGGGCGATGAGGGAGGTGGGCAGGGGCAACGGCGATGCGTGGGCCGCCTCCGTCAGGCAGGAGGTGGAGGAAATTCTCAGGAGGAGGGGCGTGGAGAGGGTCCACGTCGAGGAGATTCAGGACCTCGTCGAGCTCTCCCTAATGAGGATAGGCCTATACGACGTCGCGAAGGCATACATACTCTACAGGAAGAGGAGGGAGGCTGAGAGGGCTGAGAAGAGGAGGATCCTAGAGGGCAGGGAGCCGCAGAGGTGGACGAAGAAGGTCCTGTCGGTAAACGCGGTAAGGCTACTGGCGTCGAGATACCTGCTGAGGGGTCCCGACGGGAGGCTCCTAGAGGACCCGGAGGGGATGGTTCTGAGGGTTTGCAGCGCGGTCGCGGCGGCGGAGGCCGGGCTTGGAGAGCCAGACACCCCGGTGCCCCAGGACTTCGTGAGGAGCGAGTGGATAGACAGGGACGTCATGCGGCTGTCGGGGCTCGGGCCGGGCTACAGCAAGCTCCCATCGAGAGCCGTCGAGGCCTTCAGCCTCTTCAAGAGGCTCCTCTTCGAGAGGCGCTTCCTCCCCAACAGCCCGACGCTCTTCAACGCGGGCGCTAGGCTTGGGCAGCTCTCGGCCTGCTTCGTCCTACCAATAGAAGACTCGCTCACGGAGACGGAGGACAGCATACTCCCAATAATCACGAAGTGCGCCATGATATTCCAGAGCGGGGGAGGAGTCGGGATAAACTACTCGAAGATTAGGCCGGAGGGGGACATAGTGGCTTCGAGCGGCGGAATCGCCTCCGGGCCATTATCGTTCATGAGGCTCGTCGACGCGGTTGCAGAGACGATAAAGCAGGGAGGCAGGAGGAGGGCGGCAAACATGGGCATACTCGAGGCGTGGCACCCGGACATACTGAAGTTCGTCTCGGCTAAGGAGCGCGGAGGCCTGGAGAACTTCAACATAAGCGTGATGACGGACGAGGAGTTCTGGGAGGCCTACCGCTCCAACAGTAGCTACCCCCTCGTGAATCCCAGGACCGGGCAGAAGGTGGGGGAAGTCAGCGCCAGGGAGCTAGTATACGAGATAGCTAGGCAGGCATGGGCCACAGGAGACCCCGGCCTCCTCTTCAAGCACCACATAAACAGGAGGAACCCCCTGAGGAGGGCTCTCGGAGACATAGAGGCCGTGAATCCCTGCGGCGAGCAGCCCCTATACCCATACGAGCCCTGCAACCTAGGCTCGATAAACCTGTACGAGCACGTGGATAGGGAGGCCGGGAGGATAGACTGGGAAAAGCTTAGGGAGACGGTCGAAGTGGCCGTCAGGTTCCTGGACGACGTGATAACCGTGAACAGGCACCCCTTCCAGAGGCTCTCGGAGGAGAACCTGAGGCACAGGAGGATAGGGCTGGGAATAATGGGCCTGGCAGACATGCTCTACGCACTGCGCATACCATACAACAGCGAGGAGGGATTCTCCACGATGTCGAGGGTGATGGAGTTCATAGCATACCACGCATACAGGTCCTCGGCGGCCCTGGCAGAGGAGAGAGGAGCATTTCCGCTCTTCGAGACTAGCACATACGCCTCGGGTATTCTGCCGATAGAGGGCTTCCACCACCCGGAGTGGTGGACGCAGGACTGGGAGGGCCTCTCTAGGCTCGTGAGGAATGGTGTGAGGAACAGCCACGTTTCCAGCGTCGCCCCGACCGGGAGCATAAGCATGATATACGACGTTTCCTCTGGCCTTGAGCCGCAGTACGCACTAGTATATGAGAAGCACGTAACGGTCGGAAGGTTCTACTATATAGACATCGAGCTTGAGAGGCAGCTGAGGGAGAATGGATTGTACAGCGAGGAGCTGCTGAGGAGGATAGCTGAGAACGGCGGAAGCCTAAGAGGGATAGAGGAGATGCCCGAGGAGATGCAGGAGGTATTCGTAACGGCCAGGGAGAACCCGTGGTGGCACCACCTCAGGGCTCAGTGGGAGATCCAGAAGTGGGTAGACGCGGCCGTGAGCAAGACGATAAACATGCCCGCATCGGGGACCGCTGAGGACGTCCTGAACGCCTACGTGACTGCGGAGAGGATAGGCCTTAAAGGTGTAACGGTCTTCAGGGACACGAGCAGGGGAGCGCAGGTCCTCCAGGCAAAGCCAATATCTATGGCAATTCCTATTAAGAATAGGACGCTCGAGGTATTGGGGATATGAGCAGGGAGGATATGCTCAGGTTCGTCGAGGAGAGGATAGAGCAGCTGAGGAGGGAGCTGCGAATATTCGAGGAGATAAGGAGCGCGCTGATGAGGGTTGGTGCGCCGCCGGAGCCGACGGAGGAGGACCTGGACAGCCTGCCGTGGAGGCCGTACCCCTCAGGGAGGGGCGAGTGGGTGTACCAGGACGAGGCCCCGGAGGCGCTCGTCGAGAGGCTCAGGCAGGAGGGGAAGCCCGTCATGATAGGGAGACACCTATACAGCCTGAGGGTGGGGAATACTGGGAAGACCTTCATCAGCAGGAGGGAGGCGAAGACTGGATGAGGAGCAGGGCTGGGAGGCCCGAGAGGTGCCCCGAGTGCGGGAGCAGGAACCTCGCCCCAGAGGGGAGGTGCCTCGTCTGCCTAGACTGCGGCTGGAGCGCATGCATCACGTAAATATTCATAAGCACTGGTGTGGTGGGTTTCGCCATGGATGGCGAGGGCGCTGGTGGGAGGGATCCTGAGGAGGAGTTTGAGCTGGTCAGGAGGATGGTCGAGAGGACGGAGGAGTATGTAGACTCGCTGGGGGAGCTGGACGAGGGCTTCAGGGGCTTCGACATCAACTACATACTAGAGGACGTCCTAGCAGACGTAGAGATTCCTCCCGTAGGCGTTAAGCACCTCAGCAGGAGGTTCGGCCTGCCCCGCGACCCATACTCCTACGCCGTCCTCGTCGCGGCGATGCACCTCATGGCGGCCCACCACGGCGTCTCGACGCCGGGCGGGGGCAACGGGCTCTACTACAGCAGGAAGACGGGATACTACTACCTAGTTGCTGGGAGTTACGACCTTGAGGCTAGGAGGTTCAGCTACGTCACCGTCAGGCTGAGGAGGGAGGAGCTAGCGGGCTGGTTACGGGAGGCGATGGAGAGATTCAAGAGGTGGCCGAGGTAGGGAAGAAGCAGCCATATTCATTTTTGGGCTTCGGGGCCGCAACTCGTTATAAGGATGCGCATCGATGGGTCTATGGCGGTGTGGGCGTGTTCAGCATAGGTCTCCCAAACGCGGGCTATGCGGCCAGCCTCTTCAGGGCCGTGGCGGCGGTCGTGGAGGAGGCTACCTTCAGGGTCACGGGCGACTCGATGGGGCTCGTCTCGATGGATCCGTCCCACGTCAGCCTAGTCGACTTCGAGCTCCAGAAGTGGGCGGGCGAGTTCAGGGCCGACGGGGAGACGAGGATGACGATTGACCTGAGGGAGCTGCTAAGGTTTCTGAGGAGGGCTGGGAGGGGCGAGTCCATCACGTTGGAGTACGACGAAGGGGAGAGGATGCTGAGCATACTGCTCGAAGACCCAGCAGGCTCTAGGGCGAGGAGGTACCAGCTAAAAACGCTTGAGTGGGAGTCGGAACCCATCACGATGCCGAGCCTATCCTTCACGGCACTCGTAACCATATCCTCGGACGCGCTGTGGGATGCCGTCGAGGACGCAGGCCTGGTAGCCGACTACTTGGACATAGCCATACGGCCAGACGCGGTCATCTTCTCGGCGAAGGGTGATCTCGGGGCGGCTGAGGACAGGCTATCGATTGGGAGCCCGATGGTTCACGGAATAGAGGCTGATGAGGAGGCTAGCGCGAGGTACAGCCGCTCATATCTCGAGAAGATTGTTGGGTCGGCGAGGGAGCTCTCTGACGCCGTAACCATCGAGCTCAGCCCCAACATGCCCCTCAGGCTCACCTTCTCCATCCTCGGCGGCAAGCTCCTATACCTCATAGCACCTAGGGTCGAGTGAGGGCCACAACTCATTATATAACATTATGGCTTGCTTAGACTCAGCATTATGTGGGAGGAGGTGGGGTGGGTTGAGGGTATTCACGCTCAAGAGCAGGGACGGCGAGTCCTTGAAGTGTGGGGGATGCAACTGGAGGGTAGATAGGCTGTATGTCTTGGCAGATACGGCGGAGGAGGCGGTATCGCTATATAGGGAGGGAGAGGCTGGCCTCTGCGGCGACTGCTTCAGCTCCATGCTCTCGGAGATGGAGGGCCTGAGGATAGACGGCAGGGGAGAGACCATCGAGGTATGAGGAGGGCCACAACTCGATATATATTCCATCTGGGATGTTATGGTTATGCCCTGCCCTAAATGCGGCGCAGAGCTGAAATACCTGCTCTGCTACGCCACAGAATACGCCACATACAGCTACGACGGCGAATACGACTTTGTAGACGCTTATACGGATGAGGAGGTCTTCAAGTGCCCAGAGTGTAGAGCCGAGGTGGCGAGGAGCGCCGAGGAGGCCGACGCGATCTTGGGCTTGTCGAGGAAGGAGGTGATGCCTGATGGCTCGGAGAACTAAGGCGAGGAGGACGAGGAGGGTTAGAGGGGTTGCGGCGGGCCTGCCGAGGATGCCGAAGCCGCTGAGGGAGCGCGTCGCCCGAGAGAGGCCAGACGAGGTCAGGGTAATCGAGACCCCAGACCGCCGAGACCCAGTCGTCGTCGTGACGAAGGACGGGGGGCGGAAGGTCGTAGGCGCGTGGATAGACCTCTAAACCCCAAAACCCAATCTTTATTTTTTATCTCCATCACAGCCCTCTAGGGCCGCTGCTGTTTTTATCGGATTTTGATGCCCTCTACGGCATGGACTCCGTCTCGTATAGCGAGGTGCTGGGACTCCTTAGGAGGAGGCTCGACGCCCTTCTTGGGAAGGCTAGGCTCTACCCAGAGCTTCTGTCCGCCTGCCAGCCGACGGCCCATCGGCTGAGGATCGTCGAGGCGCTGAGGTCGAGTAGGGCCCAGCTCGTCTTAATAAAGCCGTCAGAGATGGAGAAGCGGGGCTGCCGAATACACGCGATAATGGACAGATATATCCCGCTGTATAGGCTCTGCCGACGGCACAGCCTCGAGGTACGCTCGATAAACGGCGAGGTCTATGCGAGCACGGGCGTCAGGTATGGAGGAGGGCTCGTCGCGGCATACCTCGGCGAGAGGCATCCAATAATTTCCTCCAGCACCGACCCGCTGAGAATCAGCCGCCAAGAATTCATGCGCATCTACGAGGAGATACGGGCATACTGCAGGAGGCTGGGGGAGAGCCCGCCCACAATCCTGAGCGACGAGGCGTGGAGGCGCGACGAGTTCATCCTCACGAGCTTGGGCGCAGACCGCCCTGAGGCGGAGAACGTCAGGCTCGTGAGGGTGCTCGACGTCTATTACTTCGCCGAGGTGCATGACTACGCCGCAGCGGCAGTCCCAGCCGAGGAGGAGAGGGAGGAGACGGAGCGGAGGAGTAGGGAGACGGAGAGGAGGGCCGCCGCCATCGAGGAGCTGGCGTCGTCGGCTGGTCGGGCAGTATTCGAGGATGCCCGTAAGGCCGTCTATGAGGTCGATGCAGGCTCTCTAGGGAGGCTGGACTGGCTGCCCGTCTCGGACGTGGCCGCTCGCGCCGTGATTGTGAAGGGGAGCTACATCTCTAAAACATGCGGGATAGGGGTCTCAAGACCCCTCAGCTACCTACATGCCCTAAGAGTCCTTCAGGAGAGGGGCATAAATGCCCGCCTAGTCGCCTCCTCGGAGGCCTTGCCCCTCCCTAAGCCGCTGGGGATACTTGTGGAGACGCTCTACAAGAATGGGTGGTACAGCGTCGTCATCTTCCCCAAGCCATCGCGGGAGCTACCGCCCGTCAGGGCCGCCAAGATTATTCGGACGCGGAATAGGATTATACTCGTCAATCCATGAGGCTCAGAATAGCGGTTGATATCGACGGTGTTCTCGCCGACATACATGTAGCCGTATTCAGGGGGCTAGGATCGAGTCTATGCGCCGACAGGACGGAGCTCGGCGGAGCTGATATGAGGGCCACTACTCGCTATATACGATGCGGTCACCAATCTCGGCGTGATAGAGGCGGTCTACTCCTCGGATGGGGATGGAGAGTTCCTGCCCTTCTGGAGGCTATACATTGAGCAGAACTACAGGGCGGAGCGGGTCTGCGTGGGGAAGTACCTCCTGAAGGAGCGTGGAGGCAGGAGCTACATAGTCCACCGGTACCCAAGCGGGCTCGAGGCCACCGTCTCCGACCACTCCTGCGCCGAGAGGATAGGCATCACGGTGGAGAGGTTCAGGGACGTGATGACTCGCGGGAGCGTGGAGGAGAGGCTTGAGCTTCTAAGGCTCTTCGCCGAGAAGAGCAGGGGCGCCCTCGACGCCGCGAGCTGGGACGGCGAGGGATACGCCGTACACCACCTCAAGACCCCTACCGAGGCCTTCCAAGACGACGTGCTGGAGGGAAAGATATTCGACCCGAGGACTGGGCTTAAGCTCTCGCTGAGGCAGGCTCAGGGGAGGCCTCCAGAGGGAGGCTTCCTCCAGAAGTTGACACTCTCCACGGCTGAAGCCGGGAGATTCTCGGTTTGTCAGCCTCATGGCTTCATCCTACCGAGTTCAGGGCTGTGTCAAACCAGCCCCTAGATACGGCATATAGCCGTATCCCCGCTTTGCTGGAGCCACCCCTCCCCTCTCGGCCCGGAGCCTTATTCCAGCCTTTGGACATCCGAGCCACATCCGAGCGACACGCTCAACACGAAATCATCCTAAGCCACATTTAAGCCTATCGACAATCCATCCCACGATTAAAAACCGTAGGCTTTCTTGTCGATTTCTTGGCGGTAATAATCAGGATAATAGACCCTTGGCACTACCTCGTGGTGAAGGAATACACGGGCGAGAGGCTCATCATCAGGGACACGGACGTCAAGGCGATCATCGGGGACGCCCTACACGACTACGTAGGGATTGGGGAGGAGAGGCATAGAAGGGAGGTCATACCGATTATAAGGAAGGCCCTTGAGGGCAAGATACCCATACCAGAGGGGCAACATCCGAGGTGGCCTAGCCCCCCATCTATCAAGCCTTCGTAACCGCGCTTCTCGATTACGGAAAGAAGAATCCTAAGAGGAGCGTCGAGAGGGCGCTTAGGAACGCTGAGAAGCACCTAAGATGGGTCGAGGGGAACAGGAATAGATACGAGCCAGAGGACTACCGCAGGGAGCGAGGCAAGGCCCTCCTGTGGGTCAGGCTGTACACGCTCCTGCTTAGGAGGATTGAGGCGCTTGAGAGGGGCGAGGGCGTGAGGCTCGCCACTAGGAGGGAGTGGGGGCCGAGCTACCTCGGATTCGTGAGGGAGAGGCTGCTGTGGGCTGGAATACCATTCAAGGAGGCGGGCGACGGGATATACGTGTGCAGGGAGGACTACGGCAACGCGGTCAAGGAAATCCTCAGCTGAGATGGGTGATGAGGGGGCCACGACAGGATATATAACGTTGTAAGCCCATTCTATACGATGAGCCCGCATAGGTGGTATATCCAGCCCCACGTCGTCAGGATTATCAGGCCCAAGTGGGGCGAGTGCCTGCTGTGCGGCAAAACCAAGGATGAAATGATATGGGTCAAGGACTTAGGCTTGGTCTGCCCAGACCACGACGCATACGCCGTAGTGTGCGAGTATGACGACGGCAGCTATGCGAGGCAGACGGTAGTCAAGATCCTCCCGACGGAGGAGGAGGCGAGGAGGGAGAGCGAGGAGCTTAACAGGAGGATGGTTGAGGGCAGGACTGCTACGGGCTTCATACCCGCGAGCTACACAGCCATGCCGCTATGGGGCCTCGTATGGAGGCGGGAGAGGACAGTCGAGCTGGATGAGCCGCTTGAGGATGCTGGTTGAGGGTGATGGGTGGAGCGTGGCCGTGCACATGATTAGGTCTAGGATGGGTTGTCTAGACATATTTAGAAGGGAGAGCGACGGGTCGGTGGCCGCCGTGCGGCTTTCACCGTTAAGGCTACGCTACTCCTCATGGAGCTCGAGGAGGGGTATAGGCTATGAGGCGATGGTTAGGGAGGCTTTCAGGGAGAGGAGAATCTCCCTCAAGCTATTCCTGAAGCTCCTAAACCTCGTAATCCGCAGCAGGTTTTCAGAGCTTTTCTTCATTGCCCTACTCATCACCGCGTAGGTCTTCAGGGCCGCTACTGCTTATCTAACGCATACGCATGCCAACCGTTATGAGCGTGCCTATGGCTCGCTGTAGGCGCTGTGGCGGGAGGCTTAGGGAGGACGCATTGTCGGGTCTCCGAGTATGCGAGAGGTGCGGCTGGGGCTTCACGACGAGCGGTAAGAGCATATGCCCCGCATGCGTCAGGGGAGAGTGCTATTGGTGCGTGAGCTGGATGGGCGAGGGCGGATGCAGCCACGAGTGCTTCCATCAGGCATACTACGGAAGTCCAGAGGATATAGGATACATCACCGCGGAGGACTGGTGAGGGCCTAACAACTCCCTTTTTTATGGCTGAGAACCCGAGGGCCGCTTCTTGATTTATACTGGCTTGGCTTTGAGGCTTATGCAGTTGTCCCAGCTCAGGCTTACGGACTTCAGGGACGAGGAGCCTCAGAGGACGGCTCAGGAAAAAGAGACGGTAGGGGTGAGGCTCAGGCCGTATCAGGAGGAGGCTTATAATGCGTGGGTCGAGAGGGGGAGGAGGGGCGTCGTCGTGGCCCCGACTGGGACGGGAAAGACGGTCATAGCGGCCCACGCCATAAAGACCTCTGGGCTACCCACGCTGGTGATTGTCCCCACCGAGAGGATCTTGAAGACTTGGATTACGGCTCTCAGGAGGTTTGGCTTGAGGGCTACTGCGTTCTACGGGAGGGAGAAGAGCCTAAGCCCGCTCACGATAAGCATATACAACTCCGTGGTGAGGCATCCAGAGATGGTGGATGGGTTTGGGATGGTCGTCCTAGACGAGGTTCACCACGCCGCGGCCTCGGTATTCAGGAGGATTCTAGACCTCGTCGATGGAAGGGCCGTTATGGCCCTGACGGCAACGCTGAAGAGGGGCGATGGGCGGCACACGGAGATAGTTGCGAGGCTACCAGTAGTCTATACCCTCGATTTGAAGACGGCCATGGAGAGGGGATACGTAGCGCCGATAGAGATAGTACCCGTCCCAGCGCCGCTCACGGATCATGAGAGGAGGCTCTACAACGAGGTTGAGCAGAGGATTAGGCGGGTCAGGGCCGAGCTGGCGGCCGCAAAGGCTAGCTCCTCGGGATACCTCGTCGAGAGGCTTGACAGGAGGCTCAAAATCCTTCTTAACGAGAGGAGACAGCTCTTATCTAAGATTCCGTCCAAGAGGGCTAGGGTGCTCGAGATAGTCAGGAGCGTGGATGACGACAGGGTAATAGTCTTCAGCGAGAGCATAGAGAGCATAGAGGAGCTTAAGAAGTATTTGATCGAGAACGGCGTATCGGCTGAGACTTACCACTCCCAGAAGCCCGAGAGCGTAAGGGACTCTATATTTGCCGACTGGGGCAGGGGCTTCAAAGTCTTATTGGCAGTCAGGGCGTTGGACGAGGGCGTGGACGTGCCAGAGGTGAAGACGGGAATAATAATAGCGTCTGGAAAGGAGACTAGACAGCTAGTCCAGAGGCAGGGGAGGCTTATCAGGCCCGTCCAAGGAAAGAGGGCGAGGCTATACGTAGTCTATGCCGAGAGAACATACGAGTACGAGATATTCCTGAGGCTTAGGGGCCTCGTGAAGGGGTGGATAAGACCATACTGAGGGCCGATACTCCTTAAATAACGCCTACCGAAGGGCTTTGGGCGATGGGCTGGCCCTCCACCAACAAGATTGCCTTGATGCTCCTGCTCCTCACAGTTCTACTGGACATGCTCGACGGCTCTCCAGACCAGACATTTATACTCCTCAGCGGCCTTGTTAGGGAGCTTTAATAGCGGGGCCACTAGTGCTTAAGCCCTCTGAAGCCCTCCATCCAACCATGGGCTGGGAGGCAGTCATCGTCGGGAGCTTCAGGTTTAGGGAGTCTGTTAGCGAGGAGGAGATGAGGCTACTGATAGGCTGGATAAAGGATGCTCTGGAGCTTCCGATAGACGTAGGCTCGGCGGGGTACGGAGCGTTCAACGAGAAGTTAGAGGGCGGGGCGTACTATTTCTGCCACGTAAATTGGAGCAGCCACCTCGACGAGGAGAGGATTAAGGGCCTCATCAGGGAGATGGGAGACAAGATAGAGGACTACGACATAACTATATACTTCTTAGACGAGGGGGTAAGCTTCTTCAGGGACTCTGAGTCGGGGGAGGATGCGATGTGCAAGGTGGGCTGATGCCTACAGCCACCCCTCAGCGCTCCAGAGGGCCGCTAGCGCTTAAGCTCCCTTGAGGTGTCTGGATAGCCATGAGCCAGAGGCTTAGGAGCGGGGCTCAGGCAAGCCTTGACGGCTTCCTAACCACCCTAGACAGCTTCTACGGAGAGCCTGAAGAGGGGGCAACAGGGGCAGAGGGGGCAGAGCGGGTGGAAGACACGGCCCAGAGTGAGGGCGGGGCTGGGAGGTGCGGGCTTTGTGGGGAGGGGTCGAGCTTCGAGAGGCTTAGGCTACACGCAGGCGCTCTATGCCTATACCTTAAGAGTGATAGATGCGTGGCGAGGGCGGATATAGACCATGTATATCATAAATGCAGGAAGGGACTCATAGATAATATACGATTCCTCAGGAGGCTACTCATCTACGTGTTCCGAAACGCCCCACGAGAGAGGCCGTTCAGGCTCTTGGGCGTAGGCAAGGCTTATGGCGACGACCTCTACGTCTATGGAATCGGGAGTTTCCCCGAAGAGTTCGAGGGATTCAGGCTAATACATATTAAGGCTGAGAGGGTGGAGAGCCTTGAGGCGCTACACTACGGCTTAGAGCCTGTGCCAGAGGAAGTAGTCAGGGAGGCTCTTGAGGGTCAATAACCCATATAAACCCCTCAGCCAAACGAGAGTTTTTTAACCATCCACCCACTCTATATTTAGGGCGGGGGATGAGATATGTCTCAGGCCCTCGCCCAAGTCCCAGCATATCTGACCGACGAGAGGCTCAAGATTAGGATTAAAAAGCTTCCAGATGCTGTTAGGGAGATGCTCTCCAAGAGGGGAGAGGTCGCACTAGTCATGCTTGGCAGTCTTCTCAGCTGGGAGAGGTATGAGCTGGACGACCCGTTCGTGAGGATTAGCCTGAATTATACCTTCAGGAGGATGATTGAGAGGATTGAGGGAGAGGGAAATAAGAAGATAATGGTTGGAGTGTCGTGGAATAAGCATTACTGGGCAATACACTACAGGACAGATATGGAGATTGATGGAAACATCCTATATTTTATCGAAGGCTCTAGGGAACTGCTACCAGGATACGTAAAGACATCTAAAGGACTAATACTACCGAGAGAAATATACTACGCACTATCAAGCATAAACGGCCTCCAAGAAGAGATAGGAGTGGTGAAGAAGGAGAAGTCAAAGATAAAACACCTACTAGGACTAAAACACATCAATATACCAATACAGCTGGACTTATGGGGAAATGAGGTAATATTCAGGGGAAAGGGACAGACAACGATATACGGATACCCAAGACCAGGATAGTGTCCAAATCTTTATGATTTGACGTTTATAGTGGATAGTTGGATGTGTATTGAGGGTGTTTCTGATTGTCTTGGATGGTGTGGCTGATAGGCCGTCGCCTAAGATTAAATTGATGACGCCGCTGCAATATGCGCATAAGCCGTCCATCGATCTACTCGCTGCTGGAGGAGTTACTGGCATTATGGATCCTGTGGCTCCGGGCATTCCTGTTGGCAGCGACACTGGGCACTTGGCGCTGCTTGGCTATGACCCACATGTTTACTATACTGGTAGGGGGCCGCTTGAGGCTCTTGGAGCGGGAATAGACCTACAGCCGATGGACATTGCCTTCAGGTGTAACTTTGCAACCGTGAGCGATGACTGGACAGTGGTGGATCGTAGGGCTGGAAGAATATCTGACGAGGAGGCTGAACAATTATCCAGCGTGCTGGTCAACTTATCAAATAGGTTGTCGCTGGATGCAGAGGTGATGTTTAAACACACGGTCGAGCATAGAGGCGTGCTAGTGCTTAGAGGAGATAACCTGTCTGAGAAAGTATCAGACGTAGACCCACATAAGGAGGGAGTAAAAGTACAGATGCCCAGACCTACCGACAGCTCCGAAAACGCAAGACGCACCTCAGAGGTATTAAAGGAATTTCTCATAAAGTCAAAGGAGATTCTTGAGAATCATCCAATAAATATCGAGAGGAGAAAGAAGGGGCAAAAGATCGCCAATGCGCTTCTCCCTCGGGGAGCTGGTAGGCTTCCCAACTTACCGCTAATTAGTGAGCGGTTCGGAGTTAAAGGAGCAGTAGTGGCAGGCGGAGCAATTTACAAGGGCGTATGCAGGGCTGCTGGGATGGACGTGATAAATGCGCCGGGCGCCACAGGGACAATCAACACAGACCTAGAATCTAAGTTTAGGACGGCGATAGACGCTCTGAATAGGTATGGCTTTGTGCTCCTGCATATTAAAGGCACTGATAGTGCCTCCCATGACAAGAATCCCGAACTGAAGGCGAGGTTCATCGAGAAGGTAGACATGACCCTCGGAAAATATCTCGACAAAATTCCGAGCGACGTCATCATCTGTCTGACAGGCGATCATACTACGTGCTCCACGGTAGGTGAGCATAGAGGAGACCCAGTGCCAATACTAATTCATGGACAGGGAGTAAGAATTGACGAGATAGATAGGTTTGATGAATTTGCCTGTAGTAAGGGCGGGCTCGGGAGAATCAGGGGACTCGACATACTCAACATCCTCTTCGACTTAGCGAACATTACAAAAATGTACGGCGAATAACTATCTTTTCACTTCTCACTTCTAGTATATTTTCTTAGTTTTTCTATTGCAAGTGTTTCATAGAGCGCCTCCAGCTCGGTCCTCTTCTTCCTGTACTCCTCAAGACTGATGCGGCCAGCGAGATAGGCTTCCTTCAGCTCTAGTATTTCTCTAGATAATTGCGAGAGTTCTTCATGGATCCTCCTTATAGCTGATATGTCTCTGCTCACTCCTGCTTAGCCTGCTTTTTCGCGAGGGAGCTGCTTATCTCTTCTAAAAGCTTTCTTCCCTTCTCGCTTATCGATCGCCCCTTTTTATCCTTGACTAGCAGTCCGGCGGCTTCTAGCTGCTGAAGTGCTTTCCTAATGATGCTTCCACTTCCCGGAGCAAACCTCGGATGGCCATGCCCAACTCTATGGCGGCCTCCATACATTTTTCTTAGGCGAGAAACCCCGATGGGGCCCTTTAGATAGACTTTCCTCAGTATAGCAGCACATCTGACGTACCACCAGTCTGGGTCTGTTGGCGGTCGATCTTTACTGACGCCTGTCTTGACAAAGGGGGCCCAAGACGGAGGCTTTACTAACTCATTCTCCTTCAGGTACTGAGCCGTAGCTTTTATCAATTGTAAAGGCGCCACTTCCTTCACACTCAACAGTCTTCTGTGCATGTAGAAATTTCTCCCTTTATTTAACGATTAGTTAAGCCAATCAGCATAGTCGATAACGACATCTTCGTGGTTCATCGATCTTAATAGTAATAATCCCGTGTTTTTCCTCAACGTTTATTAGTTGAATAGGCTTTGAGGTTACAAATGGGCTGGGAGACTCTTATACCGATGGTGGTCCTAGTCTCAGCCTCAGGCGCGCTTTTCCCAGGCCCAATCTTCATTTCCTCAGTTCTTCAGGGACTTAAGCAAGGAGCAAAAGCTGGACTAATGATCGCGACGGGACACATGATCGTTGAGCTTGCTCTAGTACTAATTATCGGGGCGGGCATATCGACAATTCTATTTTATGGACAAGTTGCATTAAACATAGTGACCATCATCGGCTCGCTGGCACTAATAATTTTTGGGTCGATGCAAGTAATCGGAGCGATCCGGAGCAAGAATAACGAAAACATCGCGTCAAACATGGGCATGGGACGCAACTCATTGTTAATAGGCCTACTATTCACTTCGCTCAACCCTCACTTCATAACTTGGTGGTTCACGATTGGGTTTAAGTTGGTGCTTGACGCATTTATATTAGCCTCATGGCTAGGCATCCTAGTAATGTTTTTCTCGCATGTTTGGATGGACTACGCTTGGCTTACATTTGTCTCATATACTGCTCGAAAGGGCGGAGAAAAAATTCTAAAGAGATGGATAAAACCAGTAGTAATCATTCTAAGCGCATCATTAATAATACTAGGCATAGTCATGTTATCACAGATCCTATGATTTAAAACACTTCCTAAGATAATATAGAATTGGTCAGATAATTAGAATTCGTGGAGCTTTCTTCATCAATATCTGCAGTGGCTAGAAATAGATACATTGCGATTAAGCGCGTTTCAGTCTCGAATATTGATTTGTCTGCTAAATAGTTGATACTATTTAAATTGTTTATGGACTATGTTTTTAATTGTGCATTGTGAATAATCTTATTACTCTGAGAATCTTTAAGGAATGTCTTTGATGCATTGTCGAGAGAGTGGATAAAAATCAGGGCAATCGGGCAGTAGTGAAGAGGATGAAGATCTTCAGGCGTAAGGAAGGGCAAGTGTGGCAGAATGTTGAGAGGGTGATTGTTAATCTCTCAGTGATGAACAACAAATTGTCGAGCAGGATACAATATATGACTGGGCGAGGGAGAGAACTATTTGAGGCATGTGTTAAGGCCCAGGCTGAAGGAGACCAGGAAAAAGCAACTATGTATGCGTCAGAACTCAGCCAGATGAGGAAGACACTCAACAATGTTATAAGGAGTCAGCTCTCACTAGAGGCGGTCATAAACAGATTATCGACGCTGAAAGATCTTAAAGACGTAAAAGAGGCGATCGCACCTGTTAAGGCAATAGTTAGCAATATTAGTAAAGATGTTCACGGCGCTATGCCCGAGCTTGGAATGAACATAAGGGCAGTACAGGAATCACTCGAGGACATCTCTGTCGAGATTGGTGGGTTAAGCGGTAATGAAACGGTTTATCACAGCGTATCAGACGACGAGGTTAGAAAAATACTAGAAGAAGCCGCAGAAATAGCAGCTAGGAGGACGAAAGAAGCAGTACCAGACATAACTAGATAAGAAAGAGACTATCTTGACAGATCACTGCGGTACAACTTGCGAAATCTTTATTTCAAAGAGCCACCAAAAATAGTAGTAGACATCACAGTGAATCATAGATGAGAGAGCGACGATCAGCTGGGGCAGTAATATTCAACGACAAGCTCGACGACATGTACTTTCTGCTATTATTATACGGGGCGGGTCACTGGGACTTTCCGAAAGGAGGAATAGAGCAAGGCGAAACAGAGATAGATGCACTTCGAAGAGAGGTTTATGAAGAAACTGGCATAAGAGACATCGAGCTCATCAATGGTTTCAGGAAAACTATTCAGTACTTCTACAAGAGCGGCGAAGATCTAGTGAGGAAGATGGTTATTTTTTATCTCGCCAAGACAAACACTACTAGTGTCAGGCTGAGCTACGAGCATAGAGCATATGCCTGGTTAAAGTATAGAGACGCTCTACAGGTCTTGACTTATAAGACAGCAAAACAGGTACTAGAAGAAGCAAACGAGTTTTTACGTCGAAACGCATTTAATAATAGGCTTAATGCCCTACAGAGCTGAGTGCAAAATACATGAAGCCTCTCCACCAAACATTCATACTGCTGGCTTTAATGCTTCTATCAATTGCATTACTTGCTTACGCTGCTAAGGCCCAAGAATCAGCAGACCTAGAAGTTTTAGTAATCGATAATGACGGTAACCTCAGGCCGGGCATAGAGGTCATATTATCGAACGAGACCTTCAGAAAATCATTCAAGACAAGCTCTGACGGCGTGGCTGTCTTCAAGCTTTTATCGCCTGGAAAATATGACCTCTCAGTAATTATGGATGGCATTAGGGTCGGGCATAGCGAGGTTGACTTTCCATCAATGCGTAAGGTCGA
>Ga0078972_1010116_pt1 | contig 17928 bp, 21 predicted proteins | sample YelNatPaOPGAMG01_FD_67568 | JGI IMG/M metagenome (GOLD analysis project Ga0078972, IMG submission 67568) | Hot spring thermophilic microbial communities from Obsidian Pool, Yellowstone National Park, USA - OP-RAMG-01 (SPADES assembly) (version 2) | ecosystem: Environmental > Aquatic > Thermal... | reverse complement strand
CCGCCAGCTGCTCCCGGGAGATAAATGTAGTCGGTCCGTCAAGGGTCACGATAGAGCTGGATAACGGCAGACCCAGGCTATTCGTGAATGGGGAGCCGTTTGTTATAAGGGGGGTTTCGTACTCCCCAACCCCTGTGGGAAAGAGCCCCACAAGCGGTTACAACTGGTGGAACGATCCAGAGACCTACCTCAACGACTTTCCGCTCATAAGGGAAATGGGTGCGAACACGATCAGAACTTACGGCTCTGATGCCACGAGGGAAGCCCTGGACAACGCATATGCAAACGGCCTCTACGTGATAATGGGTCACTGGGTCAACTACTACCTTAACCTTTCGATTGAGTCCAACAGGAGGAGCGAGATGGAAAAATACCTTACCTTCGTGAGAAAATGGAAGAACCACCCCGCCGTCCTGATGTGGTCATTCGGGAACGAGGTGGAGTACAATTACCTCGGGGCCGGAAGCGGGAGAAATCTGGAGGACTGGTACACGCTTCTGGAGGAGACATGCGAGGCGATCAAGTTGGAGGACAACCTTCACCCGACCACGTATTCCCATGTTGACAGGCTGGGTCCCGGGGGGATTGGAGACTCCTCCGTGCGCGCGGACGATGCAAGCCTCCGGGCGCTGGACGTGTGGAGCGTCAACTCATATCGCGGCCGCTCGTTCGGGACGTTGTTTGAGGAATACGCAGGCCTGAGCCAAAAGCCGATGCTGCTGAGCGAGTGGGGATGCGATGCGTGGAACGGCGTGAGCGAGTCAGAGGACCAGTCCATGCAGGCAGATTACATCCGCAGCCAGTGGCGGGAGATAGAGAGAAATCTGGCGCCCGGCGGTGTGTGCCTCGGGGGCACGGTTTTCGAGTGGTCCGACGAGTGGTGGAAGGCCGGATTGCCCTCCTCCCACGAAGCAACATCACAGTGGCAGAACCCAAATTACGATGATCCCAACATGAACGAGGAGTGGTGGGGCATCACCGCGGTATCCGCCGGCACCTACATGAAGGAGCCAAGGATGGCATATTACACGCTCGCGGATCTGTGGGGGGGGACCCCAACTTCGTATTTCACGGTTTCGGTTTCACCGTCCAGCTTGATGCTTTGTCCGGGGAAAAGCACAGTGGTGCAGGTAACCGTTTCTGCATTTGGGGGGTATAGTGAGACGGTGGAGCTGATGGCATCGGGTGTTCCCTCCGGAGTGACGGTGGAGTTTTCGCCTTCCGCCGGATCCCCCACATTCACCTCAAACATGACGTTGCGCGTTGAAGCCGAAGTCTACGGGAGGTACACGATCACGGTTTTGGGTACCGGAGGTGATGGAAGGACATCGGAGTGTGGGCTTATCCTAGTGATACCCTCAGCTGCCAGTTCTGAGGTTTACAACGTGTACTCGGACGAGGGGATTCCGAGCGACGGAGAGGTCTGGACCTGGAGCGGTGCGGACTGGGGCATGGAAAAAGGTACATTCGACGGAGAATATGCCGGTGAAAACGCGCCGGAGGGCATCAAGTGCTTCATGACAATGAGCGGATCGGGAAGCGGAAACTATGCCGGCTGGGGCGTTTTCCTCATATATCCCTCAAACCACACGGCCGATCTCTCCGGGTACTCCGCGCTTTCGTTCTGGGTGAAGACCCCGGTCAATCTGAAGGTCGAGGTTCAGGATAACAGCAACCGCAAGTCCACGAAGTACATCAGCGCATTTGGATGGGACGGGACGAACACATGGCAGGAGATCACAATTCCAACCTCACAGTTCACCGGAGCGGACATCACGCGGATATTTGGTTTGTTCCTCATCACCGCATCCACACCGAACACGACGTTCTACGTCGACAACGTGAGATGGAGCGCCTGATGGATGGCAGGGCATGCAAAGTTCAGCAGAACGGTTAAGGTGGAGTTCGATTTTTGCGATTATTTCAGGCGATTTTTCAAAATTAGCCCAAAAATTGGGGAAATACTTATAAATAGCGTGGTGAAGAAATGCTTGGGTCCCTCATGGTGGAGCTCCTGGAAGCAAGCAGACGGACAATTTTTGTCATAGTTGGAGTGGTGGTTGCAGTCGGAGTGATCGCTTCGGCCCTGATTTTAACACAGCCAGGCGGCGGTTCTTCTGAGAACAGAGAGGCGAGGTTCACGTTCTCACCAAGTGCGCCGAAGGTCGGAGTTGCAGTTAACTTTAGGGATAACTCAAGCGGAAGTCCTGTTGAGTGGTCATGGGATTTCGGCGACAACGGCACATCCTCATCCCAAAACCCGTCCCACACCTACGCCTCTGAGGGAACGTTTTCCGTCACGCTCACGGTGAGGTACTCCGACGGCACGACGAAAAGCGCCACAAGGTCGATAACCGTCAGCCCCGAGCTTCCACCAGGAGTGTACACCGTGTACAGCGATGCGGGCATATGCCCCGACGAGGTTCCTCCGGTGGATGTCTGGGCATGGAGCGGTGAGGACTGGGGACTGGACCCGCCGGTTCTTGTTGAAGGTAAGTACGTGATGGCGGATGCACCTGAGGGCACGGAGGTGTTTGCCTGCACCAGCGGATCGGGCAGCAGCAACTACGTCGGCTGGGGAGTTTTCCTCGGGGCGGATGCGGCCGCCGGTCACCAGTGGGTCGCGGCAAACAGCGTGAACCTCAGCTCCTACAGCAAGCTGGAGTTCTGGGTAAAGAGCGAGGTGAACCTCAAGGTTGAGCTGGAGGAGCTGCCGAGCGCCAGTCCTGAAAACAATCCCAACGCAAGGGGAAAGAAGTCCACAGCCCTGCGTATTGGCAATTACGGATGGGACAGCACCCAGCCGGACACATGGCAGAAGATAAGCATACCGGTGAGTGCGATAAGAGGTGTTGACCTCACGAAGATCCGCTGTCCTTTCATGGTCACAGGGGAGGGAGGCAATAAGACATTTTACGTGGATGAGGTAGTCTACATCCCCTGAGCGAAGGTGAGCGACGTCCGGTGTAGGAAATGCCCAAGAGAAGAACTCGGGCCAGGGTTTCACCTTTCCAGAAGTACAAATTGGCAATAGCTGCGATCGTTGTCGTCGCCGCTGCCGCAGCGGTGTTTCTGGCGCTCGGTCACGGTCCTCAACCGCAGCCAGACAACCAGATTCAGATCCTTGAAAAAGGACAGAGCACCGGACGCGTCCGTGTGTCCAACGGACAACTCATCGTGAACGGGCAGCCGTTCGTCATCAGGGGGATCGGATACGACCCCATCCCGATCGGGCGGAGCTACGCATACAGCTTCTACGGAAACCCGGAGATATACTCCCGTGATTTCCCCATGATACGCGAGATGGGCTGCAATGTCATAAGGACTTGGAGCAAGGTCACCACAACGGATTTCCTTGACGCCGCCTACAACAACGGCGTGAACCCAATATACGTGATAATGGGCTTCCACGTTGAGCCGGCGAACATATCAAATCCAGACTACAGGTCCGCGGTCGTCAACGAGTTCAAAGAATACGTGAGGAGGTTCAAGGATCACCCGGCGGTTCTCATGTGGTGCGTCGGAAACGAGGTTGAATACGAGATACAGAAGCGCTGGCCGGACGATGACAGCAAGCTGAGGGACTGGTACACCCTCCTCAACGATCTGGCCAGGGCTGCGTATGAGGTTGAGGGAGACTCGTATCACCCGGTCATGACATCGGCCTGCGAGATATACTTCATCGGGGATCGCGAAACGGGTTCCGACGATAACTCGCTAAAGTTTCTGGATGTTTGGGGCGCGACAATATTCCGCGGGCGTTCCTTCGAGGGGGCTTTTGATCAGTTCAGGGAGAGAAGCTCAAAGCCCCTTGTCGTGACGGAGTTCGGAGTGGACGCCTGGGACTCCACCCGTGAGGTTGAGGATGAGTCCACGCAGGCAGAGTACGCCGCGCAGCTCCTCGATGAGCTTTCATCCGCTGGAAGCAGGGTGCTGGGTGGATGTTATTTCGAGTGGTCTGATGAGTGGTGGAAGGCGGGCAGTGCGAGTTCCCATGATTACGGCGGCTTCGACATGCCATCGTTCCCCGATGGTGTTTCAAATGAGGAGTGGTTCGGTGTGTGCAGGGTCCTGGAGAACGATGGAGGACCCAACATCATGCAGCCGAGAGCGGTTTATCAGGTTATCAAGGAAAAATACGGCGGGTGAAAGTTCAAATATCAGCTCCTTTTTGCGCACGCCTTTTCAGGAGCCCCTCAAGCGGGCAGCCGATTTCCGGATGTAGCCTGTAATACTTTTCAGTTCCTTCCAGCGATTTTGCGTCGCGAACGTTCACGGTTAACACGGGGCTCCTGTAAAACCCGAAGCATACCAGTCCCTCCGCACCGGTTTCCATCGATGCTCTCCTCAGCATTTTTATCTCCTCCTTTGGGATGTATATCACGGCTGAACTCGAGGTCTTCTTGCAGCTCACCAGGTAGCAGAGCCTGCCCTTTTTCGTGATCTTCAGATCTATTCCGAGCGAGCTACCCGACCTGTCCCATGAGTATCCGAACCTCTGGAAGATATAGGCGACCCTGTACTCAAACCTCGTGCCCCTCTTCTTAGGCGTGACCACACCGTCACCCAATCCATTTTATGGGAGGTGAAAAATATAGCTGGGTGTTCACGGTGGTAACGGTGGCAATGTTTAGGCTGAGGGAGGTCAGGGAGGCCGACCTGAACGAAATACTGGAGATAGAGTACCGCTGCTTCCCCGACCCCTATCCATTATCCCTGCTTCACAGGCTGATGATGATCCACCGTGATACATTTCTGGTGGCAGAGGTGGAGAAGAGGGTCGTGGGTTACGTGATAGGCGCGCTCAGGTGGGGCAACACCGGACACATACTGGCAATAGGGGTGAGCCCGGAGCATAGGAGGCAGGGCATAGGAAAGGCCATGATGGCTGAGGTCATTAGGAGGCTCGGGGTGAAGGGAGCAAGGCTGATCAGGCTTGAGGTGAGGAAGAGCAACATCCCGGCCCAGATGTTCTATCATTCGCTTGGCTTCAAAAAGATGGAGGAGATCCCGTATTATTACGAGGACGGAGAAACAGCGATAGCCATGGAAATGGAGCTCTGATCAGTGCCTGTGCCTGAATTTGATGTCCTCGGGCGTCAGGATCTGGATGTTTTTGGGCGGGAACTGCACCCTGGACCTCATGCCGGCTATGTACTTAACCTCCTTCGAGGCCGCTAGGTCTGCGAGTTCCTGTGTTATGACCCCATCAAATACCACGGCCTTTATGTTCTCCCCCGAGGCGATCGCATCCCTGAGGCCGCTTACCGGAACCTCCAGCACCGGCATCATCTGATCGTTCAGCAGCACCGCCTTGAGGGTGCCCCTGAGGGCCTCAAGATTTCTTTCAAGGGCCTCAATCGTGTTATCCCTGGTTCTCTCTGGCTCGACCCTTATTCTCTGTTCCAGAAGCGCCTGCTCCACCGGAACCTTCTCCCTGAGCGCCTTTATTATTTCCTTCCTAGTCAGGTCCTCAACGCTTCTCCCAGGCGGCGGTCTGGCAACGAAGTCTATGTCCGCCCTCTGCAGGAGCTCCTTGAGTATTAGCTCACCGCCCCGGTCGTGGTCAAAGAACGCCGTGACGGTTTTACCCTTGCACAGCTCAACAACTGCATCAGGTATGTTCGTTCCCTCAACTGCCACGGCGTTTCTTATTCCGGCCCTCAGGAGGTTCAGGACGTCGGCCCTCCCCTCCACGATGACTATGGCGTCTGAATCCTGAACTCCGGGTCCGGCCGGCAGCCCCTTGTACTCCGATATCTCCTCAGCCCTTATGGATTCCCTGACCTTCTCAGTGAGCTCCTGCGATTCCGTTGCGGTCTCCCCAAATTGCTCGAGTATCTGCCTGGCCCTGTCTATGACGAACTTTCTCTTGACCCCCCTGACGTCCTCTATTCTTTCCACCGTGATCTTTGCCTCGCACGGCCCAACCCTCTCTATTGTTTCGAGCGCCGCACCTATTATCGCGGTCTCTATCCTGTCAAGGCTGGACGGAATGCTTATCGTCCCGGTCGATTTTCCCTGGGAGGATGTGATGTTGACGTTTATCCTTCCTATCCTTCCCGTTTTCAGGAGCTCCCTCAGGTCGAGGTCCTCCCCCAGCAGTCCCTCGGTCTGCCCGAATATTGCACCAACCACGTCGGGCCTCTCCACCACTCCGTTTGCCTCTATCTTCGCGTGGATAACGTACTTTATCGTACCGCTTTCGTCTCGCATGGCCGAGCCCTCCTTTTTTCCTACCTTCTCGGCTACCAGTTCCCTCAGATTTTTCTCTTCCACAGGCTGACGCTCTTCCCCAGCCAGAACGAGTTTGATCGTGATTCTGGCTTGATTTTGATGACCATTATCCTATTAGAAAATTCATAACATAAAAAGGTGCCTGTTCGCATGGCTTTGCCCCTCACAGGATGTATGCGCCCAGCTTTATCAGGGCGTAGACGATGAATCCGGCGAGAACAACTCCGGCGGAGATCGCTGCAAAGGCCCTGCTCCTCTTCATGCCCGTCATATAGGCTATGAGGGAACCGGAATATGCGCCTGAGCCGGGGAGGGGCACCGCCACAAATATGGTGAGCATCCCGAGCGTGAGGTTGCGGTGCGGCTCGGCCCTTCGCTTGGCCCACTCGAACAGCCCGCTTATCTTTTTCGACCTCGCGCACAGCCGCGGAACGATGAGGTCAAGCATGGCAAATGCGGCAGGCACAGCGGCGATGTTGAGGAGCACGCACCAGAGGAGGGCGGATTCCTGCGAATACCCCAGTGCCACGGCAGCCGGAAGCGCGCCCCTGAGCTCCACAAATGGAACGAGTGAGACGAGGAATACCAGCCATTCCATGCTATCACTGTTAGTTTACCGGGGGCAGTTATATCCTCTCTGGAAAACCGGCTGCGGATATATTGCTCCGTGGGCATGGGGTTCAGGCGGGTTCCGCGAAAATATATAGGGAGACGAAGGAGTTTGAGTGGTGGTGACCTGAGGGTCGGGCTGATTGTGAAGGTGGAACTGCCCGGGGCAGTTGATCTTGCAAAGAGGATAGTGAAGCTGATCCCGAAGGACGATCTGATACTGGAGAGGAGGATAGCGAGGAAGCTCGGTGCGAGGGCTGGAACAAAAAGGGAGTTCATGGGCGCGGATGCCGTGATCACGATTGGAGGCGATGGCACGGTTCTCTTCGCGCATTCCCTGGCCCCGAATGTGCCATTCCTCGGGATAAATCTGGGGGAGAGGGGATTCCTTGCAGAGGTCTCTCCCAGGGAGGCCACTCGCGCGGTCCGCCTCCTGAAATCCGGAAAGCTTGAGGTCGGAAAAAGGGAGAGGATATGCGGAAGCGTTGGGGAGAAGAAGATCCCAAACGCGCTCAACGATGTGGCGGTGGTCGCTGGGGATCCTGGAAAGGCGATCACCCTCAGGGCCGAGGTGGACAGGGTGTTCGCCTTCGAGGTGAAGGGCGACGGGCTGCTTTTATCCACACCGACCGGAAGCACCGCATACGCGCACGCAGCTGGGGGACCCGTGATGGACCCCAGGGTGCAGGCCTTCCTCCTTGTTCCGATATGTCCATCTTTTCCGAGGATATCGCCGTTTGTGATTCCCATCTCAAGCAGCGTCTCGATCAGATTGAGGAACCAGGGCAGGAAGGCCATGGTTGTTGCGGACGGCAGGCGGGTGTGCTACCTGCGCACCGGGGATGAGGTGAAGCTGAGGCGCTCCGATACCCCGGCGCTTTTCTTCAGGTGGAGCGAGTTCTATCAAAAGGTGAGGGAGAAGCTGCATTGATTCTTGTTCTTGATACCTCGGCCGTGATAGCCGGGTTCATACCCGGGCTTGCGAGGGCAGAGCAGGTGACCGTGAGCGAGGTCCTGGAGGAGGCAAAGGACCTCTGCCTGAGGCTTGAGCTTGAAACCGCGCTGATATCCGGCAGCCTGAGGGTCATGGAGCCCTCCAGGCATTCCGTGGAGAGGGTAATGGAGAAGGTGAGGGAAACGGGTGACGTCGTTTCCCCCACAGATGTGAAGCTCATAGCCCTTGCTCTGGACCTCAGGGAAAAGGGTGTGGAGATAGTCACTGACGATTACGCCATACAGAACCTTGCGACGATGTTCGGCATACCCTACCGGAGGATCGCGATGCCCGGGATCAAGGAGGTCCTGAGGTGGGAGTTCGCGTGCAGGGGGTGCGGGAGGAGGTACCCCGTGGACCTGAGATCATGTCCAGAGTGCGGCTCCGGCCTCGTCCGCAGGGCCAAGCGGTGAGTATTTTTATCCTGAGCGGCAATGGGTTATTGATCGAATGAAGGTTCTCGCGATTTCGTTCTCGCCCATCTCCGGAAAAAGGGAAAAACTGGCGCTTGAGATGCTGGTCAAAAACTCAGAAAAGGTAATGGAAACCGTGAGGAGGACCGGGGAGCTCATGAGGACTTTCTTCATGGGCAGGGACCTGAAAAGGGCAGAGGAGATGGGGAAGGAGATCTCGAGGGTTGAAACGGAGGCTGATGCCGGGAGAAGGGAATTCATGAGCGTTCTGCACGGGGGGGCATTCCTTCCGGCCATCCGGGGGGATCTGGCAAGGCTTGCGGAGTCCCTTGACAACGTCGCCGATGTTTCGGAGGCTGCCATGCGCGAGCTCCTCCAGAGAAAAAGGCTCATGGAGGCGATCTCATCGGCGGAGTCAAGAAACGCGAACGTGGCGGCGCTCTGGAGCAGCATCCCAAAGCTCGTGGAGGCGACGGACGAAACGGTGCGCGTGATGTGCGAGGCGATAAGGGCTCTTGGAACCGATCTGAGGGTTGCGGCGGAGAAGGCGAAGGAGGTTGACAGGCTTGAGCACGAGGTGGACATAATAGAGCAGGGCATGCTCGTCAATCTCTATGCGCTTGAGGAGGCCTTTGATCCGGTCAGCGTCTTTCAGCTGGGAGAGGTCCTGAGAAGGTATGAGAATATAACGGATCGGGCGGAGGATGTGAGCGATATCATATCAATCCTGGTGTACACCCTGAGGGCCTGATGGCGCCCCTGTTTTCAGGATAACACAACAAGGTTGACTGCAAGGGATATTGAGAAGGAGAGGATGGGGGCCAAAGCCCACGTTTTTGCTATCTGCCTCAGCTTCACCGAGTTTATGGCCCTCATACCCTTTGCCATTCCGGTCCCCACCAGCCCGCCCACGAACGCCTGGGTGGTTGAAACCGGAAGGTGGAGCTGCACGAAAAACCAGACAACGGCGGCTGTGCCGAGCTGTGCCGAGAACGCTGTGAAGGGGTCCAGCCTTATTATCCCGGACTGAACCGTGCGCATCACCCTCCCGCTGAGCATCATCGCGCCAGCAGCCGCCCCCACCAATCCCAGCGCCCCGGCGGCCAGGGCAGCCCAGGGCAGGCCCCGGTCAGCGAAAAAAGCGTAAAAGAGTCCCGTGGATGCCCCCAGATCGTTTGCGCCAAAGGCATATGCGGTGAAGGCGCTTGTTAGGATCAGCCCCAGAAACAAGAACTTGGCCACGCCCGCGATGTCCCTTATTCTGGCTGTCAGGGAGCCCGTGGCCCTGCTTAAAAGAAACGCCAGGACGGCCGAGAGGAGCGGGGTGAGGGCCCAGGAAATCAGAACCGCGGCGAGCAGTCCGGTGTTCGTCCATATTCCGGCATCGGGCCTCATAATGGAGACCGCAAGCCCCGAGCCGATCACGGCGCCGACCATTGTGTGTGACATGGACATCGGCACCCCCAGCACGGTTGAAACGGCAACGATTGTTCCAGAGACGAGAAGCGTCGTGATGGCGATTAGTGAAAGGTCAACCGCGGGATTTCTCAGGAGCCCCACGATCAGTCCGTTTCCGACCGTGCCCATGTTCTTCCATCCCTCGATCATCACACCAGCTGCGAGGAATACCGTGAAGAGGGCGAGGGCGTGCTTCCGGGAAAGTCCGCATTCGACCGTTGTGCCGACGCATCCGGCCGAGTTGTTCGCCCCCATCGCCCATGCAACGAACAGCGCGGATCCTATAAGTGCGAGGCTTAAGGGCTCTATCAGGCGCTCACCAGTGAGATTTGGGAATCCGCACTAAAAAGGACCTATATCTCAACTATTTCGGCTTCCATGCGGTCCAGATCGACTATGGCGACCGTCCTCTTTCCGGAGAGGTATCCGCAGACCTCTCCGGGGTTCACGCACATAGTTTTGCCGGGTTTTATCTCTGCATGGTGGGTGTGCCCCCTGACCACGAGGTCGAACGATCCCGAGTTAACGCAAAGCTCCACAAGTTCCTCCCCCGAGCCGTGGAGAAGCGCTATCCTCCTGCCGTTCAGCCTGATGACCGCAAAGCTCCCGAGCGGCTTTATCCCGAGCTCGGACAGCTTTGCCTCTATTCCCTTCCTGTCTCCCTCGTTGTTGCCCCAGACGTAGTGAAGCTTCGCCCTCAGCTTGGAAAAGCATGGTACAACGAAAGGTGAAACGAGGTCGCCGGCGTGCAGCACGTGCTCGACTCCTCGGGAGTTGAAGAGCTCGATGGCTTTCTCTACGGCTTCAATGCGGTCGTGGGTGTCCGCCATCAATCCTATCCTCATTTCGAATCACTCTTCATTACTGTAGCTCCTCTCTCTTAAATTTTTTTAATGAACTGGGGCGGTTGGGCGGAGGCGGACCCTTTGCCATCTATATATACCGGGAGCCCGATAGTTATATGGTGCCGGCTGAAAACCGGCTAGGTGTTGAAATGATCGTAGAACTCGGATCGGTTGTGGCCCTGGCGGTTTTTGGCTATACCATTTTCTGGTTTGTTAGAAGGAGGAGGGATACCACCCGCACAGCGCTCAGGGAGCTCATAAAACAGATGAACAAAAACAAAAGGGAGCAATAGGGGCAACCCTTGCGATCTCCTGAACGGGAAATCGACCATCTCGCCAGCATTTTTTTATGCGTGCCCCGGTCAGCGAAAATTTGAAAATGGATGACGACGGTACTACCGGAAGCTCCTGACGAAGTTGATGACTATTCTACCCGCGTGCTCGATGTTGTCGGGTGAGATCATGTCGGGCAGGTCGCCGGTTGTGTGGATGTGTGCGTGGATCCAGACTGCGGCGTTTGGTCTTCCAATGAGTTTTCCAACGAACCTGTCGAGGGCGCCCCTCAGGGGGGACGCGGAGGAGAGCGTGGTCGCCCTGATGCCACGCCGGACAAGCGGAAGGTGATCGTGTGATGAAATCGCGGCCCAGATGTAGGCGGGTTCAAGTCCCTCCCCTCTCATGAGCCCCTCAAGGGCTGTGTTCATCCCCCTGTCCGTTCTCGTCCTCCTGAAGATCCCGTTTCCCTCAACGACAGCCAGGCGATTTTCATGTCCCAGCGTGTCTAGGTTGAGAACGAGGGCGTTGCGAAGCAGCCCTCCCTCTGCGACATCCCTTGAACCGGCCAGCCCCTGTTCCTCCGCCCCGAAGGCCACGCAGATCAGCTCGCGGTCGAGATGCGGGTCGCTGGCAAGCACCCGCGCGCACTCCAGCATAACGGCAACACCGGAGGCGTTGTCGTCTGCGCCCGGAGAGACTTCACCGCTCAGGGTGACAAAAGGAGAGATGCACGCTGGCAGAAGCAGCGCTGCGGCCATGCCCCAGATCGCCCACCACGGCTGGATCTGGAGGATCGGCCTGAGGATCAGGAGAAGCGTGAGCAGCCCAAGCACCGGCCTGATCGCAAATCTGCGGTAAATGTGCAGCCGACGGGCCCTGAGGCATGGGGCAGTGTCGTAGTGTGCGGTCAGGGCGATTTTTCCCTTTGGGTCCTTTACGGTCTTTCTTGCCACGATGTTGCGGCTCTCCGCTACTGGGATCAGCCATCTTGCCACCCATCCGGCAGCGAGCGCGAGGGCCCAGATGACCAAGGATTCCAGAGGAGGGAATAGGAGGGTGGCGAAAAGCGCGACCAAATAAATTGCCCCCGATGCTTTTGCCATCGATGAGCGCTTTCTGAACTTGAAGACCTGAAGCTCGGTCTCCATGCCGTATTCCCTGAATTTATCAGCTATGTACTCAGCCGCCATCTGCTCGCCCCGCGTTCCAGCGAGCCTCGGGCCTATCTGATATGCAAGCCTGTCTATGTGCTCGAAGGCGTTTTTCAGCTCAAACTCAGTTTCACCCGCCATTTTTACCAAGGTTAATAGCACTAACTCCTAATTTTCAATTGCGGGGGTAGCCAAGCCAGGTCAACGGCGCCAGACTCAAGATCTGGTCCCTCAGGGGTTCGGGGGTTCAAATCCCCTCCCCCGCACCAGCGTGGCGCCCCATCCTTATACCCCAGAAGCGCGATCTTCCTTTGGTGGGCCGATGCTCGATGAGATCGTGAGGACGTTCCTCTCCCTCTTCGTCATAATGGGCCCCTTCGCCAGCGTCCCCGTTTTTGTCTCGATTGCCGGAAGATCGAAGGAGGGAAAAATCGCGGTCGCAACCAAGGCCGTCGTCATCGCCGCAGCGGTCCTCTTCACCTTCCTCTTCCTGGGGCGCTACATACTGATGGCGTTCATGATAGACTTCAACTCCCTGAGGGTGGGAGGAGGGGTGATCCTCGCTATTCTCGGGGTGGAGCTCGCGCTCGGGTTTTCCGTGAGCGGAGGGAGAAGGAAGTACTCCCCGGCAGTTGTGCTCATAGGAACCCCCCTTCTCACGGGCCCGGGGGTTATAGTCACCACGATGATATTCGTCAGCGAGTACGGATACCTCAGCACGGCCATCGGTGCAATAGCCGCCCTCCTCCTGAGCTGGCTGATACTCCTCCTGTCAACGCGCATGATAGGGCTCATCGGCGAATCCGGGGTTGAGATAGTATCCACGGTTACCGGAATCATGCTTGTGGCAGTGGCGGTCAACTTCATAATGGAGGGCATAGCGGGCATGCTCTGAGAAACCTATTTAGGATGCGCTGGGGATTGTCTCAAATGTTCAGGTGGGGCTTATGCCGGCACCGACTGGTCCGACGAACCCGGTCCTCAGGGAGCTGATAAGGGAGCTCAGGAGGGCCGGCAGGGAGAAGAGGGCGGCGATATGGTCAGACATAGCGGAGAGACTGGAGAGCCCGCGCAGGAGAAGGGCGGAGGTCAATTTGAGCCAGCTGAACAGGTACGCGCGTGACGGGGAGGTGGTCGTGGTTCCCGGAAAGGTCCTGGCCGCAGGGGCCCTCAGTCATCCGGTCACGGTGGCAGCCCTGGGCTTCTCGGCCCCGGCAAGGCGCAAAATAGTTGCAGCCGGAGGAAGGATAATGAGCATAAGGGATCTCATGAGGGAGAACCCGGAGGGAAAGGGTGTGAAGCTGCTGGGGTGATCTTGGCATGATAATAGACGGAAGGGACCTGATCCTTGGAAGGCTCGCGAGCTTTGTCGCGAAGAAGCTCCTGAGCGGGGAAAGCGTGACGGTTATAAACGCCGAGCATGTCGTGGTCTCCGGGAGAAGGGAGGAAATTCTGGAGGCGTACCGCAAGTGGATGGACACCCGCAACATAGCAAACCCGAGGAAGGGACCGTTTCACCACAAAACCCCGGATGCGATCGTGAGGATGGCGATCAGGGGAATGCTGCCATACGACAAGCCCAAGGGGCGCGAGGCATTCCGGAGGCTGAGGGTTTACGTTGGAGTGCCGGAGGGGATCGGCGGGGCAGAGGCCTCAACGGTTCCAGGAGCCAGGGTCGAGAGGCTGGGGAGGAGGAAGTTTATCAGGGTTGAGGAGATAAGTAAACACCTTGGGGGCAAAGCGTGAAGAACGTCATCACCACCGGAAGGAGGAAGGCGGCCCTGGCGCGGGCGGTTCTGAAAAAGGGCACCGGCAGGGTTTACGTTAACGGCAGGGCGCTTGAGACGATAGAGCCGGAGCTCGCCAGGCTGAAGATAATGGAGCCGCTCATGCTCCTTCCCGAGCTCTCAAAGCAGGTGGATATAGAGGTGGATGTGGAGGGAGGCGGGGTGATGGGCCAGGCGGATGCCGTGCGGACGGCGATCGCTAGGGGGCTGATCGAGTGGTCCGGCGACGAAAAGGTAAGGGAAACCCTCAAGCAGTATGACTGGTCACTCGTCAAAAGCGACGTGCGCTTCAAGGAGCCCAAGAAGCCCGGGGGCCCCGGAGCGCGCGCGAAGTTCCAGAAGAGCTACAGGTGAGGTGATCTCATGAGGCCCGTGAGGTGCATGAGCTGCGGAAAGCTGCTGGCTGACAAGTACAAGGAGTTCGACGAGCGCGTGAAGAACGGCGAGGACCCGAAGCGGGTCCTGGACGAGCTGGGACTGAAGAGGTACTGCTGCAGGTCAACGATGCTGACCAGCATTGACCTGATGGATGAGGTCGGAAAGTACAAAAAGTAGGCTTAAGCCCCCCAGGGAAAAGTCCTGATGATGTGGTCGCATGGCTGAGTGGTACCTGGATTTTGTTGACGAGGGACACAGAGAGTCTCCCGATGAGCTGCTGGCCCTCTTCAGGGTGGAGCCCGCGGAGGGAATGGGGCTCAGGGAGGCCGCGGGCAGGATCGCATCGGAGAGCTCGATCGGAACGTGGACCGAGCTTACGACCATGGACGAGCGAAAGCGGGGGCTCATGGCAAAGGCGTACCGCCTGAAGGCCCCGTTCGTGTGGATCGCTTATCCTGCGGAGCTCTTTGAGCCTGGGAACATGCCCCAGATCCTGAGCTCGATCGCAGGGAACGTGTTCGGGATGAAGGCGGTGAGGAACCTCAGGCTCGAGGACGTGAGGTGGCCGCCCTCGATAATAAGGTCCTTCAGGGGTCCGGGCCTCGGAATAGACGGAGTGAGGAAGATGTTCAGGGTGAGAAAGCGTCCGCTCACGGCAACCGTGCCAAAGCCCAAGGTCGGGATGAGCGAGGAGGAGCACGCGCGGGCGGGGTACGAGGCCTGGTCCGGAGGGGTGGACCTCCTCAAGGACGACGAGAACCTCTCCAGCCAGCGCTTCAACAGGTTCGAGAAAAGGGCCAGGCTCTCCTTCAAGATGCGCGACAGGGCCGAGCGTGAGACAGGGGAGAGAAAGGGCTACCTGATAAACATCACCGCGGAGACGAATGAGATGGTGAGGAGGGCAAGGCTGGTCAGTGAGCTGGGGGGCGAGCACGTGATGGTCGACATACTAACGGCCGGTTGGTCCGCCCTCCAGACGATCAGGGAGGAGTGCCAGGACCTAGGGCTGGCGATCCACGCTCACAGGGCTTTCCACGCCGCGTTCACGAGGAACCCGGCCCACGGGATGTCCATGATCGCGGTTGCCAAGGTCTCGCGCCTCGTAGGCGTTGATCAGCTCCACATAGGCACAGCGATAGGAAAGCTTGAGGCGCCGCCCGAGGAGGTCGTGGAGCTCAGGAGGATTCTGGCAGAGGGAAAGAATGCTGAGGGAAGGGGGCTGCTCGGGCAGGACTGGATGGGAGTAAAGCCGGTTTTTCCAGTGAGCTCGGGCGGGCTGCATCCCGGGCTGATACCAGAGATCATCAAGATGCTGGGCACCGACATCATCATACAGGTGGGGGGCGGCGTGTGGGGTCATCCCGGCGGGGGGAGGGCCGGCGCGGCGGCCGTGAGGCAGGCCATAGATGCTGCGATGGAGGGCGTGGACCTGGAGGAGTACGCGGAGGGGGCGCCGGAGCTCAGGGCGGCGCTGGACACGTGGGGTAAAACCAGGCCGAGGTGAGCTTGTGGCCTACCAGGTTGAGCTCATATCGCCATCCGAGAAGGAGAGGCTCTTCGATCTTTACTCCCCGAGGTACCTGTACACAAAGAAGGCGAACATCTACGGGTGCTGCATAAAGCTCCTCACCGAGCTGGAGGACGTGAAGGACATGTGGGAGGAGAACTTTTACACCGCGGACGAGAACATAAGGTCACACGGCAGGCTGGTGGTGCTCAGGGAGGAGGGGCAGCCGATGAGCGTGAGGTACGACCCCTACACAAACACCGCATTCCTGATCAACGTTGACTACTACGGGTGGGTGAAGAGCATAGCGCTCGCGGTTGCCGGGGACATCCTCGAGGACGAGCACGGGATATACTCCGTTCACGGGGCTGCCGTTGATGTAGGGGGAACGGGCGTCTCGATCATTGCGCCGCCCAAGACCGGGAAGACCACCCACTCGTGGGGTCTGCTCAGGCTCAGGGGGGCAAGGCTGATCACCGATGACTGGTACTTCGTCCGCCTCTACGAGCAGGGGGCGGTGGCGTTCGGGTCCGAGAAGAACTGCTACGTGGAGGCTGACATAGGGAGGATATGGAAGGAGTACGAGGGCATCCTGGAGAGGGCCACCTTCGACCAGCGCGGGAGGGCGATAGTGAACGTGAGGTGGGCGGTGGGAAGCGGAGGGGTGATCCCCATGACGACGCTGAGGAAGATCATAATGCTGAAGAGGGAGGAGTCTGACCCGGTGGTATCAAGGAGGCTTACGGTGGACGAGGCAATGGACTACCTGGTGAAGAACGACTTCTGCAACCCCCATCAGCTCGTGAAGGATGAGAGGAAACTGAGGATCAGGAAAAGGTTCTTTGAAAGGCTTTTCGGGCTGACCGAGGTCTACCTGGTCAACACCGTAAAGCCCCCGCTCGAGACCCACGCGGAAATCGCGGGGATAGTGGGAGCACGGTGAGAAGGGATTTTATCATCCCCGTCTGAATCACCTTGGGGGCCGTGGGGTAGCTTGGCCTAGCCTTCCAGCTTGGGGTGCTGGCGACCCGAGTTCAAATCTCGGCGGCCCCACCACCACAAAAATTGAGCCACTGAGCTGAGGGAACCGTGACGGGCTACCGCCAGCCTCCGCGCGCCGCCCTTTCCCTCGCCTCCCTGCGCTTGCTCTCCAGGAACCTGAAGACCGATGAATGCTTAGCCCCGCGGAGGATCATCTCCACCGCCTCCCTTGCGACAGCGAGCTGCTCCGGGCTTCCAATGAGGGAGACCGTCTTTCCGTAGATGGAAACGCTTGCCCCGGTTGACTCCTCTATTGTCCTGCGCACCTTTCCTCCCTCTCCGATGAGCCTTCCCTTCACCCTCACGAGCGCGTTCTCAGATTCGCCGGCGTACTCCCTTATGTCTATGACCTCGAGCTGGCTGTCATCCGCGAAGAGCCTGAAGGCCTTCTCTGAGCTGAATCCCCTCGCTATCGCGTTGATGACATCCCTGGCCTTCATCGCGCCCAGGGGATCCTTCCCCGCCTCTATGCGAACCTCTCCAGTGGCGCTGTCAAGATTTACTTTTGTTCCGGTTCTCTCCTCTATCTCGCGCTTGACTTTCCCCTCTGGACCGATTACAACGCCGATGCGATCCTTTGAGATCCTTGTGTACATACAACCACTAATTGCAACCGTAATCCTCTGGTTGCCGGTGAAAATAAGTCTTCTTGGTGGCCCCTGGATATTTACGGGGAGGAGAAATCTATACTTGGTGCCGGGGTAGCAAAGCCAGGTAATGCGCACGCCTTGAGAGCGTGTGGCCCTCCGGGCCTCGAGGGTTCAAATCCCTCCCCCGGCGCCCCGGAATGCGGGGATGGAGTTCCAGTGGGGATAAGGCCGGCTGTATTTCGCCGCATCGAGGAGCTTCCACCGCGTTACAGTAGTGCTTCTGAAAGTGAAATTGAAAGTAGGTGGGGCACATATCTGACTTAATCTTCCTCCGCCGGTTCGTTGGCTCCTTTCGAATTTCGAAAACTTTGGGGCGGGCTTCAGGTGCGCTCGAGCGGGGCTGGTTTGCGGGGGGGTGAGGTCGAAGAATCCCATCCCGAAGGAGGACTTCGCCCCGGCCCCCAGAATCCTGCACACTCCCAGCAGCCACCAGGTGTGGCCCATTCCAGTTTCAAACTCTTTAGGAACGGCGGCCCGTCAGGCCCTTGCTCCACCGGTGCGCAGCGCCAGCAGGAAGAGTGGGGCCGGTATCATCGCCAGGTTGCGCCCTTCATCGTAGCCTAGGTCATGCTTGGTGAGCAG
>Ga0078972_1010115_pt1 | contig 17931 bp, 16 predicted proteins | sample YelNatPaOPGAMG01_FD_67568 | JGI IMG/M metagenome (GOLD analysis project Ga0078972, IMG submission 67568) | Hot spring thermophilic microbial communities from Obsidian Pool, Yellowstone National Park, USA - OP-RAMG-01 (SPADES assembly) (version 2) | ecosystem: Environmental > Aquatic > Thermal... | reverse complement strand
GGGCGCGGGCCCAGACCCCAAGGGTCTCCGAGACCCTTGGGGTCTTCAACGCCAGCCCGATATTTCAGGACCTTCGGCCTCACCCTCTCCGCCCGCGCATCGGGTAGGGGCGACCCATGCCTTGCCCCTACGATTTGTGCCGCACATGCCCGCGGGGTCTTCACACTCCGACGGCCATGGAAAGCCGCCCTACGTGCCCGCATCTATTCTCCCTTCGTGTAGATTCGTGTTATTCGTGGATGACGATGACGCCAGGCCGACTTGACAAACCCGCGCCGCGGTGTATGCTAGTGCGCGTGAAGGCAAAGGAACACGAGAACGGCTACGCCGCCATGGCGAAACTACACAAGGTGCTTTCTCACCCGGCGCGGCTGCGCATCCTGGAGTTGCTGGCGCAGTGCGGCGAAGCGTGCGTGTGCCATCTCGTCGCGGCCCTGGGGCGGCGCCAGCCCTACGTCTCCCAGCAGTTGGCCGTTCTGCGCGACGCGAACCTCATCGCCGAGCGCCGCGACGGCACGTTGGTCTACTACCGTCTCGCCGACGAGCAGGTGATGGAACTGGTCGCCGCAAGCCGTCGCTGGGCAAGGGCCAGGCACGGCGAGCGGGCGCAATTCCCCCCTGTGGAAGAAGGGCCGCTGCCAGGGTGCTCCTGCCCCTCGTGCTCTACGAAGGGATGACGCTTCTTCCTCTACCCGCGTAATATTCAAAACCGCGCATAGTTGACAGCAGGGCCACGTCGGGTATACTGGATGTGGGACACTGCGCCCGCCGCGCAGAGGAATCCACGCTGCGCACATGACGACCACCGAGGGAGGATGCACAATGCTGTGCAAAGAGTACGAACTGGAAGTGATTTCGCCGCCATGCGACCCGGGTTCGGAGCGCTGGAGCGCCTTCGTGCGGCTCCAGGAGGACATCAGCGAGGTCATGCCCTATCTCAACACCCTCTGGAAGAACGCCATCTACGACCACGAGAATCGCATCCTGACGATGGTGCTGGGCGGGCGGCGGTACACGCTGCGCCCCCACGAGGTTGCCATCAGCAACCTGGAAGATCGGGAAGAGGCCCAGCGCGTGGCCGAGCGTATCCTGGACGAGATCAACAGGGTGTGGGATCGGCGGCGAGAGGTCGTGCCTTCCTACGAGAAGCGCCATCAGCCGACCGTGATGGAAATCTACAAACTCCTGCCGGGTGGGAACTGCAAGCAGTGCGGCGACCCCACGTGCTTCGTGTTTGCCAGCAAACTGGTGGCCGGCAAGACCGAACTGACCCGTTGTGTCCGCATCTACGAGGCCGAATTTGCCGCCCAACGCGAGCGCCTGGAGCAGATTCTTGGCCTGGTGGAGTGAGCGCGCGCCCGCATTGCGGCAGCGGGAGTGCCGGCATTTGGGCGACGCCCGTTCGTTAGGGGGAAGTCTTGTTTGAGCGGATTCTGTTTCCAACAGACTTTTCCGCGTATGCCAATGCGGTCTTCGCGTGCCTGCCGGAGTTGAAATCGGCGGGCACGCGCCATGTGCACCTGCTCGCCGTCATCGCAACCTCCCAGGTGCCGCTGGGGCACTTGGCGCTCAACGAGGACTCCCTTGCCCGAGTCAAGTGGAGCATGGAGGAGCACCTTCACATCGCCGCCATGGCGCTGGAGGGCCAGGGGCTGTCAACCAGCACCCAGGTCGTGTACGGCAACCCGGCGCGGGAGATCGTGCGGGTGGCCGTGGAGGAGCGGGTGGACATGATCGTCATGGGCGCCCAGGGCCAGAGCGCGTTTCAGGAGATTCTGCTGGGGAATACGGCGTTTGACGTGCTCAGGCTTTCGCCCATTCCCGTGCTCATCCAGAAATTTGAAGTGGTGCGCGAGTTGGGGAAGGTGGAATGCCGGCGGGTGTGCGGCGACACGTTCCGAAGGGTCTTGCACCCCACCGATTTCTCCGAGTGCTCCGAGGCCGCGTTCAACGTCGTCAAGCGGCTGCGGGCGGCAGGCACCGAGGAGGTCATCGTCCTGCACGTGCAGGATGAGCGGGTGATGCGCCGGCGGCCCCCCGAGCAGTTGGAGCAATTTGACCGCGAGGACATGGCGCGCCTGGAGCACATGGCCCGCGACCTGGCTCTGTACCACCTGCCCGCCAGGGTCTTCCTCAGGCATGGGATGCCCTTCCGCGAGGCGCTCCAGGTGGCCGAGCAAGAGGATGCCACGTTGATTGCCCTGAGCGTCTGCGGGCGCAGCCTGGTTGACGAGATGCTGGTCGGGGGTACGTTTGAGAAGATCGTCCGCCTGAGCCGCAGGCCGGTACTCGCGGTGCGCTGCGAGATGCGCACATGAATGACATGCAGCAGGTGCCCAATCGCAAACGGATCCTCGTGATCTGCACCGGCAATTCGGCCCGCTCCCAGATGGCCGAGGCCCTGCTTCGGCATCTGGGCGGCGACCGCGTGGACGTGGTCAGCGCAGGGTCTGCGCCCGCGCCCCAGGTTCACCCCCTGGCCGTCCGCGCCATGGCCGAGATCGGCCTGGACATCTCCGCGCAGCGCCCCAAGCCCATGGCCGACTTCCTGGGCCAGCCCTTTGACTACATCATCGCCGTTTGCAGCAAAGCGGCGGAAGCGTGCCCCTTCTTCCCAGGCCCGGCGCAACGCCTCCACTGGTTCTACGACGACCCGGCAGCCGCAGAGGGCACCGAGGAGGAGCGCATGGCCGCCTTCCGCGCCGTCCGCGACGACCTGCGGCGGCGCATCGCCGAGTGGCTCGCCGCCATGCCCGACACCGGCAGCACAGGAGCATGACGCACACCAACCATCTTTCACCACGGAGGTAACGCGGATGCAAAAATCGCTCAGAGCATGGATGCTGGGGCTGGTGGTCGTCGCGGCGCTGCTGTCGGCGACGGCGCGGGCCCAGGAGCCCAGGGTACGCGCCGTGCTGTTCTATTCCGACACCTGCCCCCTGTGCCACAAGGTGCTGGAAGAAGTCCTGCCTCCCCTCGCGGCCCAGTACGGGGACCGGCTTGAGGTGAGGCAGGTGGAGATCACGCCCGCCGCGAACTACGAACTCCTCCTGCGCATGGAGCAGGTGCACAACGTCCCGCCCGACAAAGGCGTGGTGCCCGAGATGTTCATCGGCGATCGCGTCCTTTTCGGCCTGGACGAGATTCGCGCCCAACTCCCCGCGCTGATTGAGGCGTACCTGGCGGCGGGCGGCGTGGACTGGCCCGAAGGATACGCCGAGCCGCCCGCCATATCCACCTGGCCCCTGCCCACGGCGCGGCCCACCCCAAAGGCGTGCCACATCTGCGACGAGGGCGACCCCGTGGTACGGATGTACTTCTTCTGGAGCAGCCTGTGCCCGGAATGCCACCGCGTGCAGGATGAGGTGCTCAAGCCGCTGCAGGAGCGGTATGACCACCAGTTGGTGGTGGACGCCAGGGACGTGGAGAAGTCGCCCGCCGACTACGACCTGCTCACGGCGCTGGAGCGGCAGTTCGGCACCGGCGAAGGGGCACTGCCCGTCATCTTCATCGGCGACCACGTGCTCCATGGCGAGCAGGCGGCGCGCGAACAACTCCCCGCGTTGGTAGAGTTCTATCTGGGCCAGGGCGGCGTGGACTTCCCAAGCCTGGCCGGTCCCGCCGCGCCGTCGGGCACGCCCACCGGGCAACAGCCGGCCATCCACCTGGCCTACTTCTTCCAGGTGGGCTGCCACGAATGCGACCGCGCCCGCTACGACCTCCAGTACCTGCAGAGCAAGTACCCGCAGTTGCGCATCCACGAATACGACATCCAAGAGCACGCCGCGCTGGCCGAATGGCTGGGCGAACGCAACGGCGTGCCGCTGAACAAGCGCCTCACCGCGCCGGCTGCGTTTGTCGGCTCGGATGCGCTCCTGGGCGACGGGGTCAACGTCCGCACGCTTGAGGGCGCCATCCAGAAGTACCTCGCCAGCGGTAGCGCGGCCTATTGGGAGGGCCAGCAAGATGTGGCCAGCGCCGCCGAAAGCATCCTCAGTCGGTTCCGATCCTTCGGGGCGCTGACCGTGGCGGCGGCGGGGCTGATAGACGGCCTCAACCCGTGCGCCTTCGCCACCATCGTGTTCTTCATCTCCTACCTCGCGTTCACGGGGCGCAAGGGCCGCGACATTGTTTTTGTGGGCGGGATGTTCACCCTCGGCGTCTTCCTGACCTACCTGGGGGTCGGGGTGGGCTTTCTCAAGTTCCTGGCGAGCCTGCCGTTCTTGCCCGCCATCAGCCGCTATCTGTACGGCTTCACGGCGGCCCTGTGCCTGGTGCTGGCGCTGGGCAGCGTGTACGACTGGTATCAGGCGCGGCGAGGGCGGCCCGAGGAGATGCGCCTGAAACTGCCAAACCGACTGCGGCGACAGATCAACCGCGTCATCCGCGAGGGCGCGCGAGCCCGCGCCATCGCCGGCGTCGCCTTCGCCACCGGCATCGTCGTCTCGCTCATTGAACTGGCGTGCACCGGCCAGGTGTACCTGCCCACGATTCTGTTCGTGCTGGGCGTGCCGGCCATGAGGATTCGGGCGCTGGCCTACCTGCTGCTGTACAATGTCGTCTTTGTGGTGCCGCTCGTCGTGGTGTTCCTGCTGGCCTACTGGGGCACGTCCTCGGAGCGCCTGGGCCAATTCGTGAGTCGGCGCGCTGGGGCAATCAAGTTGGCGACCGCCGGGCTTTTCACCCTCCTGGCAGTCTGGATGATCACCTTCCTGTAGAACACGTAGGGCGGCTTTTCGTAGTCGCCGGAGGCAGAGGGCAGGTATGGAAACCTGCCCTACGCTCTGTCGCATTACCTATTCGCGTGGATTCGTGTTATTCGCGGTTACAGTGCTATCCGCGAATAACGCGAATCTACACGAATGGAGGATAAATGTAGGCACGTAGTTCCCCGTTCGCGTAGATTCGTGTTATTCGCGGTTACAGGCAGAGGGCAGGTATGGAAACCTGCCCTACGCTCGGTCGCACTACCTATTCGCGTAGATTCGTGTTATTCGCGGTTACAGGCAGAGGGCAGGTATGGAAACCTGCCCTACGCTCGGTCGCACTACCTATTCGCGTAGATTCGTGTTATTCGCGGTTACAGGCAGGGGGCAGGTATGGAAACCTGCCCTACGCTCGGTGGCAATACCTAACCTATTCGCGTGGATTCGCGCTATTCGCGGTTACAACGGGGAGCATTTTGGGCTGGATCGGCAAAGCGTGGTATTATATCATCGCAGCCGGAACCTTTGCCGGCCTGGTGCGAAACCTGACCGCCCTGGGCAAGTGGACTTCGTTGCTGGAGAAGGTCAGCGGGGCCATTGTTCTGGCCGTCGGTTTCTATTTCCTGTGGATAGCCTGATTTTGTGAGGTGAGTCGTGGCGAAGAAAAGCAAGAAGAAACAGGTCCCCAAGCAGCCCCAGCGCACGGCGCAGGCGGCAAAGAAAGCCGAGCCCAAACCCAAGCCGAAGGCCGGCGAGCGTAGCCCCATTCGGCGATGGATCGCGCCGGTGGCGCTGGCGCTGGTCGTGGTTGCGGCCCTCATCACCGCCCAGGCGCTCATCCGCCGCGACGCTGCACGTCCCACCGGCCCCTGGACCCTCACCATCCTGCACACCACCGACGTGGAAGGATACCTGGACCCCTGCGGCTGACGCCCGCCCAAGGGGGGTGTGGCCCGTCGGGCCACCGCCATCAAGAACTATCGCGCCAAGTCTCCGTACCTGCTCGTCCTGGACGCGGGCGACGCGCTCTTCGGCCAGCCGGTCTCCGACATCAGCCAGGGCAAGGCGCTCACCGAGGCGATGGATCTCATGGGATACAACGCCATGGCCATCGGCGAACGCGACACAGGCCATTGGGACGAACTGTTGGCCCGCTCGCGCGAGGCGAAGTTCGCCTTCCTGTCGGCGAACCTGGTGTACGCCAACACCGGCAAGCCGGTCTTCACGCCCTACGTCGTGCAGAACGTCGGCGGGCGCAAAGTCGCCATCATCGGCCTGTCTCCGGCCGACGACTCGCTCAAGGCCTTCGCCCCGTCGGACGTTACGGTCAAAGACCCCGTGGAGACCGCCCGCGAGTACGTGGCCAAGGCCCGCGCCGAGAACGTGGACGCCGTCGTCATCCTGTCGCACGCGGGCAACGTGATGGACCGGAAGATCGCCACCGAGGTGCAGGGCATCACGGCCATCGTCGGCGGGCATTCCTACGACCTGCTGCAAGAGACGCTGCGGCTCGGCGACACGGTGATCGGCCAGGCCGGCTACGGGGGTGAGTGGCTGGGCGAGATCACCGTGGACTTTGACGCCGACGGCAAAATCGTCTCGGCCAAGGCGGGCGTGATTCCCCTCACGGAGGAGTACGCCGACGATCCGGAACTGGCCGCTTTGGCCGCCCGCTACAACGCCGCGCTCCCGCCGACGCCAACCATCCAGCCGTAGCACCGCAAGGAGGCAGCAGCCATGGCCGTCTTGGGCAGGAACATCGCAGTGGTAGTCAAGGGCGGCGGCGACCTGGCTTCGGGCGTCGCCTGGAGGCTCTGGCAGTGCGGGTTCCAGGTCGTGGTTACGGAAATCCCCGCGCCCACCGTCATTCGCCGCAAGGTGGCCTTCGCGACGGCGGTCTGGGAGGGGGAGACCGTGGTGGACGGGGTGCGCGCGCGACGGGTGGAGGGACTGGAAGGCGTGAGGCGCGCCTGGGCCGAGGGGGTTCTGCCCGTCATCGTGGATCCCGAAGCCGCCATCGTGCGCGAACTGCGCCCGGATGTGGTGGTGGATGCCATCCTGGCGAAGCGCAACCTGGGCACGCGCATCACCGACGCGCCGCTGGTCATCGGCCTGGGGCCGGGCTTCACCGCAGGCGAGGACGTCCACGCGGTCATAGAGACCATGCGCGGGCACACCCTGGGGCGCGTCATCTGGAGGGGCCAGGCCCTGCCCAACACGGGGATCCCCGGCGAGGTGGGGGGCCATTCCGAATTGCGGGTGGTGCGCGCGCCGTGCGCGGGCGAATTCCGCGGCGTCCGCGAAATCGGCGACCTGGTGGACGTGGGCGACATCGTCGCGTATGTGGGCGGCGAGCCGGTGCGCGTGCGGCTGAAGGGCGTCCTGCGCGGGCTGCTCCACGACGGGTTGCAGGTGTCTCCCAACATGAAGGTGGGCGACGTGGATCCGCGCGCCGAGCGCGAGCACTGCTTCACCATCTCGGACAAGGCGCTGGCCATCGCGGGCGGCGTGCTGGAGGCCATCCTGCACGCCATGCGCGCAGCCTAACATAATATCCCATAACTGTGGCGCGTGCTTGACGTTTGGAATAGAGCGGAGTATACTGCACGCACATTATTCTGCGCCTGAAGGAGATGGGAATGTCCACGCCTGCGGTATTGGGAGGTGCCCCTCTTTTTGAATCGCCGGTGCCCTTCATGAGGCCGACGCTGCCCCCGTTCTCCGAAGTTGCAGGCGAAATCGGCGAAATCTTCCAGACCGGCATGGTAACCAAAGGCAAGTACCTGGCGGCCTTTGAGCGTGCCGTTGCCCAGTATGTGGGAACCAAGCACGCCGTCGGCGTCTCCAGTTGCACCACCGGCCTGACCCTAGCCTACAAGGCCGCCGACCTGTCGGGCGAGGTGGTCGTCCCCAGTTTCACCTTCATGGCCACCGTGCATCCCCTGGCGTGGTGCGGGCTTGCCCCCGTGTTCGCCGACGTGGACCCCGACACGTGGAACCTGGACCCGGCGTCCGCGGAGGCGGCCATCACCCCGAGGACGTCGGCCATCGTCGCCACGCACGTGTTCGGCAACCCCGCCGACGTGGAACGCCTGGAAGCGGTGGCGCACCGCGCGGGAGTCAAACTCCTGTTTGACGCCGCCCATGGCTTCGGCGCGCTGTACCGCGGCAAGCCGGTGGGCAGCCATGGCGTGGCCGAAATCTTCAGTTCCAGCCCCACGAAACTCCTCGTAACGGGCGAGGGGGGCATCGTGGCCACCAACGACGCCGAGATCGCGCGCAGGGTGGAGGTCGGTAGGGAGTACGGCAACCCGGGCAACTACGACACGGAGTTCCCCGGCCTCAACGCCCGCATGCAGGAATTCAGCGCCATCCTGGGCCTCCATTCGCTCCAGATGCTGGAAGACAACGCGCAGCGCCGCAATCAACTCGTCCAGATTTATCGGCAGGAGTTGCAGGACGTCAGCGGCATCTATTTCCAAAAAGTGGACCCGAGGGATCGCTGCTCGTACAAGGATTTTTCCATCCGCGTCGTGGAGGCCGAGTTCGGCCTTTCGCGCGACATGCTGGTGAAAGCATTGCGGGCCGAGGGGGTGGACACCCGCAACTACTACGACCCGCCCGTTCACCTGCACACGGCGTACCGGCACGTGGGCGAGCGATATCGCGGTCAACTGCCCGTAACGGAACGCCTCGCAAGAGAATGCGTGAGCCTTCCCATCTTCTCGCACATGCCGCCTGAGACGGTGCACCGCATTTGCGAGGCCATTCGCCGTATCCAGCGGCACAGCGCCGCCATTCGCAAAGCACTGAGTTAGGACGTTTGCAGAAAGATGTGGCTCAGGAATCGGTATTTGCTTGTTGCTGATCTGGCTCTGCTGCTGCTCGCGCTTATCCTGAGTTACTTCCTGCGCTTTGACACGTTTACCGCCTGGGACTACTTCCAGCGATGGTGGCCTGTAGCGCCTGCCCTCCTGGTGATCTATCCCCTGGCTTTCTATCTGTTCGGCCTCTACCGGCGTATGTGGCAGTACGCCGGAAGTCGCGAGTTGCTGGCGGTCGTCGTGGCGTCCAGCATCGCAAGCATAGCCCTGGCGGTGATCGTCTATGGGGTGATGCGCCCGCTGCGCGTGATATCCGGGTTCTCCCGCCCCATGTTGGTCATTGACTGGCTCTTGAACATCCTCTTCCTGGGCGGCGTGCGCTTCTCGCTCAAGATTGCCTGGGACATGGTGGCCGACCGCAAAGGCAGAATCGGCCAGGGGGGCGCGCCGCGCCGTGTCCTCGTCGTGGGCGCGGGGGACGCCGGCGCGATGATCGTCCGCGAGATGCACAACAACCCGGCCATCAACATGCTGCCGGTGGGGTTCGTGGACGACGACGAGCGCAAGATCGGCAACTACATCCACGGGGTCAAGGTGTACGGGTCGCGCAAGGACATCCCCGAACTGGCGCGGCGACTCCACGTGGACGAGGCCCTCATCGCCATGCCCACCGCCCCCGGCAAGGCCATCCGCGAGATTGTGGGCATTTGCGAGAGCGCGGGTCTCCGATTCCGCACGCTGCCCGGCCTGTTTGAACTCCTGAACGGCAAGGTGTGGCTGAGCCAAATCCGCGACGTGCAGTTGGAAGACCTCCTCCGCCGCGAGCCGACCAGCATCAACCTGGAGGAGATCGCCGGCTTCATCTCGGGGGCCACGATTCTTGTTACAGGCGCGGGCGGCTCCATCGGCTCCGAACTGTGCCGCCAAATCGCGCGATTCCGACCCGCACGGCTCCTCCTCCTGGGCCACGGCGAGAACAGCATCTACAACATTGAGCAGGAACTCTCGCGCAAGTTCCCGTCGCTGGCTCGGGACGTGATTATCGCCGACATACGGGACGCGAACAAGATGCTGGCGATTCTGCGGCGCTATCGCCCGCAGATCGTGTTCCACTCGGCGGCGCACAAGCATGTGCCTCTGATGGAGCAGAACGTGGACGAGGCGATCACCAACAACGTGCTGGGCACCCGAAACGTGGTGCGGGCTGCGTTGGCCGCCGACGTGCAGCGATTCGTGCTCATCTCCACCGACAAGGCCGTCCGCCCCACGAGCATCATGGGCGCCACCAAGCGCATCGCCGAGATGATCGTGCAGGATGCCGCGATGCGAAGCGGGCGCGCCTTCGTGGCCGTTCGGTTTGGCAACGTGCTGGGCAGTCGCGGCAGCGTGGTTCCCCTGTTCCGCGAGCAGATTGCCGCCGGCGGCCCCATCACCATCACCCATCCGGAAATGACCCGCTTCTTCATGACCATCCCCGAAGCCGTCCAACTCGTGATTCAGGCGGCGTCGCTGGCCACGCCCGGCCAAATCTACGCGCTGGACATGGGCGACCCGGTGCGCATCGTGGACCTGGCGAGAGACCTGGTGGAACTGTCGGGCCTGAAACTGGGCCGCGACATTGAGATCGTGTACACGGGCCTGCGCCCGGGCGAGAAACTCCACGAAGAACTGTTCACGCGCGAAGAGCAGCGCACCGCCACCGTGTACGACAAAATCTTCATCGCGCAGTCGGCGCCGGTGGACGGCGAGCGGCTGTACCGCATGATTGACCTGCTGGCCGAGCACGCGGCGCAAATGGACGAAGCGGCCATCCGCAGGACGCTCCGGCAATTGGTGCCCGACTTCCAGGAGGCCGATGTGCCCCTGCTGGAAGGCGGGTCGTAGATAGCCGGCGGTGGACGCGGTGATACCGACCTCACCCCCTCGTTCCCCCTCTCCGCGGGCGGAGAGGGGGAGGCCGAAGGCCGGGGGTGAGGTGCGCGTGCGCCCGACGCTGAAGCATCGGGCGGAACGGGCGAAGCCCTGCGGGCGCCGGTTCGCTCGTAGGGGCAACCCGCAGGTTGCCCCTACCATTTTCCCCGCCGCAGGCGAGGGGGAGGCCGAAGGCCGGGGGTGAGGTGCGCGTGCGCCCGACGCTGAAGCATCGGGCGGAACGGGCGAAGCCCTGCGGGCTGAGGGTAGGGGCGACGCATGCGTCGTCCCTACGCGGTGCGATGCCCCGCGCGGTGATGCGTGCCAGCATCCGCCGCCGTTCTCCGTGTTTGCGGGCGGCTTATCATTGCCCATAGGTCGCCTGCCGAGTGGAAATGGGGCAGAACGGGCGGAGGATTAGGCCAGGCAGAGGGGAGCAGATCGCATGAAACCACGCCTCATCCTGTTTCTCGGGCTGGCGCTCTCCGCCTGGTGCTTTGCGTTCACCCCATTGTGGCAGATTCCCGACGAGCCGCAACACTACCAGTTGGCCCGTCTGGTGGCGGACCTGGGCCGCTGGCCTACCCTCTCCGACGTATGGAGCGCGACGCAGTTGGAGCGGGGAGTGTACTCCTCGCTGGTGCGGAACCGCTTCTGGGAGATTCGCGCGCACAGGCCCCCGCCGCCCTCGCTCTGGGCCGACACCGCGCCCGATGTGCTCCTGCCGCCCATCGCCGCGTCGCCCGGGTACTACGTCGTGGCGGCGGGCGCGCTTCGGCTCGCAGGCGGCGCCGGGGTAGATTCGCAGTTGCGGGTGCTGCGCGCGCTGTCGGTGCTTCTTGGGCTGGCGGAACTGGTCTTCGTCTTTCGGCTGGCCCGCGCCGCTTTCCCGCGCTCGCCGCACCTGGCCACGGCGGCGCTGTGCCTGGTGGCCCTCCTGCCCATGCGCGCCTACATGGCCGCAGGCGCGAACAGCGACACGCTGGCCGCTCTTGTGGGCGCGGCCGCCCTCTGCACCATGGCGTCGTGGGCCGATGCGCCGCTGACGCCCGCGCGGGGGCTGTGCGTGGGGCTGCTCGTCGCCGCTTCTCTGCTGGCAAAGCGCACCGCGTTGTTCCTGATTCCCACGGGCGCGCTCTTCCTGCTCCTCACCTGGCGCGGGGCAGGCCAACGCCGGGGCGTCTGGTGGCTGGGCGCGGGGGTCGCCGCGGCGGGCGCGTGCGCTCCGTTGGCCCTCTGGCTCCTCGCGCGGCCCGCGCTGGTCGCGCCCGAGCAGGTCTGGCCTTACCCCGGCGCGGCGCCCGGCGGCCTCCTCGCCATCCGCCCCGAATGGCTCGCGCGCCCGTTTTCGGCGGAGGCGTGGACGCCCGACGCGCTTTGGGGATACGCGCGCGGGTTGGCCGTGGCCTTCGCGAGTTTCTGGGGGGCGTTCGGTTGGCTCACCGTGCGGCTGGGCGTCGGCTGGTACGCGGCATTGGCCGGCCTCACGGGAGCGGCCGGGCTGGGGCTGGTGCGCGGCCTTCGCCGGGCGGCCCGCCCGCTGTCCGGCGCCCAAATCCTCGTGGCCGGCGCCGCCGCGTTGGCCGTGCTCCAGGTCGTGGGCGCGGCGGTGGCCCAGGGCATCCCGCAGCAGGGGCGGTACCTGCTTCCCGCGGCCGGCCCCATCGCCTGCTGCCTGGTGGCCGGCTGGAGTCCGTGGCTACCCGCGAGGGCACAGCGAAGGCTGCCGCTCCTTGTGGGCGGCGCGCTGCTGTTGCTGAACGCCGTCGCCTGGGGCTTCTACATCTGGCCGGCGTTCCACGGCCCCGCCTAGCGGGTCGGGCCGCGCCCGGGCCAGTACCGAGGGTACACCTCGCACGGATAGGCGGTCGCGGCGCGGCACAGCGCGGGCACGTCGGCGTCCAGAGGCGCGCCCGCTCGCCAGAACGCGCGCGCCAGATGGCAAAGCGGCAACCCCATCACGTTGGCGTAGCACCCCTCAATCCGCGCCACGGGGTGGAAGGCATGGTTCTGGATGGCATACGCGCCCGCCTTGTCCATCGGGTCGCCGCTGTCCACGTAGGCCTGGATTTCGGCGTCGCCGTAGTCGCGCATCACGACGCGGCTCTCGGCGCACTCCGTGATTTCGGCGCCGTCGGGCGCAATCAGGGTAACGCTGCTCAGCACGTCGTGCGCCCGCCCTCGCAGACGCCGCAGCATCGCCACGGCCTCGTCCCGATCCGTTGGCTTGCCCAGAATCTCACCGTCCAGCACGACGATGGTGTCCGCGCCGACCACCAGCGCGCCAGGATGGCGGGCCGCCACCGCGCGCGCCTTCCTTGCGCTCAAACTGCGAACGGCTTCCGCGGGCGACAGGTCGGCGCCGATGTCCTCGTCGGCGTCGGACGAATCGGCCACGAACTCCAGCCCCAGGAGCCGGAAGAAGTCCCTGCGGCGCGGGCTTTTGGAGGCCAGAACGATTTTCGCGGGGCGCTTCCTGGGACTAGACACCGGCACCGCCATCTCCCGCCCATTCCAGGCCCAACTCCGCCAGGCGCGCGGGCGTGGGCTGCCCCTCGTCGTCCCAGCCCATCATCCCGTAGTACAGCGCCAGGGCGCGGCTGAACTCGTCGGGGTTCACGGCCACGCCCGCCAGCGGGCCATCCGCGAACGGCTCGTGGAAGCGATGCGGCAGGCGGTCGTCGGCCTCCCCGAAGCCGCACCGCAGGTTGAACAGGCGCGCCATCTGCTGGCCCCGCTCGGACGCCTTCATCAGTTCCCACAGGCTCACATTCCACCCCGTGATGTCCCGCACCAAATCCGCCACCTGATTGGGCGAGTAGGGCATGAACTGGCACAAGCCCAGGCTGTTGTAGAGATGGTTCCACGTGGACACGTAGTAGAAGGCGCGCACCTTGCGCTCGCTCAGGTCGTCCACCGGCATGGGCGACAGGATGCCCAGCGGCCCGAACCGTTCGCGGAACGAGCGGCCCGCCTTCGCCAGCCCGTCGTCGTGCATGTTGTGCATGTGGTCGGCGCCCGTCGGCGAAACGGCGTAGCCGATCCCAAGCCCATGCTTGAAGCGCGGCTCGTGCATGGGGATTTCCTGGCCTTTGACCGTCATCAGGAAACGCTCGGCGCCGCGCCCGATGGCTTTGGCCGCGCGCTGCGTCCCCTCGGCGAGGATGTCCCCCAGGCCGCGTCGCGCGCCGATGGCTTCCACCATCGCCAGCAGGGCGTCGGCGTTGCCGAAGCGGAGTTCCAGCCCGTCGGTATCCGCCCGCGTGAGGACGCCGTTCTCGTAGCATTCCATGGCGAAGGCGATGGCCATGCCGGTGCCGATGGTATCCAGCCCCAGGGCCGCGCAGCGCTCGTTGGCCAGGGCCACGGCGGCCAGGTCGCCCACCCCGCAGCACGAACCGAGCGCCGCGACGGATTCGTATTCCGGCCCGCCGTACACGGGGTGCAGCACGTGTCGCCCGTGCACGCCGCCCACGATGCGCTTGCAGCGGACGATGCACGCCCAGCACGAGCCGCGATTCACCAGGATTTCGTCGCGCATGGTTTCGCCCGCGATGCGCACGGCCTGGTCAAAGTGTCCCGCCTGGAAGTTGCGCGTCGGCAGCCCGCCGCACGAGTTCAGGTACTGCACCCCTCCGGCGGTGCCCGTGTCGCGGAATCCGGCGTTGAGTTTCTCGTCGTTCGCCGCCAGCCACCTCGCCAGCGCCCGCACGCCGTCGGGATTGGCGAGGGGCACCGGCTTGGTGCCGCGCACGGCGATGGCGCGCAGGCGTTTGGCGCCCATCACCGCGCCCAATCCGGTGCGCCCGTAGAAATGCGTCAGGTCGTTGGCGATGCAGGCCAGCCGCGACTGACGCTCGCCCGCCGGGCCTATCTGCGCCACCCGCACGCCGTGGTCGCCCAACTCCCGACGGATGGCGTCCTGCGCCTCGGCGGTGGGCAGCCCCCAGAGGTGCGCGGCCGAGCGGATTTCGGCCTGGCCGTCGCGGATGTGCAGGTAAACCGGCGTGTCGGCCTGGCCCTCAATCACCACGGCGTCAAACCCCGCGCGCTTCAGTTCCGCGCCCCAGAACCCGCCCGCCTCGGCGTCGCCGTATCCGCCCGTGAGGGGCGAGCGCGCGCCCGCGCTGTTGCGGCCGGCTCCCGCGATCGGCGCGCCCGTAACCACGCCCGCCGCGAAGACGAGACGGTTCTCCGGCCCCAGCGGGTCGGCGTCGGCGGGCACCTCCCGCAGCAACGTGTGGGCGATGAGGTTGCGGCCTCCCAGGTGGGCGCGGTAGAACTCCTCGCCGGGGGCTTCCTCGCGGATGTCTCCTGTCGTGAGGTTGACCCGCAAGATGCGGTTGTGATAGCCGAACCGTTCGGTGTCTCCCATGATGTCCTCCTCCTACAAAGGTCGCGCGGACGTCGGCGACAGGGCCGCGTGTTTGCCCACGCTCACTTTGACGTCCGGCCCAAAACGGGCTATACTTATGTCCGTAGCACACGCCGATGCGGGGTGTAGCGCAGTTGGCTAGCGCGCAGCGTTTGGGACGCTGAAGTCGGAGGTTCAAGTCCTCTCACCCCGACCTCGCGGCGGATGCATCGTCGCAACGAGCGGGAGTAGCTCAGGGGTAGAGCACCTGCCTTCCAAGCAGGCTGTCGCGAGTTCAAATCTCGTCTCCCGCTCCTGCGCGTCTTTCTGGGGCCCATAGCTCAGCGGCAGAGCGGCCGGCTCATAACCGGTTGGTCGCTGGTTCGAATCCGGCTGGGCCCACCACCCCGCGGGCGCAGTCCCCACCCATCGGGGACTGCCCCTACATCCGCGCCGCGACAATGGCTTCTATCTCATCGGCCAGGGCCTTGCCTTTCTCCAGCAGCGCGGCAGCCTCGGCCCTCAAGGAGGCCGCCACTTCGGGGTTCTTGATGTCCCGGGCGTTGATTTCCACGTTGAGCAAGGCCCCGCGCAGCGCAGCCAACGCCATGTGGCCCGCCACGCCGCTGTCGCAGATGCACGATGCGTTTCCCTTCTGGGCCACCTGCCGGGTCAGGCCCAGCACTTCCACGCTGGCCCTGGCCACCTGCAACGGCACTTCCGCGGCGGCCACCAGCGCGCTCTGGATGGCCTCGCGGCGGCGCGCTTTCTCCTCGTCGGTGCCTTTGGGCATGGCGAACGCCCGCACCACGGCGTCGTAGGCTTCGCTGTCGCGCTGCACGGCTTCGGCCAGGTCGGCCCGAAGGCGCTCCGCGCGCGCCCGAATCTGCTCCATTTCTGGCGCCACGGCTTCGTAGCCGGCTTTGCCAACGGTCAGCCCGGCGTGCATCTGCACCAGCGCCGCGCCGAGCGCCCCCGCCAGCGCAGCGACGCTGCCGCCCCCCGGCGTGGGCGTCGCCGCCGCCACGGCGTCCAGCATGGCCGTCGGCGTGATGTCCTCGCTTTCCTCCGCGAGGCGATTCTCCAGAATCTGCTCGTCCGAGAAGCGGTGAAGGCTCAGGTACCATTTCGCCGCGTCCACCAGGGCTTCCACCGGAGTCAGCCCGACGATCTCGCTCTCCACAACGGCCACGCCGTATCGGCTGGCCTCCGCGCGTATCGTTTCCACGACGCGGTGCAGCGGCGTCTGCCGATAGTCGGTCATGTTCATGGTAACCTGCACCACGCTGCCGGCAGGGACGCCCAGCGCCTTCACGTGGCGGAACCCGCCGCTGGAATGCCGCACCGCCTTGGCAATCGCCTTGGCAATCGTCAGATCCGACGTGCCCAGGTTCACGTTGAAGGCGATGAGGAAGGGGCGAGCGCCGATGGCGGTGGCGCCGGCAGGCCCCATCTCGGCCGGGCCGAAGTCCGGCGCGCGGTCGGGGTTCGTTCGGATCTCCTCGCGCAGCCCTTCGTACTCGCCGCGTCGCACGTCGGCCAGGTTCTGGCGGTCCGGTCGCGTGGCCGCCGCCTCGTACAGGTACACGGGGATGCCCAGTTCGCGCCCCACCCGTTCGCCCAGCCGCCGCGCGATGGCGACGCAATCCTCCATCGTAACGCCGCGCACGGGCACGAAGGGCACCACATCGGTCGCGCCCATGCGCGGATGCGCGCCCTTGTGCTTCCGCATGTCAATGAGCGAGGCCGCCGCGGCGATGCCCTCAAACGCGGCCCGCTCCACCGCCTCGGGCGACCCCACCAGGGTAACCACCGAGCGGTTGTGGTCGGGGTCCGACTCCACGTCCAGCACGCGCACGCCCGGCACCCCGCGCATGCGCTCCACAATCTGCTGCACGACCTGGGAATCGCGCCCCTCGCTGAAATTCGGCACACACTCCACGATGCGTTTCACAGGGCCTCCTTGATGCTCCACATTGGCGGGACTCGCCGTCCATTCTACATAGCCGAACCGCCCTCGTCAATTGCCCGACTCCCCCAGATGTGATAGAATCGGCCCGCTCCGGGCGACCGGCGCAATCCGTCTGTGGACTGACGCAGGACGATGACACTGCTGAACCCGTGGACGCTTCTCGTTTGGATGGCGCTGTGGGCCATCCTCATCCAGGCCCTGGGCCGACGCCTTCGGGCATGGGCGCGCGCGGCGCTGGCGGTCGGGGGCATGACCGGCGCTGCGATCCTCGCCGTCGCGCTCCGACTGTCGGCGGACAGCGCGCCCGCGGCGCTGCCGTGGCCGGCGTCGCTGGGGCGCGGCCCTGCGCTGGCCGCCGACGCCGCGATGTTCCCCTTCGCGGCCATCCTTATCCTGACCCTGGCCGGAGCCATGCTGGCAGATGTGGGCGCGTGGGATCGCTGGCCCCGCGCCGGGCTTCTGGCCGCCGCGGCGTTGTTCTCGGTGTACGCCGAAAACCTCCTGGCGCTGGCCATGGCCTGGATTTTGCTGGAAGTCTTGACATGGGGACGGAGCGGCGCGGACGAGGCCGACGAAGCCTCCATCGGCGCGTGGAGCGCCTTCTGGGGGAGCGTGGGCCTGGCGGCGATCCTTTGGGTGTGGCACGAGACGCAGGGGGCCAGCCTGCGGCCCTACGAGGTGGCCGCGTGGACGCCGCGCGCGCGGATGCTGCTCGTCGGCGTGGTCCTGTATGTCAACCTCTCCTTTTACGGGGCTGTCCGCGGTGCCCTGGCTTCGTTCATTCTGGTCGGGTTGGTGTGTCTGACTGTGCTGTGGCTGGCGATGCTGTTTTACACCGGCCCGTTTCTAATCGAGCAGGAAGACAAACGCCTGCGTCTGGCCCTGCGCAACGCCGCCTTCCTGGCTCTGGCAACGCCGGGTTATACGCTCACCATGCTGGCTGCTACTGCGCTGATCATCGTGTTGAGCGTGTTGACTGTTCTGCCTTTAGCCGTCTTTACGCTGAGTTTCCTGGCTCTGCTGGGCAACCGGGCTGTGATCGAGCGGCTGAGGACGTTCGGCAAGCTCCCTGCGCCGGGCCAGCCGCCAGACACAGGGGAAGAAGCCCTGTAACACATCCCCCTTTCAACACGCCCTCACTGGCCGGAAATACCACCTTTTGAG
>Ga0078972_1010114_pt1 | contig 17939 bp, 14 predicted proteins | sample YelNatPaOPGAMG01_FD_67568 | JGI IMG/M metagenome (GOLD analysis project Ga0078972, IMG submission 67568) | Hot spring thermophilic microbial communities from Obsidian Pool, Yellowstone National Park, USA - OP-RAMG-01 (SPADES assembly) (version 2) | ecosystem: Environmental > Aquatic > Thermal... | reverse complement strand
TTTTTCTCTTTTCCACCACCTCTTGGGAATGGCCAGATATAAAGGGAACATTGTTTGTAAAGTCCCACATTTTTTAATGTGATACTCACATTCAGATTTATCTTTGTTGTGTCATAAACAATCACATCTATTGAATCCTTTCCCATATTTCCTGCAATATCCCAGGAATAAACCTCAAAAGGTGCTTTCTCACCAACAATATATGAGTTGTTATAATTATAATAATCTAAGGAAATTTGTGCATTGGTTATATCACCTGAAAGTTGCAATAGATGATTATAGGGGTAAAAAATTTTTATACTATTTATAGGAGAGAAATCCTCAATACCCCAAGAGGAAGAAATTGTCTTAAAGGCAGGTATTGGTGACAAATTATGTGGAAAACCAATATGCACAACAGGTGGTTCATGGTCATAAAAAACATTCACAATATTGCTCCAGTCAGAATAATGTCCTTGATTGTCAAATGCCCTTATGCAATATCTGTATCCTTCATATACAGTTGAATCAACATTTTCATCTATATATGATGTTGTATTAAGATCTGATATTGTGATAATCACTGTATCATTTCCCCACATCTTCTTTATCTCATAACCTGTTGCAATATTTGAATTCCTATTCCATGTAAGTTTTACCCTGAATGGATAATATAATGCAGTCCCTGAAAAATTAGAAGGTGTCTTAATCCCTATCCTAAAAGGAATGTTTAATGTGCAGAAGTCATAATAAAAGGGATTCTTAAAATTAATTCTAAATGTATCGTCATAAACTGAATTTGGTGAAAATTTATTCGGGATACTCCATCCAAAAGGATTATAATATTCTATTGTCCATGGATTTAATTTATTAGAATTAGTTAAACCAGCGAGTAAATTCCAATCCTCATTTTGTATTTTATAAGTAATATAAGCATTTTGGCAGGTAAAATTTATCTTAGGGTATCCACTTATTGGGGCATCAAAGGTTATTTTAAAATAAGGATATTCTCCTGGTTCAAATACTATTTCTGGATTAGGGGAATAAAGTGAGACTTTAGGAACTATGCACCATTTTGACACTGAATAATGTTTCCCGTTTTTTATACATTCATATTCTATCTTATATGCACCTTTTTGGGAATAAGGATGATTTTGTATAAAATATCCTGTTCCAGAAGTTGAAGTTCCATCACCAAACTTTAAAATATAAGAATCTGGAATAATAGTTAATGATTGAGGGAAAAATTTAGCAACTTTACTAAGCACATCATATGATATCGTAATATCTGCTTTATCCCCTCTCACTGCAACAATGCGATACCAACCATCTTTAGCAGCGGCGGTTATAATATTATATGCTACTATATCCCCAAACCAGTCATGATATGAATGCTTATTATAATGGGTATGCCCTGAAAACCACCATTTGAAATAAATATTTGGATCTCTATAATCAAGTGCCTGGTCAAAAAGTTCAATTGCACCTTCTGAAAAACTGAAAGTTCTTTCGGGTTGAATAATCGCTAAAGGGTGATGATTAATAACAACAATCTCCCTATTCTCATTTCTTGCATAGTCAAAATTGTTCCAGAAGAATTCCCATTGTTGGCTCCATATTTCTGCATTACCAAGTGTTCCACCACCTTTATAACTTGTCCACGCCTTTTCCCTTGAATTAAAATCACCTATAATAAAATGATAATTCTCCCAGTCAAAAGAAAAGTTTAAAAAATAAGTATTTCTATTCCATCGAGGTAAATATGTGTATTGCAAAACATAAGGGCCATAGATAAAATTAGGAATGGGAAGATTGTTTAATAAATTTTCATATTGTAAGGAAAAACCATAATCAAGGAAAAATTTTCCTATTATCAAAACTATATTGGGTTGTTCTACAGCAAAATACCACCAATTCCAATAATAAGGCCAGGTGTCATGATTTCCGAAAACAGGAATATACGGGACTTTGAGTGAATCAAACAAAACCCTGGCCCTTATAAATTCAGATGCTTCAGCACTATTTGTTTCATCTCCAAGAATTATAGCAAACTTTATATCCTCCCCGTTACTTATCATACTATTAATTGCCTCTCTTATCGCAATATTCTTTTCTATAACTTCTGGATGTATACCATTAGTTCCGTTCCAAGGAGCATCATCATATCCGTCACCTTCAAAATCATTCTGTCCATCCCCAATATGAGAGTCTGTAATTATTGCAAATTTGAAGATGATAGGTTTATCAGAAGGGCCTATCTCATCATATCCCATCTGAATTGTATTGGGAGGAAGGGTTAGTGTAATAGTCTGAATAGTATCATCTTTACTGAATTGAACATTTTCAAATAATAGAGGTTCAAAGATTACTTCATCCCCTATTATTTCAAAAGTTTTAGCATTTGGGAGTTCAACATCTATCTTCTGGATCCTTCCTGGAGAGAACTCAGTTCCATCCTTCCACTTTCCTAAAATAAAAGTAGCACTACTATCAATGGTTGTATCAATTTCTGATATCCATAACCCATCATCTCTCCAAACTTTTAAGTTTACACCAGTTCCAACGGATAAACTTTCAATATAAACGGCGGAATCGCTGACAAATACTGTATCTGGGAATGGATATTTTACAAATATATGAAACTTCACAGAGGGGAAAACTGATAAGGGGATATAGAATAGAATAGAATAGAATAACTTTTTCATAGTTCCTCCTTAATTTCCAATAACTGCAAAGAAAGAAGGTAAGGTTATTATAGGGTCAGGCGTTACTATAAGTTCCTGATCCATTCCAACTGTAAATAAAAACAGTGTTCCACTTGATATAATACTTCCTATCCCTGTAAATATCATAGATTTTAATAAAGAACCTTTATCTCCTAAAATATTTCCGATAAAATGAACAACAGGGGCAGTGATTAAAATATCCGCAGATAATCTTGTAATCCCAGCCAATATTGTTATTTCATTAATCCCCATTCCCATTTTATCTTTATATGCATTGAATATAAAATAACTAAATCCGTAAGTTACTATTGAACCTGCAACATATTCTGTAAGATGAACACAGAATCTGTTTACCTTCCTGTTTTTCATAATATTGATTATATCAACAATTATTCCACTGTCTGCACTATTAGATAAAATAAAATAATCCATCTTTTTATCTACACTTTTTATATTTCCTAAATTTAATCTCTCATTATTCATTATATACGCAATTATTAAAAGCATATTTTCCTCCTTTAAAGGTTTGAACCTATCACACCACCAAGGGGTGGTAATGTGAAAAGAGAAATAGCAAATATTGTAAAAGAAAAATCGTCTGTTGATTTGTTGAGTAAAAGAACTGTTCCAAGCCAGGCAAATGGCACCATCTCACCAAGCAAAACACCACACATTGTTTTTAAATAACTTGCATCTTTATCCCCTGCTGCACGACTAATGCCCCATATAGTAGAAGGGAGCAAGAAAACATCAGTGATAAGCCTTGAAGTAATCGTGATGCGCCGAAATATACCAGTTTCAGTAAGGTCGGGCTTGAGAATATAAATGATTAATGCTGTTCCTAACAAAGATACACCATTTACTAAAAGTCCACCTGCATATTGGAGTGCATTCTTTTTAGAATCACTTATATCTTTTTCCCCTTCCAACATATACAATGAATTTAAACTTATAAGAGAGCCTGTATAATATTGGGAAAAAGAATTTTCATTTCTCACCATTGATAAATTTAACCTCTCATTATTCATAATATACGCAATTATTAAAAGCATATTTTCCTCCTTTAAAGATTTGAACCTATTATACCACCTATTGGTGGCACGATATTAGACAAAAAGAAAGCAGTAAAACAGAAAATATTGCCCTGATAACCAAAAAAACCTGCTACAAGAGGCAATAGTATGGCATCTGATATTACACCACCAATTATTGTTCCAATTGCAGTCTTTTTATAACTTGACTTCTTATTCCCAAAGGCATAATTAATCCCCCATATAACAGGAGCAGTCCCAAGAAGATGTGTCCCAAGTCTTATTGCAAAAAAATCTAAATATCCTTCCGCAATTTCACCAACATCGGCTTTTCCCTCTAAAAAACCTAACGCACACCAACTCCCAATAGTATTTACTAAATATCCAGTGAGAAATTGGATAGAGGTAACCCCATAATTTATCTTCGTATTCTGGCTTTCAATCATTAAAACGTCATTTAAATTAAGATGAACACAGAATCTGTTTACCTTCCTGTTTTTCATAATATTGATTATATCAATAATTATTCCATTGTCTGTACTATTAGATAAAATAAAATAATCCATCTTTTTATCTACACTTTTTATACTCCCTAAATTTAACCTCTCATTATTCATAATATACCCAATTATTAAAAGCATTTAAAACCTCCTTTTTAGTTTTAACCTTTTTGTTTAATTTCTTAATTTTCTCACCCCCTTTCAGATTTGAATTTTTATAAATACAGAAAATTTACAATAAGATGGGGAACTAAATATTTTCTATTTTTATTTCCTCTTAACCCTTTCACCTCCTTTTTTAATATTCCTCTCCAATTTTCACCATCATTTTTCATTTTATAATACTCCTCATCACACTTCATAATTCACCTCTTATTTTTCTTAATAATAATTAACATAAAAATAAAAATCTGTCAAGAGGAAATTGGGGTCAGTCATAAACTTTAAACCAACAACGAAGTTGTTGCCCTGAGGAGCGAAGCGACGAGGGGTCGCATTTTAAACATCTGCGAATAGCAAATGATGAGATTGCCACGCAACCTTCGTTGCCTCGCAATGACGACTCTTTTGTGTCATTTAGAGCAGGGAAAGGACGAAGAATCACATATTCACCCGCATTGTGATACTAAAGGTGTCATTCCGAACATAGTGAGGAATCGCATATTAACCCGCATAGTTTTGGTTTTTGAAAAAAACATTAACACCGCACCAAAGTAGTCAATATGCGATCACCACGCCTGCCAGAGGCAGGCTCGTGATGACATCTTTGTGAATTGCGAATAGCGATAATGGGATTGCCACACTCACTTCGTTCGTTCGCAATGACGGCTTTTCTGTTGTAGTCATAATGAGATTGCCACGCACCTTTCAGGTGCTCGCAATGACATTCCTTTTTAGTCATTCGGTGAAGCAAAAGTAGTTAGGAGAGAAAAGGGAGCAGTTCTGTAAAAAATCATATCCTTTGGGGTCAGTCATAAACCAACAACGAAGTTGTTGTTCCGAAGAGCGAAGCGATGAGGAATCTCATATAAACATCTGCGAATAGCAATAATGAAATTGCCACACTCACTTCGTTCGCAATGACATTCCTTTTTTGTCATTCCGAATGAAATGAGGAATCTCATTCTCTCCCTCGCATTTTGGTTTTTACATTTAGCAATTTGCATTTGCGAATAGCGAATAATGAGATTGCCACGCAACCTTCGTTGCCTCGCGATGACACCATAGGTGGTTTGTTTTGATTCGTATTAAAACCATATCAATATTTGATTTTTCGTCCATACAATCTGAATGCTAATCCATTAAAAAAATCAAATTTTATTTGATTTTTTTAAAACATTCTCTATAATAAAAAAAATGGAGGTTATATGGAAAGGATTGTGATAATAGGTTCCGGTATTATAGGTAATAGTATACTCTATCATTTATACGAGTTGGGTTTTAAAGGAAAAACTATTCTTATTGAAAAGGATGAAGCACCTGCACAGGAAACGACATCACTTTCTGCTGGTGCATTCAGGAATATATGGTCAACTGAGGTGAATATGAAACTCACCTCTTTCTCAATAAAAAAATTCAGTGAAGCACAGAAGGAACTTGGATGCTCAATAGGCTTTGAACAAAGGGGTTATCTTTTCAACTATTATAAAGAAAACTTCAACAAAATTAAAGAATTTAAACCTACGCTTGATAAGGCAGGTGTTCATTCAGAATTGCTCGCACCTGAAGATATAAAAAAGATTGTCCCTGGTTTTCACCCTGAGATTGACCATCTTGACAAAGATGTGATAGAATATTTTAATCTTGAACCAATAGAAGGTGCTCTCTTTGGTAAGGATTGTGGATTTTTAAATCCTACTGCTCTCGCTGTTGGATACCTTGAAAATGCAAAAAAGAAAAATCCTGATAAGATAGAGATACTTTTAAAAACAGAGGTAAAGAAAATACTTATAAATAATGGAAAAGTTGAAGGGGTTTTAACCGATAAAGGTGAGAAAATATTTTGTGATATATGTATACTTTCAGCAGGTCCATGGTCTGCAAAAATACTTGAAGATTCAGGTGTTCCTGAAGATTTAAACATACCTGTAGTTCCATTAAAAAGGATGCTTTTCATAGTGAATCCACCACCATTAGAAGGAATACTTGAGATACCTTTTACAATCATTGATAAAGGTGTTTATCTAAAACCTGAAGCGATGAATCTTTTGATAGGTAAAGCAAAAGAAGACCAGAAGCCAGGTTTTGATACAACACCTGAGAGAGAATACTATGAAGATTTTGTGAATTTGATAATGCAGGCAAGAATAGAAGGTGCTGAATTTTGCAGGATTCAGAGAATGTGGGGCGGTCTATATGAACATAATACGAAGGATAAAAATGGGATTGTATCTTTCCATAGTGAATTTGAAAATCTTTTCATTGCAACAGGATTCAGCGGTCATGGAATAATGGAAGCACCTGCTGTAGGTCTCTCGGTTGCTGAAAAAATCTTATTCAATGAGTTTAAGACAATACCAGAGATAAAAGCACTTGATTATAAAAGATTCAAGGAAAATAAACTTATTGTTGAGACAATAGTGATATGAGGATAAAAGAAATAATACCAGTTTCTCTTGAAAAAGAACCTGCTGATATAATTTTGAAAAATTGTAAGATTGTTAATGTATTCTCAGGTGAAATAGAAGAAGGGAATATTGCATTATTCAGGAAAAGGATTGCTGGAATAGGTGATTATAAATACGGAAAAAAGATAATTGATATAAAAGGAAAATATGTTTGCCCTGGATTTATAGATGCACATCTTCATATTGAATCCTCTATGCTTACACCTGTTGAGTTTGCAAAAGTAGTTCTACCAAGAGGAACAACAACAATTATTGCAGACCCTCACGAGATAGCAAATGTTTTAGGTTTATCAGGCGTTGAGTATATAATAAAGGGAACAGAAGGAATTCCTTTAAATATCTATATTACTCTCCCATCAGCAGTTCCTGCAACAGACCTTGAAACATCTGGTGCGAGGCTTGGTGTTGAAGATATGATTGGATTCCTTGAAAAACATCCAAGAATCCTTGCACTTGGTGAAGTTATGAATTATCCAGGTGTTCTTTCCTGTGATAATGAACTCGTTGCAAAAATAGAACTTTTAAGACACAGGTATAAAAAGATAGATGGACATGCACCCGGATTAACAGGTAAAAAACTTAATGCTTATATTGTTGCATTTATAAGGTCTGACCATGAATCAATATCAAAAGAAGAGGCACTTGAAAAAGTAAGTAAAGGGATGCAGGTATTTATAAGGGAAGGGAGTGCTGCAAAAAACCTTGATGAACTTCTTAAGGCTGTGAATATTTTAAATCATCATTATTTCTCTTTTTGCACAGATGACAGGAGTCCAGAAGATATAATAAATGAAGGACATATTGATTATATGGTGAGAAGGGCTATAAAGAAAGGGATAAATCCTGTGATTGCTATAAGGATGGCGAGTATAAACACTGCAAGATACTTCAATTTAAGAAGTATGGGAGCAATTGCTCCTGGATATAAAGCAGACTTTGTTATTTTAAAAGATATAAAGGATTTCAAGATTGAAATGGTGATAAAAGATTCTATTATTGTTTCTAAGGATAATGAACTTTGTATAGATATAAAATCAGATGGGTTTGAAGTGATGAAAAATCCTATGTTCACACCTTTGATAAAAAAAGAAGATCTAAGGATAAAAAACGAAAATGGGAAAATTAGGGTGATTGAAATTATAAAAGATAATATTATCACAAAAGCAGTTATTATGGAGCCAAAAATAAAAGATGGGTATGTGATTTCTGACCCAGCAAGGGATATTGTAAAAGTTGTCGTTGTTGAAAGATACAATGGAAAAAATTTCTCTAAGGGATTTATAAAAGGTCTTGGATTAAAAGAAGGCGCTATCGGAACAAGTGTTGGGCACGATGCTCATAATATCGCTATTACAGGTGTTAATGACGATGATATTATGACTGCATTAAGAGAGATAAAAAGATTAAATGGTGGAATCGTTGTTGTGAAAAATGGTAAGGTTATATCATCCATATCTCTTCCAATTGCAGGTCTTATGTCAGATAAAAGTATTGATTATGTTTATAAAAGAACGATTGAACTGAAAAATGCAGCAAAATCACTTGGATGTAAATTTGAGCCTTTTCTCCCATTATCTTTTATTCAACTTCCTGTTATTCCTGAGATAAGGATAACTGATAAAGGGATTGTAGATGTTGAAAAACAGGAGTTTCTTCCATTGTTTGTAAAGTATTGACACGATGGATTTTTTTGTTATAATTTTATAAATGATATTTTTGTTACTTTGCCTGAACTCAAATATTGAACTCCGAAGGGATTCAATAATGAATCCTTATATTGTTGTTAATTATTATATAAATTATCAGGATCTCACATTCTTCAAGGTTGATACAGGTTATATAGGAAGATACAAAGTTTCCTTAACAATACATCTTAACAAGAAACAGATTTCTGGTAAATCTTCTAATAAAGAGATATTTATAAAAGATTATTCTTTGACAATATCTAATGAAATGATTGATTCAGGCGTTATATCCATGAATTTCTCAGGGAAAGGTGATTTTACCGCATATTTTGAAATTGTTGACCTAAATAGCCAGAAAAAATGGCAGGATAAAAAGAACTTTTCAATAAGAAATTACAAAGATATTTTTGTTGATGAAATAAGGATAAAAGGGACAGGAACAAGGATTGTTAATTTTGAAGATTCCCTGCGGGCTTCATTTGATATATTTAATCCACATGATGAAAGTGTTCTTGTTCAAATAATGATTAAAAATTTGGTCGGTGTTAAATTCTATGAAAGTGAAAGTATTCTTTATGGCAAAAATTTCTTTGAGGAAGAATTGAGATTACCTGGCATAACTTTTTCCGAGGGTGAATTTACTCTCATCGTTGAGGCTAAAGGTCTAAAGACAAAAAAGACAAAAAAAAGTGAGATGAACTTTATCGTTCAGAAGCCTTTCTTCAAATCAGAAAGATTTGTTAAAAGGGCAAAGGAGATGATATATATCGCACCAAAATCATTCATTGATAGTATTATCGTTATGCCTTATGAGGAAAGAGAAAGAATGTGGAAAGAATTCTGGAAAAAACTTGACCCAACCCCTGAAACTGAAAGGAATGAGGTTCTTGAAGAGTATTTTCGTAATATTGATTATTGTAATCAGCAATTCAGTTCACCTTTCAGTGAAGGATGTTTCACAGACAGAGGAAAGGTATATATGAAACTTGGTCCACCTGATGCAGTGGAAAGACATCCATTTGATCTTGATTCTAAGGCTTATGAGATCTGGTATTATTATTCAAAGAACTATAGATTATTATTTATTGATTATTATAACCTTGGTGATTACACATTACAAAACCCACCACCTGAACTATGGTAGCGATTATTATTTCTCTCATTATGGATTATTCTGTATTCAGGATCAGTGATGATACAAGTTATTGTGAGATATATTATAGTATTCAGAACAAGTTTTTCACATATATAAAAGAAGATATTAATTATGTCGCTTCCTTTTCATTAAAGATAGATATCACAAATCTCTCAACAGGATTTAAAAATACCACAATAATACCAAAGGCTATTATAACACCATATTCATCAGAACCCACATCCCACACCATTGATTTCATACCTTTGTTTCTTTTATCTGGTTATGTTTTCCTTATAAAAATAACTGTGATTGATAGTGTCTCTAATAGAATGGATTCAACCTCAATGATTATATATTCACCACAATGGAAAGATTTTTGTATAAGTAGTGTTCAAATCACAAACAGATTAATAAGTGATAGGAAAACACCATTTGAGAAAAATGGATTAAATCTTCTTCCTTTCCCTGAAAGATTATTCAATATAGAATCACCACTATTGTCTTATTATTGCGAAGTTTATGGACTTCCGAAAGATACTATCAACACTATGATAGGTATTTTTCAGAAAGGTAACTTGATAAAATTGTTAAAGGATGAGAATGAATTCAATTCATTGAAAACCCGTGTGATTGCTGGAAGTGTGAATATACTTGGTCTTACAGATGGTAAATACACACTTGTTATTCAGATAAAAAGCAAAGATAAGATCGTTAAAAGTGAAAAGGATTTTGAAATTGTTAAAACAAAAAAGACAAATTTTGTAAAATCATTAAAACCAGATGAAAAAGAGATAGCACTATTTATAGATTATCTTTTACCTCAGGAAGAACTTTCAATTTATAAAATGATGAGCGACTCTGAAAAGATTGAATATGCTGAAAAATTCTGGGCAAGGCAAGACCCAAACCCTTCCACTTTTAAGAATGAGGCATTTGATGAATTCTTAAAAAGGGTTAAGTATGCGGATGATAACTTCCCTGAGAAATTGAGAAAAGGAAGATTCAGTGAAAGAGGTAGAATATGTATAAAATATGGGATACCAACAGAAATAGTTTCAAGAAGTTATGAATCAGGTTATACACCTTATCAGATATGGCAATATCAGAATCTTCAGAATCCTGTTTCATTCCTTTTTGTTGATAAAAGTAATATAGGTGTTTATGAACTCGTTTTCTCCACAATAAAAGAAGAACCAATGGATAAAAATTTCCTAAGGCAGTGGAGAAAATATATATCAGAAGAGGATGTTTTCAGTGTGATAGGTCTTTCCGATTACATTCAGAAGTAGATTTTTTAAACCAGAGTGAAAAAAGTGTAAAAATATAAATAATAAAAAGAAAAAGATATACAAGGGATTTTATTAATCTCGAAGAATCTTTCGTAGAGTATGCTATAATTCCAAGGATTGATTCTATTATTATAAAAATAAGAAACACATATTTAACATCTTTGAATTTCTTAAGCATTTGATGATGAAGATGCTCGGTATCAGGATAAAATGGACTTTTACCCTTTAATACCCTTCTGAAAAATGCACCTGTTAAGTCTGTTATAGGAAGTGCTAATAAAATGAGTGTTGGATAAACTTTGTATAAGTTTTCGCCAGAACTCCCTAACCTTAATGATGTAACAACAATAAAAGCACCTAAAAGATTACTCCCTGAATTCCCTAAAAATATTCTTGCAGGATGAAAGTTATAGAAAAGAAAACCAAGTATTGAAGAACCCCAAACAAGTAGATGAAAACTTAATGTCTGAGAAGGATTGTATATAATAAATCCAAAAAATATATAAAGAAATACAAAACTTGCAAGTATACCATCAAGACCATCAATGAAATTCAAAGCGTTCATCACAAGGATTGTATAAAAGATAGTATAAAATAAACCTGTCTTAGCCATAGATAACTGTAAAAGACCTATATCTACAGATTTTGGTTTGAACAAAATGAAAACAAGTATTCCGATAAAACACTGGAATAATAATTTATACCTCGCCCTTATGTTCTTTTTATCATCTAAATAACCAAAAATTATACAGAAAAGAAATATGAGCCAGGTAAGGTAAACTTTGCATTCTAAACTATTTTTAAGGCAGAAAAAAATGTAAGAGAAAATGAAAACAATAAAAAATAAAATTACACCTCCAGATGTAGGGACGGGCTCATTATGAAAAGAATGAGATTTGTTATTAGGGTTATCAACAATCGTATTTACCTTTCTTGATGATTTAATATATATTTTAAAGATAATAAGAGAAAAAAGAAGAGAAGAGATTATTATTGTGATATTCCGAATCAAGTAATGGAGCATTTTAAGATTCCCTCTAAAAATTTTTCCTTTTCACAGGGAAATTCTATCAATTTTATATTCGTCCTTTCGCCTCTTACAATCTTCACATCGTATCCTGTCTTCTCTTTAAGAAATTTCAAAAGCCTTTTGTTTGCTCTGCCCTTTATTGGCTTTTCTTTTATGTAAACAACTAACATATCATTTCTCATCTTTACATCTTCTCTATCTGCATTTGTAACAACTTTAATTTCTAATCTTCCCATTATATATAACGAATTACAAGAATAGAATATTTATGATGGATACCTTCCAAAAACTCCTTTGCATCATCTTTGAATTCTTTATTATCACCTAAAAATTTTATTAAATAATAGTAAGCGTATAAGTAATCTGGGTCAATCTTTATAAGTTTTTTTATGTAATCATAGCATTTTTCCTTTTCTTTCTTCTTAAAATAAATTCTTATCATACCATCAATTGCAAGAACACAATAATCATCCCTTTTCAATGCTTCAAGATAATATATTTCAGCATTTTTAAAATCACCTGCACTTTCATAAATACTCCCTATCCAGTAATGTGTATATCCGAAATCTTCGGGTGTTATTTTTAGAAGTTCAAAGAAATTCTTCAAACTTTCATTTGCTCCTTTCCTTAAACTATTTATTGCATCCCTGTAAAGAGTTGGAAAATCTGCAGAGATATCAATTTTATCAAGGGTTATATCTTTTGCATTATCTTTTCTTTTATAAATCAACTCTACTATTTTCCCATCATCGGAGGAGATATAATAAGGATAATAACCAGACCTGAACCTTTTCCATAGAAATAAAGCCCTTTCAGCAGCAGCACTTGGTTTAATACCTGTTGAAAAAACGATATAAGAAGGCAACATACTTAAAACATATTTTGAATTGTAATTCCTTTCCCGCCAGGAATGCTTTAATCCTTCTATATGTTCAGGATGCCTTCCTATAACAGAATCTGTGAGACCAAGAAGGTCTATCATATCCCTATCAGCATAAAATGAGATTGCACCTATTGTAGATGCTGAAAATATCTCTTTTTTATCCATATTCTTGTTCAACCACAATCCTATGAATTTCATCTTCTCAACAAGCCCTATCTCAAGTGTCTTCCAGTACTTCGTATACTCCCAGTTTGATTTGTGCCCTTGACCTGGAAAACGATTGAAAAGAAAATATGATGTGAGAAATATCAATATTAAAATATTATAAATTTGATTTAATCTCATATTATTAATGCCTATAAAAAGATATAACAGAATCAATGGAAGAATTGGGACAAAAAACCTGTAAACCTGTAATGTATCACCACCAACAGAAATGATGTAGAGAACATAAAAGAAAATAACAATAAAAATAATTATATTCTCAAAAAATTTTCTCTTTATGAGCAAAATAACAAAAGGGAAAATGAAAATAATACCAAAGAGTCCATAAGCCATTAAAAATCTCCACACATAATTTAATCCTATTTTTATATATTCCATTGTAAAAGATGTCTTCGCATAAAATGTGTTAGGCAAAAGTGATTTATAATAAAAAAATCTGAAGATAAAATGAGGGAAAACAATTATAATAAATGGTATAACGAAAAACTTCAAAATGTTTAAAAATTTCAAGGTATTAAATCTTCTTAATATGATTTCCCGTAAAATATATCCGAGAAACAAAAGAATAAAAACAAGTATACCTTCAGGCCTTGTTAATGCTGAAAGACCTAATAATATCGATGAAATGAAAGTGTTTTTATCTTTATCAGTAAGAAAAAAAAGAACACCTGTTACAATAAAAAATGTGAAAAGGGATGTTTCCATACCACTCACAGCCCAATAACAGAATGCATAATTTACTGATGTAAGGAGCAGAAGAAAAAAAGAAAGATAGAAAGGTAATCTGAATACAAAATTACTGAAATAGAATAAGGCAATAAGCGTGAGTATTCCAAATATAATGCCTAATATCTGTGATAAAATTATCAATTTCTCAAAAGATATTCCTAACTTACCAAAGAAAGAGAGTATTATCATCCAGAGAAAATTTGTATATCCTTCAACCTTTTCAAAAGAGTTAAATACAGGTCCTGAACCTCTTAAAATATTTCTCACATATCTTAAAGTGATGAAAGAATCATCTTGATAAAATCTATTGTTAAATGAAATAAAAACAAAACAAATTATGGGTATTATAAATACTAAATATATTAATTTCATATATTAATTTCTTTTTCATTCAAGTTTTTAAAAGGCGGCACCCGGATTCGAACCGGGGAATAGCGGTTTTGCAGACCGCCGCCTTAGCCACTTGGCTATACCGCCAAAAAAATAAAAAAGAGCGGGAAACGGGACTCGAACCCGCGACATCTACCTTGGCAAGGTAGAGCTCTACCAACTGAGCTATTCCCGCTTAATAATATATATAAAACAATAATTTTTTTTGTCAAGATATAATTTTATAAAAAATATCTTTTGGAATTATTAAAAATATTGTAAATAATTTTCGCAAGTTAGAAGCAAATTCACTTTTTTATATAAAATAATAATGAAATTCTTCCCTGACGCTCATCAAAAAAATATCAACTGAACTGGCCTTCCTTTTGCAAATGTGATTTTATCTTCCGGGATATATAACTTCTCCTTTTTCTTTTGCTTCATTTATTATAAGAAAATTCTCATTTTCCCATTCTTCATCAGAATAATAGATTAAGTCAAAGGGTATTTTTAATTTTCTTACCAATTCTCTTCATACTTATCTATATTTATCCCTTTTCCTATTAAAAGTTTCTTTAATATACATTTTACTTCCGATTTTATAACATCTTTTTTAGACATAGTAATAACCCCTTCGTTTTTCTAAGACATTATATGTATCATCTTTTTTATATTCCTTCAGAAGTTTATCCAGTTCATCAGGATATCTTGTTGGGACACTTAAATCATTGAGATTATCTATAAATTCCTGCAAATCTTTTTCAAGAACAATTTCTACTAACTCACAAAAAAAATTAAATTATGTTTCTTTGGAGGATTCTTTTTAAACTTCTTTACATAAAGCCCTTTTAATGCCTTCTCAACAGATAGATGGCACATAAAAACAGTATAAATATATCTTCCTGCCTCCAATTGTCAAGTTTAAATATATTTAAGCATTCTTTTTATATTCTTCTATCTTCTGTTGATAATATCTTTCTATCCTCTTTGCAATATTATACCAGGAATAATCTTTAACAAAATTTTTCCCATTTTCAATCAATTGAATTCTCAATTTCTCATTTTTCAATACTCCTAAAATCTTTTCAGCGATATCCTCTGGATTATGAGGGTTAAATAAAATACCATTATATCCATCCTTTATCACAGAGTTATAACCAGGGATATTTGAGGCAATAACAGGCTTCCCAGTTGCCATTGCCTCAAGCAGGACAATACCAAACGATTCTCCACCAAGCGCAGGAGAACAATAAACATCACAGGATGCATAATAAACTGGAACCTCATTTTGTTTCGCATAACCTTTGAAGATAACCACATCTTTTAGATTTAAATCTGAAACAAGTCTCTTACAATATTCCTCAAGCGGACCTTTTCCCACAACTATGAGAGATATATCTTTTATCTCTTTACGCAAAAAAGGTATTGCATTAATGAGTTCTATCAATCCTTTTCTTCGGTCAAGCCTTCCCAGATATAAGATTTTATTCTTTCTTTCCTTGAATTCTTCAAAACCCTTAACTTCAGGATTGAATCTTTCAAGGTCAACACCATTTGGAATTATTACATAATCACCAGGGATATATGGAAAGAATGTATCTCTTGCAGCCTCGGATACCGCAATAATACCATTCAGTTTTCTAATATATTTCCGAAATAAAAATCTGAATATGGTAGAACCAAATCTATAGTTTTTAAAACCTTTTGAATGTAATGTTGTAATATTGATACTATGAGAATAATGGAGTGCAAAGAATGATATACTTGGTGGAAATGGTCCCATCGTATGAACAATATCAAAATTCTCACTATTAAGAAAATCCTTCACTTTTCTTGGAATATCAAGACCTGTTGATAAAGTGGCAAACGATTTATTCATAGGGATATAAAGAACTTTTCCAACTCTTACAACATCAGGTTCATCTACTTCATTTTTATAATGGGTTGTTAAAATCTTTACATTATGTCCAAATCTCCTTAAATACTTTGCAAGATAATATGTATATTCAGAAACACCTGATGGATAAGGATAATATGGATCCGAAACAATGCATATTTTCATCTTTAAAATCTATTTTTCAAAAAATAAAATTGTCAAGTTAAACATTACAATTTTTCATAATATTTCTTTATCTCTTCTATCTCCAGTTTTTCATCCTCTGTCAACTCATAGTTCACAATCTCTGAACCAACAAAATAACCCATTAAAGTGGATGAATACATTCCTGCTATTGCACCTCCTACCATAAAATTTATTGCAACACAAGAAAGAACGATAGCACGATAGAGTTCAAATATGCATCCTATACAATCCGTCGCCGTAACAGTATCCTGTGGCATTATTTTGTCAAGATTCTCTTTTATTATAAAATACCCAGCATATGTTCCGAACGGAACAAGGATTGCGGTTGATATAACCATACTTGTCTGTCTTATCATCATCCTTGTGTATATTTTATTCCTTAAAAAACTGTATCTTTTTAGAAAATCTTCGTATTCTTCTTTTGTAAGTTTTATCTGCAATAAATAAATGTATTTTCCAACCCTATCCAAAAAATCCATAGCATCAAATATTGTTTCAGGTGTCTTTTCTTTTCTTAAAGTTATTTTCTTAAATCCGCCAATATTGAATTCAAACCCATAATAGAAAACTTTATTATCTCTCGTTGAAAAAGATAATGAAATAACTGGCCAGATGTTAAATTTTATCCCATATTTAGTTGGTGCGAAACCTTTTTCATCTGTTAGATAATAAGGAAAATTATAAAATATTGAAGGCATTAAAGAAATTTTAAGATACTTTGTCTTAAAATCTTTCGTAAAAATCCTCCAGAATAAATAAGGGGTTATTGTATTTGAAATATCATCAAAATCTACCTTTTTATGGAATATTTGATAATGGATACCAAATCCAAGACCTGTCATTTTTTCAAATAGACACATATCATATCCTGCAAAAGAAAAAAGGGAGTCATAAAACGGAACATTTTTATTCACATATCCACCAAAATTTAAAGATAATTTTAAATAATATGTATCAAGAAAAGAAAGAAACAAAAGCATATTTAATTATATATAAAGATTTTCAAGATGTCAAGAATTACTAAAAATTTCATCGTGTAATCTTGACTTTTATGAAATTTAAAATAAATTTTTTTATGGAATTGAGAGGACCTGTATGGCTTATGCAACCAATACCATATCTTGGTGAAAAAATAGAAGAAGAATGGATTTATGAACCAAAGATAGATGGATGGAGGTTGCAGGTCATTAAATACAAAGATGGGAGGATTGAATTCTGGGGAAGGAGGCTTGAGAAAAAACCAAATTGGTCTTGTAAATTAGGTTATATTTCAGAAAATTTAAAATATCTTCCTTCAGGGACATTACTTGATTGCGAACTTTACACTGATAAAGGAAGACATAAGATACCTTCTCTTTTCAAGGAAAAACCAGATGTTATTCCGATTATATTCGTCTTTGATATTATATTTATAGAGAATGAGTTCATTGGAGAAAAACCCCTCTCTGAGAGAAAAAAAATCCTTGAAGGGATAAATTTTAAGGAACCATTAATACTATTGAAATACAGAAAACTTGATGATATTTATCGTGCTTACAAAGAAGAAGTTTCATCCGGGAATGAAGGAATCATAATAAAAAAATGGGATTCAATTTATAAAATTGCAAAAGATGTCCCAATAGCAACTATTGATTGGAGAAAAATA
>Ga0078972_1010112_pt1 | contig 17948 bp, 16 predicted proteins | sample YelNatPaOPGAMG01_FD_67568 | JGI IMG/M metagenome (GOLD analysis project Ga0078972, IMG submission 67568) | Hot spring thermophilic microbial communities from Obsidian Pool, Yellowstone National Park, USA - OP-RAMG-01 (SPADES assembly) (version 2) | ecosystem: Environmental > Aquatic > Thermal... | reverse complement strand
CTCCGGCAGAGCCAATTAGAAAGACCACTGATACTAAAAATATTATGAGCCTTTTAAACATCAGTTCCACCTCCTAATCTATACAGAAATCTTTCCATAGAAATTATAATATCTCCGAGAGAGAATGTCCAGAGGTTTGTCCAGGGTTGGACATACTGTCCAGGCAGAAGAAAATCTCATTAATAAATGGATATTTACCTATCAATGCTACTGGACAAATCGTGTCCAGTTTGTCCATGTCCAAGGGAAAACTTACATCTTATGCGGCTTTTCATTTTAGAGCCTGGACAATCTGTCTAGACAAACTGGACATAGTGGTAAAAATATTGTATAATCCTGGCAAGGAGATTGTATGGAAGAGAGGATATACTCTATCGAAGAGGCGGCAAAGACACTGGGTGTATCTGAGAAGACGATTAGGAGATATATAAGGGATGGAAAGATTAAAGCTATAAAGGTCGATGGAAGGTATTCTATCCCTGAGGGAGAGATCTCCAGAGAGTCTATTATAAAACAGTACGACGAGGATACTAGAAGGGAGATAGATTTTCTCTTAGAGAAGGTCAAGTCGTTAGAGGAAGATAAGGTATTTCTCCAGGGGCAGATAGGCGAATTGCAGAGGCATATCCAGTCTCTACTCCAGGAGCTTTCAGACCTAAGAAAGAGCTATGATCAACTGGTTAGTGCCAGGGCACTTCCCCCTCCAAAGGAGGGTTTTCTCTCAAGGATAAGGAAGCTCTGGAAATAGTTTTGCTATTGATATTGATTTTTTCATCTATTGGTATATTATGAATTGGTATCAGGATAGGAGGGGTGAAGATAATGTTCTATGATAATATAGAAGCTGTAGGGGATTATATAAATGAATGTCTAGAGAGATACAAGGATAATAGTTTTCTCTATGACCTGGATGAGGATGATATAATCGGACCTTTGACCTATAAGGATGTAAAGGATAGGATTGAAGGGATAAAGAAACTCCTGGTTACAAATGGGATAAACCCGGGTGATAAGATTGCCCTTCTTGGCCCAAACTCAACGAACTGGGCTATCGTATATCTGGCAGTTGTCACATATGGGGCTGTTATTGTCCCTATTTTAAATGAGTTTGACAGCACAAGTATCTCTAACATAATAAATATGTCTGATTCCAGGATGCTATTTGTCTCTTCTTCTCTCCTTGATAAGCTAGAAGAGACAAACCTAAAAAGGTTAGAAAGGGTCTATATGATAGATGATTTTAAGGAGATAGAGCTGGAGAAGATGGGGAGTGTGAGGTCTCAGATAAAGAATAAGCTTTATGATTTTAAGGCTAGGCTTAATCAGTTCCTGACCGAATATGTGCATAAGGTATCGGCAGAGCCAAATATTAGCCATACCTTTAAGCCTGATGATATTGCAACCATAGTTTATACCTCTGGCACCACCGGAAGGTCTAAAGGCGTGATGCTTACACATAAGAATCTATTCTGGAATATACTGGCAGCATTGGATTATATAGAGATAAATGATAAGGATAGATTCCTATCCATACTTCCTGCTGCCCATGTATATGAGCTCACATTCACCCTACTTTTATCTATGGTGGGAGGGGCTAGTGTATACTATCTGAGGCAGAAGCCAAGCCCTAAGGTTTTACTTAAGGCATTTGAGAAGGTAAAGCCAACTATGGTGATGATGGTCCCTTTGATTATGGAAAAGATCTATAAGAAGAGTATCCTCCCAAAATTGGAGGAGAACTTCCTCCTGAGAAATGCCATAAAAATTTCTCCTTTTAGGAGATTGGTCTATAAGAGGGCTAGCAGGTCTCTGCTAGAGGCATTGGGTGGGAATATAAAGCTTATCTGTATAGGTGGTGCCCCTCTGAGCCCCGATGTGGACCTCTTTCTCCTTGAGGGAGGTTTTCCCAGTGCTGTTGGGTACGGTATGACAGAATGTGCGCCTCTTATTACCTTTGCTATGCCAGATAAGAAAAGATATCTAAGCTGTGGATATCCTATAAAGGGTGCCCAGTTAAAGATAGATAACCCTGATACTACCACCGGGGTAGGAGAGGTCTTGGTAAAGGGTCCTATGGTTACCAAGGGATATTATAAGAACGAATCGGAGACAGAAAAACTCTTTACCAAGGATGGATGGATGAGAACAGGAGACCTAGGATACCTTGACAGTGACAACTATCTCTATCTAAAGGGTAGAAGTAAGAACGTCCTTATCGGAGCGAATGGGGAGAACATATATCCGGAGGAGATAGAACAGATCCTTACACAGGATAGGGGTATCATAGAGACGCTGGTATTGGAAAAGGATGGAAAGCTCATAGCCTATATATATCCTGATTTTGATTATCTAAATAATGAATTAAAGCTCCTTGATATTGAGCCCGATCTTGTGAGTAAAAGAATAGAGGAGTATTTCGACAATCTTATAAAACAGACAAACCAGAGACTTCCCAGTTTCTCCAAGCTTAAGGGATTCAAGATTATAGACCAGGAATTCGAGAAGACCCCAACCCAGAAGATTAAGCGTTATCTATATACCTAGTGGCTAGAAGATCATAGCTGGAGTACAGAGATAGAACTCTAATCCGTCTATATTGTATAAAACCTCTCCAAATATTGCCATATCCTCGTTTTTAGGTTTATCTATCTCCACGAGATAATAACCATCTTCTGAGATCTTTCCCTCTACATACTGCCACAGGGAAGATACAAATCTTTTATCTGGAGATGTAGCATACCATATACCAGCCTTACTAGGCTTTATATCTGATGATAGCTCTATCTTTATGCTCCCTTCTCCATTTTGAGTCCTCCAGGTAATATTGGGGAATCTTAGTCTGCCGGTAATATATAGATAGAATGCTGATATATCTTTTATAACCCTTTCTCTATCCTCAAGATTATGACCACTATTGGGTACGTAGAGGACGTATCTTGGTCCTATCAGGTCATTAAAATAGATGCTGGTGGCATCTATAGCCCAATATGGATCGTTTGATCCATTTATTATAAGTTTTGGTATCATAATCCTTTCCCTATAAAAATACGGATCTACTATAGACAGGAGCCTTTCACCTACCGGAGTGTTTTCCAACTGTTCAAGGCCAAGTGATGTATAGTCCCCCAATTCTGGGCTATAATCCTTCCAGATCTCCCTTTGATGAGCAAACTGCCTTGTGATATTCAGATTATCATAGACCATAGGGGCAATACCCTTCACCCTTTTATCACAGGCTCCCACTAACCATGTGGTCCAACCCCTCTTGGACGCTCCAGTAACAACAAAACCATCTATCTCTAACCCTAGTTTCTCTTTTGAGAATTCCTGGATTGTATCCATAGCCCTTACCCCGCTCTTTACCATAGGTAATAGAAGAGGCGATTCTGGATCCTGGGTCTTAGCAAACTGAGAGAATGTATATGCTATAAGGGCATCCTCTCTAAGGCCATTAAACAATGGTTGATTTGGGACATCAAAGAGGACAGCAGATACGGTTCCTAGTTTTTCCGATATCTCCTTTATATATTCCAATTCCTCACTTGATAATCCACTCCAACTTCCAGTTATAAAGAGCAGTGCCATATTTGAAATCCTAACCTTTTTTGGGGCTCCAACTATGAGTTTATGGGTCCACTGTATCCCTTCCCATGTCTGAGAATAAAGGTTTATCTCATAGAAGGAGACATTTCCAATATCCTGGGTAGAGGCTAATTCCCATCTAAAAGTGCTATCAGGCTTGTTTATATAATCCAGTAATGGCTGTGAATAACAGATATTGGCAAACAGGATTATCGAGACAAAAACCAGAAGAACTTTGAATAATCTCATTATCAACACCTCCTATCCTTTGATTCTACAGATAATTATAGATACAATTATCTCCAGGTGTCAATAGTCCGATATTCCTTTGAATGCTGTCTTGGAGTATTCGTAAAAAAGTGGTATAATTTATCTGGAAAAATTTTATGAGGAGGTGTTAAGTATGAAGTGGTTTAAAGGTTTGTCTTTGTTACTTGTAATGTTACTCGTCTTTTCTCTGGCTATCCCAGGATTTGCCCAGTTAAAGGGAAAGATAGAGATCTTTTCCTGGTGGACAGCTGGAGGAGAAGCGGAAGGACTTCAGGCACTCTTTGATATCTACCATAAGAAGTATCCAAACGTAGAGATCATCAATGCTACTGTGGCTGGAGGTGCAGGGACCAATGCCAAGGCAGTACTAAAGACAAGGATGCTGGGAGGAGACCCTCCAGACACATTCCAGGTCCATGCAGGTAAGGAACTCATCGATACCTGGGTAAAAACAGGATTTATGGAGCCATTGACCGACCTGTTTAAATCTGAAGGGTGGACAAAGGTTATGCCAAAGGGTATACTAGACATCGTCTCCTACAGAGGAGACTACTGGTCTGTACCTGTAAATATTCACAGGGCTAATGTCCTCTGGTATAACAGGAAGATATTCAAGGATAGTGGTCTAACACCACCCAAGACATTCGATGAATTCTTCGAGGTGGCTGATAAGTTAAAGGCAAAGGGGACCATTCCATTTGTCCTTGGGACAAAGGATGGATGGGAGGCAGGCCATGTGTTTGAAACGATCCTTATTGCCAAGCTAGGAGCAGAAGGTTATAAGGGCCTTTGGACTGGAAAGACAAAGTGGTCGGATCCAAAGGTTACCGATGCATTGGAGACACTAAAGAAGGTATTCTCTTATATAAACCCTGACCATTCTGCAGCTACCTGGGATGAGGCATATCAGTATATAATCGACGGAAAGGGTGCAATGAGTATTATGGGGGACTGGGCAGCCGGATACTTCTTCTCTAAAGGATATACAGATTTTGGATGGGCACCAGTTCCGGAGACTGCTGGTATATTTGATGCCCTTTCTGATAGCTTTGGACTCCCTAAGGGGTGCAAGAATAGAGATAATGTTATAGCCTTCCTGAAGGTCCTTGGTTCTAAGGAAGGGCAGGAGGCATTTAACATCAAGAAGGGGTCTATTCCAGCCAGGACAGATGTGGATAAGAGCCTATTCCCAGAGTATCAGAAGTCCTGTATGGATGACTGGTTGAGGGATAAGATCGTGCCAAGTGTAATACATGGAGCTGCCGCTAGTGAGGGATGGGTTACTGAATACAAGGATGTAATCGCTCTGTTTATAGCCCGTCCAGACGTTCCTACAACCCAGAAGGCATTAATACAGGTTGCAACAAGAGCAGGGGTAAAACAGTAATAAGATTCTATCAATCACAGGGGGGAGAGATCCCCCCTTAATAATAAAAGGGAGAATTCTATGAGAAAGACAAAAGAAGAGAGAATATTATCTACCCTATTTATTGCTCCTTCTATTATCCTTATCCTGGTCTTTGTCTATGGTTTTATAATCTGGACAGGATGGGTCTCTCTAACAAACTGGAGGGATGTCTTTCCAGATTTTACATATGTAGGTTTGAGAAACTATATGGAGCTCTTTCAGAACCTCCGTTTTCAGATAGATTTCAAAAATATCCTGGTTTTTACAGTCCTATTCCTGCTGGCTTGTATTATTATTGGACTTCTATTGGCTATCCTGCTGGATAGGAAGATTAAATGTGAGAATATCTTCAGAAGTCTCTATCTATTCCCTATGGCTATATCCTTTATTGTTACAGGTGTAGTATGGAGATGGTTACTGAATCCTGGCACACCGGCTACTGGACCTATAGGTATAAATATGATCTTTGACCAGATAGGCTTGGGCTTCCTGAAGAGTAGATGGTATACGGACCCAAATGTTGGAATAAAGGCGGTGGTTATTGCTGCTGTCTGGCAGATGTCAGGATATGTTATGGCGATGTATCTTGCCGGAATTAGAGGGATCCCTAATGAGCTATCAGAGGCTGCCCAGGTTGATGGTGCCAGTATCTGGCAGACATATAGGTATATCATCCTCCCATTACTCCGTCCCGTTACATTGGGGGCGGTTATAATCCTTACCCATATCTCTCTAAAGATATTCGACCTGGTTGTGGCTATGACTGGTGCTGGGATTGGATTCTCCTGTGATGTTCCGGCATTATTTATGTATGACACCACCTTTAGAGGCAACTTTTTTGCCCAAGGGGCAGGCATTGCCACTATACTACTTCTAGCTATAGCCATTCTCATCATCCCATATCTTAGATATAGTCTTAAGACAGGAGGGTAATATGCGTTTAAGTAGATTATTACTCTATGCTATACTGGTAGTCTTTGCAATATTCTATCTTCTACCCGTCTATATCCTTCTTGTAACTAGCCTTAAGACATTTGCCGAGGTAAATCTGAAATCGATGTGGAAGCTTCCCACAGTTATGAGTCTTGATAGCTTCAGGATGGCTTGGGGAGGAAATCCATTGAAGGGGCTAAAAGGATTATCTCAGAACTTTTTAAACAGTATATACCTTGTTGTTCCTGCCACTATCATATCCTCACTTCTAGGGTCTATGAATGGCTATGTCTTTACAAAATGGAGGTTTAGATATTCAGATGCCATCTTCTCTATGATTGTATTCGGTATGTTCATACCATATCAGAGTGTACTGATCCCTATGGTTCAAGTATTACAGAAGATAGGTCTTTATGGTTCTATCCCTGGACTGATTTTTGTCCACTGTGTCTATGGTATCCCTATAACTACCCTCATATTTAGAAACTACTATACATCGGTTCCTACCGAGATGTTAGAGGCAGCAAAGATAGATGGAGCAGGTTTTTTAGGTATCTATAGCAGGATTATGTTTCCAGTGTCTATGCCTGGTTTTGCAGTGGTAATGATATGGCAGTTTACATCGATATGGAATGATTTCCTCTTTGGGCTTGTAGTTGCCCAAAAGCCAAGTATCCAGCCAATCACAGTGGCGCTTAATAACCTTGCAGGTTCATACTTTGTCGAGTGGAATATACAGATGGCTGGGGCGTTGTTAACCGCCATCCCTCCTCTTATTGTATATATCTTCCTGGGGCGCTACTTTATGAGGGGGTTACTGGCAGGTTCTTTGGCTGGAACATAGAGAATAAAAGAAAGGAGGTGATGCTATGATGCGAGCCAGGATAAGCCTTATAGGGATAGTGCTAGTGGTATGCTTATTGGTCTCCCTAAGTGTTCCTGCCTATGCTGATTCATTGGCAGATAAGAGATTTAGACTTGGGCTAGATTCCATTATTCTCGGTTACTATACAGATGTAGGACCACAAGGAGAACCGTCCTCTCTTATAGGATTAACCCTCCTAGGAATAGGTTATAGGAAGTACTTTGAGTTAAATAAACCTTTATATGCTTACGGAGAAGCAGGAACACAGGCCCTAATCATTCCATATTTAGAGGGTGGGCTCATATATGCTGGATCGAGTGGATTTGAATTTAAAACAGGGCTATCTCTTACTTTAGGGATAAATGAAACGGTAGATTCCTATGGAAATCCAAGTTATAGCTACTATCCTGCTATTGGTCTTGCCTTAGGTATAGCTTTTAGATTTTAGATAGAAGGTAAAGGAGGTTACTGTGCTGTCTTATGAGGAGATTTAGGTAATAAAAAGATAACACGGGAACCTCCTTCCTATCTTGGTTTTTCAAATTCTATTATATATGTAACTCATCTATTTAGGAGTTTACTCTCCATTTACCACTATGTCCAGTTTGTCTAGACAGATTGTCCAGGCTCTAAAATGAAAAGCCGCATAAGATGTAAGTTTTCCTTTGGACATGGACAAACTGGACACGATTTGTCCAGTGGCATTGATGGGTAAATATCCATTTATTAATGAGATTTTCTTCTGCCTGGACAGTATGTCCAACCCTGGACAAACCTCTGGACATTTTTACCCTTTACATGGGACGTAGTAATCCAATATTATCTCTTTTTCACCTTTTTCTTGGGGCATCACAAAACGTTCGTAGTTATAAACCTCTATCGTATAACCTGCTGAGTCATCATATTCATATCCTTTTTCCTTCATCGCATTTACTGTTACATCCATCTCGTATCTATATATCTCAGGTTCTGTTCCCTTGACCCAAGCAATTGCCATCTTGCAGGAAGATAGGTCGCGAGATGCAAAACTGGAGGGTACAGGTGTCTCTGGTCTCATCAACCTTCCCACAATATAAGTAAATTCCTTTGAAAGAGGGTCGTATTCACCTTCCCAACCTATATATGATGGGTCTAGTGCATATTCTGACATACCCTCTAACGTCTGAAATGTTCCATCCTCCATACATTTCATCCAGAACTGTGGTATTGGATTACTTCCCTCTCCTAGTTTTACCCTTATCTCCCTGCCAATGACCCTTGCAGGTCCAAAATTAACAAAGTCAATCCTGGCTATACTAGCCATTATCTGCACCTCCCTAAATATTTAAAAAGAATTTCCTCTAAAATAACATATGAGATATCGGCTGTCAAATATCACTTACTTTACCCTAAACACCATCTGTGTTGGACTGACAAATTTCAATGCTATTCCTAATAACGTTACTGTTATCAGAAAGTAGACTATAGCAAGGGCGTCGATCACCTGTGGTGGACGTGTCCCAGCGGCATAGGCATCATAGTAAAGGGCGACAATAATAGTCTGAGTTCTTGCTCCAGCAACGAGAAACGTCAATTCAAACATGGCGATCGTCCTCACAATTGCTAGGATCGTAGCGGTAAGGATCCCCGGTAAGGAGAGAGGTATTAGGATACGGAAAAAGGTTTGGAGCTTACTTGCCCCTAAAGTCCTTGCTGCTGATTCCAGGTTAACGCTGATCTGCTCTATAAATGGTGTTAAAACAAGGGTTACAAAGGGAACGATTGGGACTAGATTTGCTATCACTACACCACTGAGGTTATTAGCTAAGCGTAATCTGTATAGAAGAGCAGCCAATGGAATGCCATATGTCATCGGAGGCAAGATTACTGGCAGAAGTAATGCCGAAGAGAATAGACTTTTCAACCTAAAATCATACCTAGCCAGTACATAGGCAGTGAGGAATCCGATCAGCAGGGAGATAATAGCCACCATAATGACAACAAAGAAGGTAACAAATAATAACTGGGGAAGGTTGTGTTCTTCCACCATATACCTATACCACTCAAGGGTTATATATTTTGGAAATAGTTCCCCATACCAGTATTTGCTGATGGAGTTAAGGAATACTGTTAACAGGATCCCCAGGATGTTTGCAAGATATACGACTATTGCTATGGAGAATAATAGGTTAGATATCTTAATATTCTTTAACATAGCTGTAGCCTCCTTTTAGTTAACCCTTACCAATGCGAGAGGCGCCTCTATAACCCCTCTGTCTTAGAATCATAACAATCATAATAAAGATTAATTCTATTATACCCATAATTATTGCTACTGCAGAAGACATATTGAAGTTGAATTTTTCAAAAGCCCACTGATAGGCAGATATAGATATAACTCTAGTAGGCCCAGATGGTTGCCCTAAGAGGACCGCCGAAGGAAATACCGTAAATGCCATCACAAAATTGAGAGCAAGACACATTGTTATGCCTTGCATCCACAGGGGAAGTATGACCTGGTGAAATGTTTGCCATTTGCTAGCTCCAAGGGTTTGAGCAGCTTTCTCTAGGTTAGGGTCAATACCAGAGATAGAACCTAATAACATAAGAAAACTAAAAGGAAACCCATTGATAACTAAGGCTAGTAGAACACCAAGATAATTGTGAGTGAATCTTACTGGTTCTTTAACCAAACCAATTGTCATTAATAGACGATTTAACCAACCTCTAGGACCCATATATGTAAGCATCCCTTCAGCGATAAAGACGCTACCTAAGGTTATAGGGAGGATTAGGAAAAGGGTAATTATCTTTTCCCCCTTTATCCCATGACGCATATAGTAGGCAAGAGGAATAGCAAAGAGTATGCTTATCAATGTGGTTGGTATCGCCAATTTTAATGTAATCCAAATAGTATTAGCTTCCCATGGGTCATTAAAAAACCTCTTAAAATTCTCCAGGGTAAAATTCCCTGTTTCATTAGTAAGACTGAGGTATAAGCCATAAAAGAATGGATAGACAAAAAGGAATAGGAGATATAGGATGGCAGGCAATAGATATATTATCCCTGAGATGAAAGACCTGTTCTTCATTTTAAGACTCCTCCTCAGAGAAAACAAGGATCTTTTCAGGAGGAATCCATATCCTAATAACCTCCCCTGGTTTTGCATTTAGGGGATTGATTGTAGAAAGCTCTATAAAGGTCTCTTCATATGCTGTTGCCCAGATCTGCTTGACCTGTCCTAGGTATTCTACTACTTCGACCCTAACATCAATCTGATTGACCGGTCCATCACCAATCTGAATATCTTCAGGACGAACCGCTGCAAAGATGGGGATATTTCCTCCTTTAGCTCTTAGGGGGGATTTTTTGTATTTATCTTGGAGTTTAGCTAAAATCTCCAGCTGTCCAATCCTTAAAGAGACCTCATTATCAGACCTGAAGGAGTTAATCTGAACTGGCCAAATATTACGAAATCCCATAAAACTTGCAACAAATAGACTTTCCGGAGTAGAATATATCTCTTCCGGTGTCCCTACCTGTTGGATCTTACCCTCTGCCATCACCACGATCCGATCTGAAAGCGCTAATGCCTCTTGCTGATCATGGGTTACATAGATAGTAGTAATCCCTAACCTCTTATGAAGCGCCTTTAACTCATATCGCATCTCTATCCTAAGTTTTGCGTCAAGATTGGAAAGTGGTTCATCTAACAGCATAAGACGTGGTTCTATAACTATACAACGTGCAAGAGCTACCCTCTGTTGCTCACCCCCAGATATCTGACCTGGAAACTCATATATGTGTTCTGAAAGGTGGACAAGATCTAAGACATCCTTGACTTTTTTTGTAATGAGTTCCTTATTTACCTTTCTGATTTTTAGACCAAAGGCAACATTGTCGAATACATTGAGATGAGGAAAGAGGGCATAATTCTGGAAAACCATACCGAAATTACGCTTCTCAGCAGGAACACTATTGATTCCATCGTCAATACACTCATCATCGATATATATCTTACCACTAGTAATAGGAATCAGTCCGGCTATACAATTTAGAACGGTCGATTTGCCAGAACCAGATGGTCCTAATAGGGTAACAAACTCCCCACTTTTGATAGTTAGGTTAAAGTCACATACTGCTTTCTTTTTACCAAAAGTCTTATTAAGTTCCTGTATATAGATTTCTTTGAAATCTCCCATTCTCTCTTTAATTCTCCTCTCCTTCCGAAAACTTCCTAGTGAATATAGTTTAAAGAGGCACCCCCCTTAAAACCCTCTGCCTCTTTTATCACCTTCTAATGAGATGTGATTATTTTGCCTTTGACCCCACTAGTTTATCCCACATATCAAATGCCTCTACCAGTTCCTTAGCTCCTAGTTGTGTTGTCAATGGGAATTCCTTAATAGCCTTGTCATATTCAGGACGCATAGCAGATTTAATTCTCTCCTGGATATCCTTTGGTGCCCTATTAAGGGTTACGGTCTTTATAGCAGGCCCAGGATAGAAATACCCGTCATCATAGATAAGGGCTTGCATATCGGGTCTTAATAACCATGCCATAAGAGAGAGTGTAGCTTTCTTTTGGGCATCTGTTAATCCTTTTGGCATACATAGAAAATGTGCATCTGCTACCCATGTGGTATTCTTTAAGAAGAACCCCTTGAAATTAGGAGGAATAACCCCTAATATCCTCTGATTCATATCCCATCCAAGATGACTTGCAATAATATATCTGGTACCCTCGGCTAGTTCCCTAAAGGTGATTGCAGTCCCAGTGGGATAATAGTCTATATATTTATCAAGTTCCTGTAAATAAGCCCATGTCTTATCCCACGTCTTTGGGTCCTTAGGGTCCTTATCCCCTAGGATATATGGTAATCCCTGTAATAGGCAACGTCCAGGACCGGAGTTGGCAGGTCTTGCATATATAAGTTTACCAGGATTAGCCTTTGCCCATGCTAAAAGCTCCTCGGCAGTAGTTGGAACTACTTTTACCTTGTCCGGGTTGTAGGTAAACATAGGTCCTCCTGGGCAATAGGATACTACAATACCATAACCCTTGAAAAGTTCAAAAGCTGCCTTAGCTCCTGCTAGATATCTGTCTTCTAGATTTGGGAAGTAGGTCTTATATGTGGGGTACAGATTTTCCCAGAGCCCCATCTCTAAACCGGCTGCCATAGCATCATATCCTGTCAATACCAAGGTAGTAGTAACATTTCCAGCCATCTGTTGAGCCTTGATCTTTGCAGGTAATTCAGGGGCTGTTGCCTTGAGATACTCAATATCCTCCACCAGTTCAGGATGGGCAGATTTGAAAGCCTCTATAGCCTTCTGAGTGAGTTGAAGATTTCCAGCCACATCAATAATACTGAGCTTTACCCCCTTTGCCTGTAATCCTGGGGGCATCAACAACATAAGAGAGAATGTCAAAATCAAAACTACAGAAAAGAACCTTTTAAACATACACACCTCCTATTAGAATTTCTAAAATTTTAAGTAACTACCTGTCTCATCCCATCTTATAACATCCTTTAGGGAAGATTTTAGCATAAACAATCTTCTAAATCAATCGTTTGAATTTTAGAAATCTGATTGTCTAAAAGGTCTAGATAGTACATAATATGCATATGAATACGTATGAAATGTGTTGGTTAGAGTATAAGAGAATGCAAGAGGGAAAAAGGGGGTATTATAGTAATTGGGGTAGGGTTATTGTAGATCTTGAAGGTCCAGATGCTCCAGACTCATATATTGAAGAGCTTAGACATTTTATTAGTAATTCCCTCGGTATAGAACCTCAAGTCAGTAGTACAGAAACATCTAAGGTAGGATATATTCTGATATGCAGGTTAGAAAAACTGAAGGAGATCGTAAGAGAAGCTACTGAGTGGGAAAAATTTATAAATGATGAAGGTTTTATCATAAAGAATATAAAAGACAACACCAGAAACATCCTTCTAGTTACAGGGAAGACCTTTGCCTCTCTAGTGTATGGGGTATCTGAACTTATAAAGCTGATGAGGCTAGGAAAGGAGATAGAGGGCTTAGACCTAGTATCAAATCCAAAGACAAGATTCAGGATGATAAACCATTGGGACAATCTAGATGGAAGTATAGAGAGGGGCTACGCTGGAGGTTCGATATTCTTTAAAGACTATAGAGTAATCTATTCAGAGAGGATAAGAGACTATGCCAGGCTTTTATCCTCAATCGGTATAAATGGGATAGTCTTAAACAATACAAATGTAAGGAAAAAAGCCCTGGAAATGATAGAACCACACTATCTAAAAGAACTAGCTAGGATAGCAGAGACCTTTAAATCATATGGGATAAAACTTTTCATCGGCATTAATTTTGCCTCTCCTATCTATCTAGGAAGGCTAGAAACAGCGGATCCTCTAGATAAAAGAGTTAAGGCTTGGTGGAAGAGGAAGGTAGAAGAGATATATAGTTTTATCCCGGATTTTGGTGGTTTTATAGTCAAGGCAGACTCAGAATTTGCACCTGGGCCCCATATATATGGTAGAACTCATACAGAAGGTGCAAATATGCTGGCAGAAGCATTAGCTCCATTCAACGGGTATGTAATCTGGAGGACATTTGTATATAACTGTATGCAAGATTGGAGGGATACAAAAACAGACAGGGCTAAAGCAGCTTATGATAATTTTAAACCTCTCGATGGACTCTTTGAAGACAATGTTATTCTCCAGATAAAATATGGTCCGATGGATTTTCAGGTAAGAGAGCCTGTTTCTCCGCTCTTTGGAGCTTTAGAAAAGACAAATCAAATAATTGAATTACAGATAACTCAGGAGTACACTGGACAGCAGATTCACCTATGTTATCTCGGGACATTATGGAAAGAGATCCTAGATTTTGATACACATATAAAGGGAGAGGAATCAACTGTTAAAAGGATAGTTGATGGAAGCCTGTTTTCAAGAAAGAATAATGGTTTTGCAGGTATATCAAATATAGGGGATGATCCCAACTGGACAGGACATAATCTGGCACAGATTAATCTATGGACATTTGGAAGATTGGCTTGGAACCCAGACGAAGGTATAGAGGATATAGTTGATGAATGGATAAGGTTGACATTTGGAGATGACAAGAAGGTTATAGAGAACATAAAGTATATGCTCCTTAAATCCCATAGGATATACGAGAAGTATACCACTCCACTTGGTCTAGGCTGGATGGTAAATCCTGGCTATCACTATAGTCCGAGTCCAGAGGGCTACGAATATTCACATTGGGGCACATATCATCGTGCAGACCTTAAGGCTATCGGGGTAGATAGAACCTCAAGAGGAACAGGATATACCACTCAGTACCATCCTTATTGGCAGGAGATATTTGATGATATACATAAGTGTCCCGAAGACTTACTCTTATTCTTCCATAGAATACCATATAAATTCACACTAAAATCCGGTAAGACTCTAATTCAGTATATTTACGATTCTCACTTTGAAGGTGTAGAAGAGGCAGAAACCCTGAGAGAAAAGTGGCTAGAACTTAGGGAGAAAATCGATGAAGGTAGATTCAATGCAGTACTAGAAAGATTGAATAGACAGATTGAGCATGCAAAGGAGTGGCGAGATGTAATAAATACATATTTCTACAGGAGGACAGGTATTCCCGATGAAAAGGGGAGGAAAATATATCCATAACAGGAGGTTATACAATGACTGAAAGACAATGGCAGATCTTATTAGATTGTGCCCATTTTAAGGAGACAGATGAAGTCCCAATCGCTCTGATTGTAGATAGCCCTTGGATTCCAGGTTTCTTAGGTATATCTCACCTGGAATTCTATGCCATCCCCGATATATGGATCTCTGCTTATTTTGAGATAAAGAGAAGGTTCCCTCAGGTGATATTTATCCCTGACTTTTGGGTAGAGTATGGAATGGCTCAGGAGCCTTCAGGTTTTGGGACAAAGATTGTCTTTAACAAAAACTCAACACCTAACATAGAACCAATAATAACATCTGCAGATGACTTGGGAGAATTCTTAACAGGCGTAAAACAACCAGATCCTAAAACAGATGGACTGATGCCGCTTGTATTAGAGCTATATAGATATCTAAATCCGAGGATAATCAAAAGTGGAGAGATGATTAAGATTGTAGCCTCGCGTGGCCCATTTGCTATAGCCTCTCATCTTATGGGAGTCTCTGAACTTCTGATAGCTGTGAAGGTCTATCCCAAAGAGGTAAAAAGACTCGTCAGTATAACAACGAGATTAGTTATAGATTGGCTTGAGGCACAGATAGAAGTTCTTAAAGGTATAGAAGGAATCCTCGTGCTGGATGATATCATAGGATTCTTCTCAGAAGAAGACTACTTGGAGTTTTGCCATCCATCATTAAAGGAAATCTTTTATCATTTTGACCTGCCAGTCAAGATCTATCATAATGACACCAATAATCCTGTACACTATAGACATCTTCCTGATTTAGGAATAAACATATTCAACTTTACACATCTACAGGATATAAAGACTGTCAAAGAGCTAACCCAAGGTAAGGTATGTCTGATGGGGAATATTCCTCCTCTTGAGGTGCTAGCAAATGGAACTGAGGAGGATGTTAAAAGAATTGCAGGGTATATACTGAGTAACTTTACCCATAATAGAGGGATAATTCTTTCTGCAGGTGGGGGGACATCTCCAGGAACGCCTGAAAGAAATATAAAGGTTCTGATCGAGACAGTAAAACGACGCTGATGCCTTCTATGAGAGATGCATAGAGAGATATTATTTCAAACGATCATACATACCGCTAGGGGGTATATTGACAAGGTATTATATATGGTATATTATATAGATGCCGTAGGTATCCGAGGGGTCCTAAGGACTACCAGAGCTACTAGGCCCAAGTTGGATAGCTAGGCTAGGAACTTGGAGGATTTACAGCAGAGCTCTATCAGTATCTATAAGGGTACGTGAGCCAGTTGGAATCCCTGAGGGACTAGAAGAGCTAGAAGGCTTAAGTCTAGGGTGGAGGTAACCGAAAGATTCGTTGGAACCTGCGGCGCTTTTTTTATATCTATAAAGAGAAAAATAAAAGGGGTTCCTCAGGGAACCCCTAATGCCTCTAGAAAGTATAGTTTACTCTACCCCTTCAAACTGGTGGTCTACGTTAATACCTTCTGGATCAGAATGCCCTCCACCAGGAAGGTTTTCGTTCTCCGCCTCGGTAGCTGATTCCTGTGGTTCATTTGCTTCTTGAGCTTCTACCGCCTCGTTAGATTCGGTTTCTCCTTTATCCTGAATACTTGTCTGCTGGTTCTGAGCTATCGTATAGCTAGAGGTAGTGGTAGAAGCCACTGTTACTGGATTGCTAGCTACCTTTATCCCCTTACCATAGGATATTCCACCTACTAACCCTAAGGCAAACAACCCTAGCACTACAAGCACAACTATGCGTTTCATACTTCTTCGCCTCCTTTCACAATAGATTATGGAGATATTATAGAGAGCAAAGATGAATTTAATATGAAGAATCTTACATAGAAATAGGGTATAATCATAGTATGCGTATACTGATAGTAGAGGATGAAGAAAAGTTAGCACTGGCAATTAAAAAGGGATTAGAGAAAGAAAACTATGTGGTAGACTGTGTATTTGATGGGGAAGAGGCACAGTATCGAATAGAAACAAGTTATGAGGATTATGACCTTATTATACTGGACCTTATGCTTCCAAAAAAGGATGGCATCACCCTCTGTAAGGAGATAAGAGAAGAGAATATTACCATCCCCATCCTGATGCTTACAGCAAGGGATAGGACAGAAGATAAGGTTTTGGGATTGGATAGCGGAGCTGATGACTATCTTATCAAACCATTCTCCTTTGAAGAGTTGTTGGCTAGAATAAGGGCATTATTACGCAGGCCCAGAGGACTCATCCCGGAGGTGTTAAGGGTAAGGGATCTAACCTTAGATACTTCATCTAGAAAGGTATTTAGAGGAGATAGGGAGGTTCTTCTTACTAGTAAGGAATTTGCTATTCTGGAGTACCTTATGAGAAATGTAAATCAGATAATAACTAGGGAACAGATATTATCACATATATGGGATTATGACTTTGATTCTTTCAGTAATGTGGTTGATGTTCATATTAAGAATCTAAGAAAGAAACTGGGGGAAGATGGAGATAAATTACTTGAAACGATTAGGGGAATGGGTTATCGGATTAAAGGCTAATATCTTTGAACGTGCCAGGATAAAACTTACCATTTTTTATCTTGTTATAACTGTCCTGATCCTATTTTCATTTAGTATCGCATTATATTATACCTATTCCAGAGGTATAGGAGAGGATGTTGAAGGTAATTTTAGTAATGAGGAGCAACTGGTCATTGTAGAGAGGAGTCTGGCTCGTCTTAGAGTACTACTTGTGCTTATAAATGGATCAGCAGTTGTATTCATAGGGGTAGTGAGTTTTGTCCTTTCAGGGATTACATTGAGACCTATTAGAGAGGCTATGGAAAGAGAGAGACAATTTACATCAGACGCTGCCCACGAACTCAGGACTCCTCTAGCCATAATGAAGACAGAATTAGAGGTAGCCCTGAGGGAACCAGAACCTTCTCAGGAAGAGATGCAATCTTTGATTAAAAGTAACATAGAAGAGATAGATAGGATGTCGAGGATGGCAGAGAATCTCCTCTTACTCTCCCGAATGGATGCCTCGGGGAAAAAGATAAACTTATCCAGAGTTTTTTTATCAAAGATTGTAGAGAGAAGTATAGAAAGGATGAAACCATATGCGGAGGGGAAAAACGTTACATTAGAATCCCATATACAAGAGGGTATAGTAATATCTGGGGATGAGGATCAGCTTCATCGCCTTCTCTACAATCTGATAAAGAATGCCATAGATTATAATGTGG
>Ga0078972_1010108_pt1 | contig 17952 bp, 22 predicted proteins | sample YelNatPaOPGAMG01_FD_67568 | JGI IMG/M metagenome (GOLD analysis project Ga0078972, IMG submission 67568) | Hot spring thermophilic microbial communities from Obsidian Pool, Yellowstone National Park, USA - OP-RAMG-01 (SPADES assembly) (version 2) | ecosystem: Environmental > Aquatic > Thermal... | reverse complement strand
TTTCAACAACGGAGGCACGATGACACTCGGAAATAATATTACATTCACAAACACATCTACAAATAGCCATTTCAATAAGATTAACTTCGGGAATTATGTGCTGACAGTCAACAACAAACTGGAGTTCTACAATAGTAATGTGTCTGACGGTAATATTGCGTTAGGGACTAACGCATGGGCGGTATGTAAGAATGCCAACGGAGTGGCAAACGAATACTGGGTATGGGGCAGTCTGAATTGGTCGACACCGCAGGCATACCCGTTGACAGCCAACTCAACGCCGTCTGATGGGATTACGGTTGATATACGCAATCCGTCATCGGGGTCTACGCTATTCACTTTTGATACTGACAATATCGGGGTAAAACGCATCATAGTCAGGCGGGGTTGCACTTACAGAGTGGTAACGAATGTGGATGTCTACGCACAGGATTTGACCGATTACGGCACGCTGTATAGAGGTGCTGGATATTATGGATACATACATTACGGTAGTGGCATGACGCCGTTCAATTACAAGCAACTGGAACTGCCGAAAAAACTTGACCGCACAGTCATGGAATTTATGAAGGTGATGGATTGAAAGTAGACAAAGTGTGGCATTTTGGAGTTGGAATTGGGCTGACTTCGGTGCTGTATGTGGCATTCATGCTCCTGTTCGGTAGCAAGTCAGTCGGGGTGCTGTCTGCGATTGTGCTGTCAATTTCAATTATGGTGTTCAAGGAAGTTATTGACATACCACGGACTGGATTTGATAAAAAAGACCTGCTGGCGGGTCTTGTGGGTTTGTTGGTTGCGATTGCAGTTATTGGGGTGATTGGATGAAATTGAAAGATGCACTGGAAGGTTTGATTGAAAACGCAGAACAGGCGTGGGCGTCGAGAAACTTGATAATGAAGTATGGTGAGGACTACGAAGTTGATGACGAGGCACAGGCGAAGGAGATGCTGGCAAGAGCGTTGCAGAAACTTAACGAAATATAAAATACGATGTAAAAAAATAAATATACCAAAATATATTAGGTGATAACGATGAGCGAAACCGATTTTGCAAAAGCAACGCTTCGTGAAATGGACAAGGCAGAAGTCCTGAACGAGAATGAGCGGATATTCAGGGCGTGGGGTAGTGTTGAAGTTAAGGACAAGCAGGGCGAAATCATACCCATAGACGCACTGAAAAAGGTAATGTATGTGGTTATGGACAGGGGCGGTGTTCTGCTGGACAGCCACACGAACCGCCCAGTTGGCAAAATCCTGAATTATGAAATCCGTGAGAAGGACGGCAGACCTGGCGTGTTGCTGACTTGCAAAATATTCAATCATTACTCGCTGGATGACGAGGTGTGGAATAGGATTAAGAGTGGCGAGTATACTGGATTATCTATGGGTGGCAAAAAGAAAAAGGTCATTGATGGTGGCGATGCGAAAATCTTGCAGGATGTTGAGGCATATGAGTTCTCGGTTGTGCGTCAACCCGCAAATCCAGAAGCGACAATTGAGGCGGTAAATATGATGGCGAAAAGTGCCGATGAAATTAAGAAGCCATTTGGGGCATGGGAGAATTTTGATGCGTGTGTCAGTGATATGAAAAGCAAAGGATACAGTGACGAATCTGCGAAACGCATATGCGGGGCGTTGCAAGCACGGTTGGGTCATAAAGAAGCAATGAAAGAAGAATACCCGCTTATACTTGAGTTAGAGGAAGACCTGAACAAGGACGGCAGACCGCCAAAAGCATGGTGGGATAGATGCGTCAGGTCGGCAAGCAAAGTTACGGACACACCAGAGCAGTTGTGTGGGTATGTGTTCCATCATGTGCTCGAAGGTAAGCGTGAGCGTGCTAAAGGTATGTCGGATGACGAACTTGCCAAAGTCCTTGAAGAGTCCAAGAAGGGCAATTTTTATTCGCCCACAGTCGGTGCTGAAACATCGGTTGTGGGTGTTGAGGAATTTAAGGTCAAGCCGAAAGAAGGCGGACAACAGGATGGTGGGAAGAAGATGGCAGACGAAAAGCCAGTTGAGGAAAAGAAGCCCGAAGCACCTCAACCTCCCAAAAAGGAGGAAGAGAAGCCGAAGGCAGATAGTGCTCTGACCGACAGCGACAAACTCTTGGCAGTCCTTAATAAGATTGCCGAGAAACTCGATGCGCTGGATGAGAAACTGTCCAGCGTGTCTGGGAAGGACAGCGACGAGGAATTAGATGTAAAGATTGGCAAAGCCATAAAGAAGCAGTTTGAGCAACTGGGCATACAGACGGTAAACACACAGCGACCTGCGGTGCCTGAAAAGGAAATCAAGAAGTCATCGTGGGAAGACGAGGACATTGCATACAAGATTGCCAAAGGGCAGGTGCATGTGAAGCCAGGCGAGATTGAGCGTGGCATCCGTGAGAGACAGAGACAGAAAATTCAGGAGTTTTTAAATACGCCATAAGGGGGTGCAAGAAATGACAGAATGCTGGGTAAATACAATGGATGAGATGGAACGACTGTATTACACGAAAGCAGGTGTTCGGTATCTCCAGGATATTGGGGATTGGTCTGCATACTTTACAAAGGCGGATGGGTCAATTACAACATCTACTGCTGGTGTCTACAATCCGATTTACGGTGCGTATGCGTGGGCACAACTCAACCTTGAGGCAAATGCGTTCGGTGTGCTTCCAAAAGTGCCGTGGGGCAACAGTGGTTGGCGTGTAATAACAGGCAGGGCGTCTGAAGTCGTGATAGGTGGTGTTGCTGAAGGTGGGTCTATACCAGATTCAAAAGTTCCGACATTTGCAATGATTACAGCAAAGCCCAAGACGATTGCACATGTGTTCACAAATTCAGAAATTCAGGAGTTCTTGGCAACTGCAAATCACGATGATGCGATTGCCACGATGGAAATGCTTCGGACATACTTTGCAAAAGAACACGCAGAACACATCAACAGGATGCTGTTGTCTGATGTCGGAACTGCACTTGCAGGTAACAATATGGAGAGCATTGACCGTGTGGTGTCATCAAACAGCGAATTGACCCGATGTGGTATACCTGCTGGTTACAGTGATATTTACGGGCAAGACCGTGATGGTGGTGCATCGTGGGCAGATGCACAGGTATTGGATAACAGTGGTTCACCCCGTGACCTGACGGATGACTTAATCAGACAACTCTTGAGAATGTGCATGCACTATGGTGCAAACCCAACGATGTGGCTAACTGGATATGATACCTATGCAAAGATACAGGGACTATTCACACCTGAAGTCAGGTATAGCGTGATTGGTGACAGCAAAGTCAAAGTGGGTGTGAACGGTATTGAAACCTTCGAGGGTAACGAAGTTGGTCTGCATGTGTCAACACTGTACGGTATTCCAATGATAATTTCAAAGAATGTCAAGCAGGATACAATCAGCCGACTGTATCTGCTGGACACAAGCAACCCAGAAGGATTTCCGATGCCAAGATTGTGCATCAGAGTTGCAAAGCCAACACAGTACTTCGAAGCAGGCACGAACACACAGACCGAACTGCTACTTGGGTCATTCATCAACAAAGGCATGTACAGGACAATCGCCGAACTGATTTGCACAAGGTTCAATGTGCAGGGCAAACTACGAGATTTGCAGTGAACTTGAGGTGGGAAGGATGGCAAAATTCATGCGAAAGAACTTGACCATACCCAATGTTTATACTTTAGGTGAGTTGGGTGTGGATTACATGTTCTTTCCCGACTCTCCCACCATCGTTAACAATCCAGAACATGTCAAGTGGCTTCGAGAACATCCAAAAGAATACATCGAAATCAAAGACGAACCCGCACCAAAACCAGTAGAGGAAAAGAAAGTAGAGGTCAAAAAAAGGAAGTGATATAAATGGCAGTGACAATTAGTTTAGTGACCAGCAAAAATCCTGCAAATCGGCAGGACTTGACTGCACACCAATTTGCACGCCTGAAACTTGCAGTGGTGTCGTTGGCATTCGGCTCATCTGATACTTACGCAACTGGTGGCGTGGATATTACAAGTGCACTAACGAAGGCAGGGATAACTACACCCATCGGTGGGTTTGAAGTGTCAAGCACCATACCAGGATGGGTGTCAAAGGTAAGTTTGTCACAGCAGTCGGGTCAGTGGGTTGCCAAAATACAGTTTTTTGGCGAGGACACAAACTCCTCTGGTGTGGTCGCTCTGTCAGAGATGGCAAATAACAGCAGTGCAATCGCAAACCAGACGGTTAAGGTGCTGTTGGTGGGATACTAAATGCTATCGAAACGCAAGTGGGAAATCGTGTGCGTTCGGATGGTCAACGCACTGATTGGCTCACTTGTAACCTTCTTTTCGAGTTTGGTTGCGTATGGCATGTATCCGCCACCACCGCAAGTATGGTGGGCATCTGGGCTGGCGTTTGTCATACTGTTGCTGACACAACTCTACGGGATATTCAAAGACATCGAGCACGACCTTACACGCAAGAAGGGTAGTGATGACAGTAATACAGGTGGGCATTCAAAATTTTTAATTTTTATATAGGAGGGATTTATTTTTGACTGTCTTATATTGCACGGCGGATGATGTGGCACGGTTCTTGTCATTCAGGCAGAATGTAAGTCCTGCGGGATTTACTGATAGCACGGTGCCGTCCAAAGGAACGGTAGAATCCTATATTGAGATGGCGCAGGACTACATTGACCGTGCCACGAGGCATTCGTGGCGGTGGCAATATAATCCAATTCCCGATTATGAGTATCATTCCGTTGAGTATATGTATCAACGGCTTACTGGTATACCTATTTACTTGAGACACAGAGATGTACACTTCCCGACTACTCAAGAGTTAGGGCTGGGTGAAGTGGCATCTGTTGCACGAATTGAGATGTTTAACGGTAGCGACTACGAAATCTGGTTTGACGGTGCGAATCCGTCAAATAGCACGAAGACGCAAGGCAGGAATGCAGATTGGTGGGTAGACACAGAGCGAGGCGTCTTATGGATACGCAATTTCATATGGTTATGGAGACCGCTGGGTATACGGGTCAAATACTATTACGGTAAAGAATCAGCAACTGGCGATATAAAAATGGCAACTGTAATGCTGGTTGCCAAGTGGTTGCTGATGGGCGAAGACCGTTCGGTGTTGCTACCAGAAGGCACATCGAATGTGACTTATCGTGAGAAAATCGAGTTATGGGATAAGGAAATAAAGGAAATACTGGACAGAAATACCGAGTATGCGGTAATCACGAGTTAGTAAGTAAGGTGTGGACATGACCGCAATAACGGGTACATACGACGGAACGCTTACGGTAAAGGAAGTATTAGGTAGTGTTGGGATTAGCGATACCGTTGTCAATTTGATTTACGACCAGAAGCGTGTGGATTTGGGTCAGGGCGAGAGTTCGATACTGGTTTATAAGGTAGACAGCACCGAAAGGTTCAACACATTGGGTGGCAAAACCAAGGAAATTGCCGAGCGGGTCAGTGTGGACATCCGTATGGTTGTGGGCGGTAGCAAGACACGCACGGATTTCTACAATCTGTTTGACGCTGTGCGATATGCACTTGAGCGAATATCTACGGGTGTTCAGGACGCATACAACAGCAATTTCTACTGGGAGTATGTGGAAATTGCATCGGTGCGGGATTTGAGTGACAAGTCAGTTAATCTTTACCGCAAAGTCATTGATGTTATACTTCATTCTTGGGGCAACAGGGCGGTTGTTGGTTCGGAGAGTTATAGCGAGACAGGCAACCTCTATAAACGCCAAATAACGCTTTCGCAGTCATCAATCGAGACATTACAGGACTATCAGGTACTGATAGTATTTGATACTGCCAGTCATATTTCTGCAGGCAAGATGCGTAGGGATTGCGGAGACATTCGGTTTTACGGTAGCGATTTTGCACCGTTGTATTATTGGATTGAAGGTCCCGTTAATTCCAACGCAACAAAAATCTGGGTGAAGGTCAAGAGCATACCCACCAGTGGTGGTTATATCATAATGACCTATGGGAATTTATATCTAACAATCGACTATAATTATCACGGTGCAGATAAGGTGTTTGACTACTATAATCCATGTGAAAGTGCAAGTCGTCTGGCAGAGTTCTCCGTGCCGTATGACATGCAATTAACTTATGACGCTTCAGCGGGTGCGTATAAACTCAAGAAAGTCGGCACGCCAGATATAAGCCACTTGTATGTTAAGTCCAAGACCCTGCAATCAACAACTTATGTGGGTCATGCGATTTATGCAGAGTTTAAGATAAAAACTTACGGGTCAGATGACCAGAATATTGGATTTGGATGTGGAAAGCGAACAGATAGTGGCGAACTATATGCAGTTGGATTGTGCGATTTATATGTGGGACTTTACAATGCAGAAGCGAGGTTTACTGCAGGTAGTGGGTATATGGATATTGATGTATTTAATAATGATATCGGAACAACAAACTGGTGGTGGGTTGAAGGGCAAACATACAATGATGGACACACAAGTCCCGCTATAAAATTAGTAACGAATTTCAACAATTATTCGGGAGGTCCAGTTGCTTCGTTCCAACACACAACAAGCAATCCCGCATTTGCCTTTACAGGCAGTGTTAACAGCGAATTGTGGTTTAAAAATATTCGTGTTCGCAAGTATGCCTATGGTGATGTTTCAGTTGCAATAGGAAACGAAGAGGTGGTGTAAGATGCCATATGCAGGTATAAGTGGTGTGTTGGCTTGGAATACGGGTGGAACAAGCGAAAGTGACAAAGCGTTCGGGCATGCACAGGTATTGACGGATGCATCCGCAACGCAAAATATAGAGGGTTTGTTCACCCTTGGACAGCGAACATTTGCGACATCAGTTGCGAAAATGTATGATGTCACACTCGGTGTGGAGGCGATACTGGCAAATCCGTGGGTGTTCAAGTTACTGTTGGGAAACATGTCTACCACTGGAGCAGGTCCGTATGAACACACATTTACAATGGCAAACACATTACCGACCTTCACGACAAAAATAACAAATGACGCACTGGCGTATCTTCGCACATTCGGAAATTGCAAAATCAACAGTATGACAATGACATTCACCGCAGGCGAGCCAGTCAGAATGCGGTTCGAGATATTCTCATCTACTGGCAATATGGATGCGTATTCGGGTTCAAAAATTAGTGCGGTGGTTGAGAGCAAATCACCGTATGTGACGCAGGGGCTGACTTTGCTTATTGCGGGTGGGACATCGTATCGGCGTTTTAATACGCTGGAGTTTACAGTGAGTAATAACCTTGAGAAAGTGCCAGTGTTGCAGTCGAGATATCCAGAATACCTTGTGGAAAAGAACTTTGTGGTTACTGGACGATTGAGTGGATTGCAAGTGGATAGCGACTTCCTTCAGTATTTCTACGGCGATGCAACTGCAATGGTACCGCAAGCCAACCCTGCGAGTGTTGGTCCAATTGAGATTGACTTGCAGAATACCACACCACTTGCTGGTGGTGGGTATGAACAAATTAAAATATACATCGGCAAGACCGCCCCAAGCACAGTTGGAAATGGCGTATATCTGAACACGCACAACATGCCAATGAACCCCACAGAGGTCATAAACGAGGATATGGACTTCATAGCAGATAGCATGTGTGCATGGGCAAAGAACGACAATAGCACCATGCCGTGAGAGGTGATGCAAATGGAAACGGAAAAGGAAATTATAATAGATGGTCAGAAGTATGTAATACGGAAGTTGACTTTCGGGCAGGTGAATAAACTATCCAACTTGTCCATGAGCAGTACGCCAGAACATCCACGCAATGACGAAATTGCACGCACCATCGTGATGTTCGGGTTGAAGTCCGCACCGTTCCCGATAACGGCGGAGAATATTGACAACCTGCCAGCACATGTTGGGTTACAGTTAATCAGGGAAATTAACGAGTTTAACGGCGAATTGGATGTTGTAAAAAAAACAAACTCCGAAATGTATGGAAATACCGCACTGGACACGATGCCTGGACAACAGAACTCACAATCAAGTTCATCTTCCTGAAGGAGTTCAACATGAAGCCCTGGGAAGTGGACGAACTGTCATGGGAAGAAATCCAAGCGTATATGGAACTGCTCAAGTCATACCACGAAAACGAGCAGGACGCAATAAAAGGGGTGCATAATGCCTGGCGAAGAATTTAAATTGGTAGCAAAAGTCAAATTGGCACCAGATGCGAGCGAGTTGGAAAAAGAAATAGATAAGGTGTCCAAAAAGAAACTACCAGAAAAAATCCGAGAAATTACAACAGAATACGCTGGATACGCTGGGAAATTCACAGACCAGATACGCAGGGCAGGTCAGATGGGATTTCGGGTGGGGCAGGAAATTCAAGCGTCTACAGAGGGTAAAATACATAAAATGATTGGCGAAATGATGAAAGCCAAGCCGATGGTAGAAGCATCCGCAGAAACCATTGGTGCTGGTAAGGGTGTTGCAGGTGCTGGTGTTGCTGGTATGGTCATCGGTGCGATTGTAGGCAAGTTTGACCACGCAATTGGGGTTCTTGGGGATTTGTTTGATGTGAATTTCAAAGAACTTCTTACCGTGCAAGGCATAGTCAGGCAGTTAAAAGACAGTTCGCCATTGCTCCAGAATGTAGCAAGCGGTATAGGTATGGCCATCAAATTGTTTTTCATGCCATTTGGAAATATCTTGGGGTTGCTCTTACGACCACTGATGGTGTTCCTATTGCGTGCGGCAGTGGCGTGGCTTAAAATATGGAAGCCAATTCAGGACTTCTTTAAAGACCCTGCTGGGGCGTTGAGTAAGTTGTTCGACGGGCTGAAAAACTCAATTGGTGACTGGGCAGGCAAGATTGGCGAATCTATACAAGTGTTTTTCGGCGATGTTGTGGCAGGGTTTTCACAGGCGATTGCTGGAATTGGCAATACTATACTTGGCGGGCTCAGGGGTGTGATTGATGCCATACTGTCATTACCAGGCAGAATCGCAGACGAGATAGGTAAATCAATTGGCGGTATAGGTGGGCAGGTTAAAGGTGGTATATCACAAGTTGGTGGGTGGATTGGCGGTGCAGTCAGTTCTTTGAATGTAGGAGGGTGGTAATATGACATATACATTGGTTCGTGGTTCAACTACTATAACACTTCATAGTGTGCAGTCCGAAAGAGTATCGAGGCAGACATTCATAACGGTAAATCCGATGCCAACCAGCGACGCAGAAGACGCAATGATAATTGACTACGGCGGTGTGGTTGAGCAAATTGCAATAGACGGCAAAGAAGTATTCAATGATCCCCAAAAAACAGAACAAGAGAACTGGGATGCATTGGTTGCGTTCGTTAAGGACTTGAGTGAGTTGGCTAATGGCAATCAGACAGGTGGTGACACTCTATACTATAACAGCGATTTGCTCGGAACAAACATTCCATGCGTTGTTTTAGACCTTAACATAACTTACAATGCGGGTATACCGCTGGAAGTTGACTACTCAATAACGCTGGTTAGGGGGTCATTGTATTGAGCGTAACCGTGCCAACTGGTAATACCAACGAGACCTATGTTGTATCTGTGTGGCTGAATAAAAATAGTGGTACATCATACGGCTGGGTAGAATTGACACCACATACAGTTGGCACAACTAAATACGCATATTTGCGGTCATTATCGTGCAACAAAGCATGCTTTCCAAACCCTTCAGTATTGCGTGCCACACTAATGAAATTGCCAGACTTGCAAACCGAGACAGGCATCAGTCCAGACACATTGGTGCGTATCGGCAGAGGCATAACGGTTGTTGTTGACAGACAAGTTAGCGGTAGCAGTCAGTCAATGTGGATTTGGCACGGCAGGATAACTGCGGTAAATCGAGAGAACAAAGCAATGTGGCATATTGAGGCAGAGGATGAACTCTGGTATCGGTGTAAGAATATACTCATATCTGACGCAGATTATATTACACTAACAACAGTAAATAATACACAAGACCCAGATGACCCAGCACATGGCAATTATGTGCCCTCAATGGCAGGGGCGTGGAAATACCTTTATGACCATTATGTGCATATTGCAAGCGATACCAATACCAACCTGCCATTCCCAAACATTGTGATGACTGGCGATAGGATTTCATATGACACTAAAAATGGTTGTGCACTCGGCTCGCTGGTGTATGGCAGTTCTTCAAGTCAAATATTTAACTCACCGCATCTTATTCCAATACGCCACAAAACAATGTTTGCATTGTGTGATGAACTCATAACCAAACAAAACTGGCGATTGTTTAATGATGGTGCATATGTATCAGACCTCACATACGGAACAATATACTACAACAAAACAAAACTACAAATTGCTGGAGAAGGCACTATACATGATGCTTTCACAATTCCAAGTCAGTTCGCATCACAGATAAAATGGAAAACTACTCGTGATTTATTTGCTACGCATGTCAAATTCATTTACAGGGGTGCAACTGGCAATTTCGGATGTGCATGGGGTCATTCAAGCACCGACCATAATTTACCATTTTGTAATGATAGTAACCACCTCGACTATATGCAAACAATAGTAAATGCAGGTGCACATCCTGGGGATACTGTTGGAAATGTGATTGGTACTGTCGGCAATCCGAAAATTTGTGGGGTTCAATTATACGCTCTTGGATTACATCGAGATGTTGGTTATGAGGGTGTAATTCCGAGTTGTGGAATATCTATCACAATTGAGCACGGGGAGGCAGGTGGGGCACATCAAACTCTTACTGGTGTGGGGAAGATATATCCACAAAGTTTACTTGGTGGAGTTGATAATAGTGCAGGTGATATCTTAATTCCAACTGCAGTAATATCATTTGATGATACAGTCGAAATACCTTCATCGGATACATATCTTCATATCGGTATATCTGCATTGGGTGGAAACCCCAACCCACATGTATATTATTGGCTGTATTATGCTGAAGCAGTCCAACCAGATTGGTACCCGCATGGTTGCCTTTATATCTGGGACAGTATTGATGGTAGATACGAGACAACAACAAACGGTAGCCCATTTCCAGCAGAGGACGGTAGGGATTTGGACTTTAGATTACTATTAAGTCCTGGCGAAAAAGTCGCAGAACGGTATGCAAGTTCTGATGTGTATGATAAGTATGGCAAGATAACAAAAACATTCAAGCGTTATGCATACACATCAGATTATTATGTTATTCAATTTATGAATTACTACCTTGCGAATTTTAGTGACCCGAATGCAATCCTCGAGGGAATTGCACCTGTAAAACGGTCAGCATTCCCAATCGATTTAACGGTCGACTACGGAAACAACCAATCCGTTGAGACAATTTGTGCGAACCATAAAATAAAAGTATATGACCCAATCAACAACATCGGCACGGCAACAACACCTGCAGTAATGTATCTGCGTTCAGTTGAGTTCAGATACCCCGAATGTTTGTTCTACCTAACCTTCTCGCCGTATTCCAGCGACTTTTTGACTTTTGTAATGCAGAACATCCAGTCCGACCTGTCCACCATACGGCAAGAAGAAGGCGTAATTTTATAAACATATTTTTATAAAACACTTATATAAAATTAATTTAACGGGTTTTTATGGGGGTGGGAGGTATGAACATATGGGGTGGGCATTAAAAATCGTTTCTCGGTGGATTTCCGTAAACCGAGCCAGTATTAACACCCACCTTCCGATACCTTCCATGACTTCTTGCTCTTTTTCTTGCGTTTCGTCATATCTTTCCTCCTTTGAGCCCTTCCATATTTTCTACTGCGAACTTGAGAATGGTTCGCAGTGCATCATCCATCGTCCTTGCGCCGAGTTTTACTTTAATAAGCAACACGGCGGAATGTGTCTCTGCACTTACGGGAATCATGCACATTTTTTTGGGTGTCATGTTTAACCGTATACATTGCAAGTATTTAAACTTTTTTAATTTCTTAAAATAGTTTGGAGTATTTCTTAAACACATTGCCGTAATGACGCACATACGCCAGCACTAAATCCGATTGTTGTGGTTCTTGGTCTGGAATGACTGCATCAACGCCGTATTTGGTGTTGTTTGCGTAGTCATTCATGCACCTGTAAAACGCTTTGGGGCATATTGTGTATACTGGTATAAATGACCTGTCGAGGTTTGGGATTGCGTCATTGTATGGGTGTTCTACATAAATCAAGCATAGGAACGGTACGCTGGGATGTGTCTTGCGGAATTTCTTGGCGTTTTTCTCGCCTTCAACCAGTGGCACGATTAGGTTGCCGTCAAAATCTTTCATACCGAATGCAGAATTGCTGTCATGCCAGACGAATCTAACGCCTTTGACCTGCTGTAGGTACCATTCGATGTTTGACGGCATGCCAATTAGTGCCATTATTGGGTGGTCTGGCTTATATGTCAAGATGTAACTGGTTATGTCCTGCACCATTTTTTCTATTCCGTCCACTTCTTGTGGTCTGTTTTTGAACAGCATATATTTCATCTAATTCACCTCCGAGAATTTCAAATATTGGCTTCAGTGGTTGTATGATTGCCCGTTCAATGTGTCTGGCAACATCAACACTCACGCCTTCGGGTATTGGCTCGTCGTGGTCAAGTGCGATAACATCGGTTGGCAGTCCTTTAACGAAATACATAACAAACTTACTGCCGTAGCCGTATGACTTGCCAAAGTGCTGGTTGCTGTAAGTGCATGCCTTCATTGCCTGTGTCTGGACTTTGTAGTTAGTTTTGTTTATGGACGCTGGTATCGCTAATTTTTGTGGCTGTGCTTTGACTGCGTCAATATACTGACCCACGAAATCGTTGAGTTCATCAACACTTTTACCTTCCAGTATGCCTTTCAGGACTGCATATTGCACTTCGACGGTGGCTTCGGCGGTGTTTGAGCGTCTTACTTCGAACCCACGCACTTTGATTTTGCCAGTTGATGACATGCACGCATACCGCTTCTTTACTGCTGTAAAGAACACAACCTTGTGGAAGTCCTCAAGTTTGGTTGACAGGTAGCATTTGCCAGTGCCACCGTTTTGGCGGTAGAAGTCGTCATATGTGCTGTTCAATTCGTTTATCAGTGCGTTTATATCAGTGTTTGGCGTGCCGATATGCACATAGACGCTGTCAGTATCGCCATAAAGCACTCGGTAGCCCTTACGCTCAAAGAACTGCCTGTTCCATTCCAAATGCTTGCGTGCAATTGATGTTATGGTGTTGAACATCTCGCTGTCAAAGTTGCGGTAAACTTCCGAACCCAGCACACCAGCGAATGAGTTAATCAGGAATTTAACTACCCGCTGTTTGTCGTCAAGAATCTTGTATTCGGTAATGTTGCTGGTTGCCTTCATCTTGTCTTTGAGTTCCTTGCGTAATTTCAGCAATCCACTAATCATTTTCGGGAACACATACAGTCCAGTTTTACGGTCTGGGCTGATGTTCCATGACAGCATGATATTCGGGTATTCGCTGGCGTTATCCACTTCAGCAACCCACTCATAACGCCCAGGCACGGGCTCATACACAGTCGCACCAGTTTTTTGAACGCCCTCCTCTTCTTGTTTTGATGTGGTGTGCTGGATATACCTGCCTTTTACCTCGTGAAATGTGAATGCGTCCACGACCCGTGAGTTATACAGTGTGTCCTCTATTTTACACCCAGCCATCATGGCAATGCCAACATGGAATTTGATTATGCCGAGTTTGTTGTCAAGGTCAACACACAGTTTTACATCGTTCAGGCAGTAATTAGACAGCGTACCGTTTTTGTATTCTTGCATGATGTCTTCACGCTTGACCTTGCCAACGCCCAGTTCGCTCTTGGCTATGTAATCCAGCGAATAACTCCGCACTTCGCCCTCGTGTAGTTTGCGGTATCCTTTCATGAGGTCAAATACAACATACTGGTCGAACTTTAGCCCGTGTCTGTTGGACAGATACGCAATGTCATAATTCTCTACATTCCACCCCGTGATGATGTCTGGGTCAATCAATGCCAGCAGTCGCACAAATTTATTTATGAGTTCATGTTCGGATTTGCATTTTGCGATTTTATAACTACCACCAGCAAACTCAATGTGTGGCGTTTGTTCGGTAGTCAGCACCATATACTTGCTGGTGTAAGTGTCATACATTGCAATACACAGGACTGGCTGGGTTGGCATGTCTGGGCTGGCAAATCCGTTTTCGTCGCTGACTTCAATGTCCAAGAACAGCACTCTGAAATTCGGCTCGGCGTTATGTGCAATCGGCGTTATATTGCCGTCTTGCACATCCACCCAGTTCTTAATGCCCAAGTCATACCTAACCCTATCCACAAACCTTATGTCTGCCTCGTAAGTTTGCACGAAATCCCGCCTAAAATCCGCAACATCGCCAGGTCTCTCCATGACTATTTTCTTGAGTTCTGTGCCGTCAATCCCTACATACGGCGTTTTGTCATCCACAGCAACCAGCCCTTTGACACCTTGCGGTATGTGTGCAGTTTTAGGCACGAAAAAATACGGAAAAATGTCTTTAACGGTAATGACCTGCCTCGTGCCATCTTCCATGCGTATTGCAACATTAACCCAGCGTGGCACGACGCCAGTATGGTAAATCTTGCTTACTACACCACGCATTTTTCCATGACCTCCACGATTGGCTTGAGTTGAATGTATGGGTTGCACCCAAACCGTATGTGGTATTCGGCGTCTGCAAGTTTCATGCCGATTTTTATGCGTGCTTTGTCGTCTGGTATTGCCATGACCTGTTCAAACACTTTCTCTATAACTGTATCCACATCATGTGCACGCAGAATTACTCCCAGATTCTTGGATGTTATAGTGTCTATGTCCTTGAAATCTCCAGCAGTTCTGTTCAGTTCTATAATCGCCTTACGCATACTACCGCCAGACGCCTTGACCACACGCTCAACATCCACATCCGCAATGTTCATTACTTTTGCAACCTGCTGGATTATCTCTTTGATGTCTTGTTCGTTGTAGCGTTCAAATTTCAGCACCAGACACCTGTCCCTGATTGGTAGTATAATTCTATTCAGCCAGTTGCAACACAGTATAAATTTCGTGATATCTGCGTAATCTTCCATGACCCTGCGTAGTATTGCCTGTGCTTCTGGCGTCAGGTAATCCGCCTCGTCCAGTATAATGAGGTTGCACTTGAAATCTTCAGATATAGGGTGGCGTCTGGCAAATTCTCTTACTTTCTCCCGTATTGCGTCAATGCCACGCTCATCACTGGCATTCAATTCCAGCACATAGTTTTTCCAATCCTCGCCGAAGAGTTCGCTTGCGACGGCAAATGCCATCGTTGTCTTGCCCAGTCCATGCTCGCCAGTAAATATCAGGTTTGGTGTGGGCTTGCCTGCTTTGGTGTCAGCCACCCACTGGATGACCACACCTTTTACCTTGACCTGCCCAACCATCTCGGATATTTTACTGGGTCTGAACATTGTTATTGGATTCGGCAACTTCATCACCTCCGTAAGACCACACCCAATGTCTCGCCAACCAACCTTCAGCCCATGCACGCTGTAATCTCTCGGATTTGTGGCTGTCAATCTTCTTGCCTTTGTACCCACGATTGGCAAGATAGACCATATAGTCGTCCAGCAACGCTTTGTTCCCATTACGCAATTCACCTATCACATGACTGATACACGCTTCCACAGCGTGCATTAGGTCGTCGCCACGATACAGCACATTTCCGTTTTTATCCCGTACTCTTATCATCCACATCACCACAGTTATGTATGAATAAATGATGACACTTGTTGCACACATACAATTCAACGGGCTTGTCTGGACTGCTGGATTTTACCTGCATATCCACACGCACATGCTCGCCTGTATGCGGACACTCAACGAACCCAATAATCGGTATGCTTGGGTTAGTCAGATACGCAACAAATGTCGTGCTCCAACTCCTGCATATTGTACACCTTACTTTTTGCATGTGCATCTAACCTCCTCTGGTATGAATTTAATTCCTTCTGGCGATGTTGTGTTTGGGTCAATATCCCACTGCCCGCACAATTTACAGCGTATGACGCCAACACCCCAGATTTTATCACGCTCAATCAGTATCATTGAGCCCACCACACTTGCACCGCAACTCTTTGGGAATGCCCCAGCATATATTCCATGACGATGCATGGTCTACTTTCCACCTACCACACTTATCGCAACGCACAACTGACACGCAACATGTCGTATTATCTGCCATTACTTCACCTCCACACCGTGCTGGCATGCGTCTTTCCGAGCAGGAGGCACAATAACGGTAGAGGATTGACCACATCCCATAGGAGGCATGCACCCATCTTTTCGGGACGCATACCAGCACTTCTTGACTACTTCCACAGTTTTTTCGCCAACACCATCCACTTCATCTTTCCATTTGTCTACATTCTGCATTGCATTTGCCAACGAGCCGTATACATTTAGTATACAATTTGCAGTTTTGACACCAATACCAGGAAACCCAGCGAGGACACACACAGCATAGTCATCTTCGGTTGCATGCTTGCGTACAGGCGTGTATGTGGGTATGTCTTTGTCCATTGCCTTCTTGACAATGTGATACAACACCCACTCTATATGATTGCCAACGAACAGCACAGATACGCCGTGCTTCGCAACCAAACTGCACACTGACGCAACAACTGCATTCGGGTTCATCTGCCCACGCACATGGCGTGCCAACAACTCCGATAGCGTGCCTTCCACCATGACCACGCAAACTTGGAAGTTCTCACGCATCTCGTGGACTTGCTGGAATAACCTGCCGTCCTTGATTGACGCAATGTAATCGCTGGGCGTCTTGCGTTCTATACCCAGCACATTGCCTATAAAAATGTCGGCGGTGTCGTAGGCGTCTGTTGCGATTGTCATCCCCAACTCGCCAGCAATCTTTGCAACTGTCTTGACTATATCCTCTGGCTCACGGCTATCTACGCAAATTTCCATTTGCATTCACCCCCGATACAGTGATTTACCAATCTCCCGCACCCATACGGCATGTAGTTCTTGATGTAAACACTGTAAATCTGCGTGTTGCGGTGGTGGACATTGTGTCTGTCCACCCACTTGTATTTATCTGCAAGTGCTGAATAAAACTGATATAGAAACAGCAAGTCATAACCCAAATACTCCAGCCACACACATGAAGCCACACGAATGATGTGTGCTGGGTTTGGCTCCATCAACCCACGCCGAATGCACAGTTGAGGGAATATCATGTCCAGAAACTCGTCGCTGACATACACAGGGTTAAACGGTATGCGGATGTTGATATCTTGTGCTGGCAGTCGCAAAGTCCCGATGTGTTCTGACTTCGTCAGCCCTGCGTCTTCAAGTAGTTTGAGTGTCTGGTGTGCGTCAAACACTCTTGATTTGTTGATTGGTGTTAGTTTGTGCTGACCTCTTGCGTGTTCCAGTATGTCATGTACAGTCATTTCCGTGTTGACCTCTACGCAATACAATCCGCTTTTCGTGTTGATTGTGTTGGGGAACCGCAATATGCGTCTTACATCGCCGTATAAGTGTATATCGGAGTATTCGCTTTTCAGTGCTTGCTGGATTGATTTGGTGATTGACTTTGCGTCATGTAATTTGTATTGCATGATTTTAAGTGGCACCCGTATATGGAAACCTTTCTTACCGCTGAAAAACACTTTATATTCAATACCAAGTTCGTCAAATACCTGGGTCTGGTCAATAACTGACGCCCAAACGCTCTCAAGATTTTTACCATCAAAGTCCCATGCTATCTGCTCAAGGTTGCAGGTGTTCGGTTGTGGGTAAGAGTTCACCGACACATAGCAGTCATGTGTATAATGGCGGTTCAGCAATGCGACCAACTGTCTCATGTCCTTTACCCATACTTGGTTTGGTGTGCCGAAGGTGCGTGGAAAACCCCGTGCCAACCAGGTCATGTTCACTCTCCTACACGCCCAGCGATAA
>Ga0078972_1010107_pt1 | contig 17953 bp, 14 predicted proteins | sample YelNatPaOPGAMG01_FD_67568 | JGI IMG/M metagenome (GOLD analysis project Ga0078972, IMG submission 67568) | Hot spring thermophilic microbial communities from Obsidian Pool, Yellowstone National Park, USA - OP-RAMG-01 (SPADES assembly) (version 2) | ecosystem: Environmental > Aquatic > Thermal... | reverse complement strand
CAATCAATTGACGATGCAATGAAATTGGGAGCAGCACATCCGATGGGACCACTTGCTCTTGCAGACCTTATTGGACTTGACGTTTGCCTTGATATTATGAAAACACTTGAGAAATCATTCAATGACCCAAAATATAGACCCTGTCCCCTATTATATGAAATGGTGAAGCAGAATAAACTTGGTCGAAAGACAAAAGAGGGCTTTTATTTATATAAGTAATTTTACCTCATGGATTATATGCTCTAAGCCATCGACATATTCCTGCTTACCAACTGCTTTCGCATGTCCATCGACAAATAGAGCATTTACCAATTCAATCTGCACATGCCTTCCAGCAGAACCACTGTAATATGGTGCAGGTTGAAATATTTGAATAAACTCCGTTTGCGCCTGGCTAACGTTCATATCCAGCTCGCCATATCGGGATTCATAAAACATGATCGTTTCACCAGGTCTTTGTACCCTTCCGAGTACAGGAAGTAACATCGCAGCCATAGCACTCCTGCCGAGATATACCTATCCCACCACTCTCACCTTTCATCCTCTCCCTCAAGTGAGAGGAAAATTTAAAATCCCCCTCAGTCCCCTTTACGAAAAGGGAGGAAAGAAAGGGAAAAGGAGGGAACGTAAGGGGAGGTTAAGGTTGCAAGGTTAAAAAATTTGTGTTTTAATCTGTTTAATTTTCATTGAAAAGTGAAGATATGTGTAATCAGATAATGAACATTATACCAGGGAGAAAAGGATGAAAAAAAATTTCTTTGTTTCTTTAATGTCAGGTCTTTTTTTATTTCTTGGCTCTCTTTACGGTCAAACACCACCATTCAAATATGTTTATGCAAAAGCCTATCACATTCTTCCAGAAACACATAATAATGAGTCAGGTTATTTTTCCCTGTGTGAAGGGCTTGATGGGAAAATTTACATTGGTACTGCAAAATATAATGAAAACTCATACCTTGTTGAATTTGACCCATATAAAGAAACTCAAAAAATTGTGATTGATACCCATAAGACCTGCAATATCAATGCAAAAGGATACGCAGCACAGGCAAAAATTCATACAAAGAACTTTGTTGGAGAAAGTGGAAAAATCTATGTCGGAAGTAAACAGGGATACAGGTCACCTGGAGATAATTCAGAATATCCTGGTGGGTATGTGATGACCTATGACCCGAGGATTCAAAAGGCAGAGAATTTAGGAATGCCATATCCAGGAGAAGGAGTTATTGATGTTGTTGCTGATGAGAGCCGACACCTGATATATGTCGTTACATGTGAAAATCAGCACTGGATGATTTATGATATGAAAACAAAAAAATACAGGGAAATTGGACCAATTCTTTTACCTTATGCAACAACATTGATTGATAGCAAAGGCAAAGCATATGCAATCACAAAGGACTATCAAATCGCATGTTATGACCCTGACAAAGATAAAGTCACATTGAAACCGCTTGTGATAGACGGAAAAGTTTTCAAAAAGCCCGAAGGTAAAGGATATGCAATATGCTACTGGGTTTCTACCCCTGATAAAAAAACTGCCTATATGACAATGCTCAGTTATCCTGAATTGTATAAAATCAATCTATCTGATACAGGAAAAACAATAATAGGAAAGTATCTTGGAAAAATGATTCAGGGAAAAAATCCTGATTCAAGGGGTTCGTTGTGTATACACCCTGATGGAAGAATTTATTGTCTGTGGAGAATTGATAATGATACTGGATTTGGTTCAGGGTACCTTCACCACCTTGTAAGGTATGACCCGAAGAAAAAGAAAATGGAAGACCTTGGAGTTATTGCAATTGAAAATCCATCATTTTTTGATTTCAGCCCTGGTCCTGATGGAAAACCAAAACCATTCACTCACGGTTTCCATAAACTTCCTGATGGAACACTTACACCACTTCATGTTCACATGGCAATGATTGCAACAAGGGATGGCGTGTTATATGCGACTGTTCTTTATCCTTTTACGCTTCTAAGGATAGAGCAATTTAAAATTCAAAAAACTTTGAAATCAGGGGATCCTGGATATGCTATGGAACAATACTGTAAGGCAGTGTGTGATGCCTGCGACATGGTTGAATCAAACCTTGAAAAAATTACATCTGTGGCAGAATTTGTGGCTGACAGGCATCTCAAAGGAGGGCTGATTGGTTTTGCTCCCATTGTTTATCAGGGACTTCAGGATGAACTCTGGGGTCGCAGTGGTGGTATTTTGCATATTGGTTTTGATAGACCTTTTAAGAAGGACAGAACAAGTGAAGAAAAAAAACTTGATGTTTCAATCATTGGATGGCAGACAAAACCAATTACAAATAATGAAGCCCAGAGAATTAATTCGCTCAGGGCAAATGGAACTTATGTCATTGGTTTTGGTCCAGAAAAACTTCCCGAGCTTGCAGAACAGGTGAAAGCATGTGATGAGTGGTTTGATACAGGTACTGGAACTGATGATCGATGTGTCATACTTCCTGATGGAACAAAGGCAGGAAGAATGAATCATTTAATCAATGCACTCAATGGCTGGGCATTGATAGCAGAAATTTTTTCTGCTGTCACCAGAAAGGGTCATACCCTGGCGATGTGGAAATCATATGCCTATAAAGATGGTCCTGAATGGGGAAATAAGTACTTTGGAAAAGAACAATTTATGGATGAATATCCTGTTTCTCCTATATCAAAAGGAGAACTTGCAAAAGCATTTCTTGATGGCATCAGGTATCATGTGAGAAAATTTCAAAATACTCAATCAGGTAATATAGAAAAGGCGGTTGAACTGATTATGAAAGAGTTGAAAAAGACAAATTCAATCACAGTTGCTTCAATGGGACATATGCCATGGACATATGTTGGTAAATATGAAGATGCAAAATGGGCAGTGAATGTAGATTTACACAGCAATGTTCCACATCAGGTTGAAAAATACATGAAAAATACCCCTGATGGTGGACTTGTTGTACGACTCGGTTATACTGGAGTAGACCCTGATTCGAAGAAGATTTTCAGTGAAAAAAAGCAAAGATTGATTATTATCAGTGCTGAAACAGACCCATTTGATTTTCCTGACTGGGATATACCTGATAATACGCTTGTTTACATTGATATGGGTTATGCTTTCGGGGATGCGTGTGTATCAATTGAAAACCTGCCAGTAAGAATTCTTCCGCCAAGCGGGATTATGCAGATTGTTGCATATGAATGTTTGAATGTTGAAGTGCTTTCAAAAATGTGTCAGAAGAAAAATTAATGTTTGTGATATAATCTAATCCAAATCAACCAAAAAGGAGTGTAAAATGTGGACAGCAGAACAGTGGTATTCCCAGGCAAAAAAATGGGCATCTTCTCACAGAGAATATGTGAGAAAAATGTGTAATTTAAACCTGAATCTTCTCAAAAAACATCTTCCTGATATGGATGAAGATGAGATTTACAGCCGGGTAAGAGAATTCAATGAAAAAAGAATTAATGCACCTGTTGATTTTAAGAAATATCCTGAACTTATCGGGATGAAACAACTTATTATTGCTGAATGGAAGGGGATTAAAGACGGAGCAAATCTTGATGAGAATCAGATTGAACTTTATGTTGGAACATACCCATTTTATCACAGAATGATATGCACAGGTAAAATTGGAAAGATGAGCAATATTGAATTTAAGGCAAATTGCAGTTATATCTTTTTCCCTTATAGCGACCAGGGAGTCCTTCTTGCAAACAATCTTGACACAAGTCCTGAAGAACCTTTTGGTCCACCAGAATGGCCTGCCCTGAATGAACATATCATCATTGGAAGTGTATCAAGCGGAATTTTTCTTGATGAAGAACCAGAAGAAATTTTTCCTGCACCAGTATTTACAATTGTTGCAAGATACAGCAGAAATGCAAAAGAAGCAGTTGAAATACTTGAAAGATATAATCAATTCTGGGGCCCGTGTAATTGTATCGTTGTAGACAGAAATAAAAACTGTGCAATGATTGAAAAAAGTGCCTGCAGGATTGGTGTGAGATGGTCAGAAGATGGTTTTGGTTTTATTACTGCGATGACAGCAGAACATCCTGAAATGAATAAATACCTTCAGGACAGAAGACAGGCATCATTAAAGGCAAGAAATTTAGGTCCAGGAAGTTGTGATGAAATTTACTGGAAAAAACAGGACCAGCGTCGACAATTGATGAATGAACTTCTCGAAGATGCAAGAAAAAATCCAACCCTTGAAACAATGAGAAGATTCATTCAGTTCAGGGACCCTGTCAGGGGTAATGTCTGTGGTAATGGAGAAATATATAAAAAGGGATGCCCTCCATCAGAATATACTGTCAGAACAATCATATGGCTTTTGAGTAAGGGAAAAGCATTGTGGTGGGCAAGAAAAGATAACATTCCATCATTTGAAAATCCAATGCCCGATGTAAAATTTGAAAATGTTCTTCTGTGGGATTGAAAGGAATTAAATGTTTATCACAGGACAGATTATCATCCTCTTGCTTGTTTTGATTCTGCCATTACTGGTTCACAGGGTAGAAAAAAACTTAGAGATTTTTCTCTTTATCATGGGTATTTTTTCTGCTTCTCTTTCACATTTTCTTGGACCAGAGAAAGTATGGTCAATTCATCTTATTGAAGAATCATTCATTGAGCCAGTGAAAATTACTCTCGCCGTCTTATGTGCGGGCTTTATTTTCAAAAGGTTCAAAAAACAAATAACATCAGGCATTGCTCTGAGCGAAAAAGTCCTTGGACCACATTTTTTTGCATTTTTCTTTATTGTGGTACTCGGGCTGATGTCAAGCATTATTACAGCAATTATTGCAGCAATTGTTCTTGTTGAAATTATTAATGCGTTGCCTCTTGATAAAAAATTTGAAACGAGATTGACAGTCATTGCTTGTTTTGCAATAGGTTTAGGAGCAGTCCTTACCCCAATTGGAGAACCTCTTTCAACCATTGTAACAGCAAAACTCAAGGGAGAACCATATCATGCAGGATTTTTATTTTTATTCAAACATCTGTGGTTTCTTGTTATTCCAGGGGTATTACTATTAGGTATCATCGGAGCATTTCTCAGGGCTCAACAGCAAACCAATATTTCACAAACATTGAAATTAAAGGAAGAAACCAGGAAAGATATTCTTATCAGGGGTGGAAAGGTGTATCTATTTGTAATGGCGCTGTTATTTCTTGGTGCTGGCTTCAAGCCAGTAATTGATATTTATGTTGTTCCACTCGGCGATATTGCATTATACTGGATTAATACTGTTTCTGCTATTCTGGATAATGCAACACTGGCATCTGCTGAAATCAGTCCGAAGATGAAAATAGACCAGATTCAATTTGCACTGATGGGACTTTTAATAGCAGGTGGAATGCTTATTCCCGGGAATATTCCTAATATCATCGCAGCAAGCAAACTGAATATTTCAAGTAAAGAATGGGCAAAATTTGGAGTGCCCGTTGGATTTGCACTGCTTATTGCTTATTTTTTGATTATGGATGTTTTTTTGCTGTAAAATTCTTTACTTCTACACCTGCAAGATTTTTTTGTTTATTGTCTCTGTCTTTTATTTTCCAGTGATGCCTTGATAAAGGCAGAAAATAGTGGATGGCAGGCAAATGGTTTTGATTGAAATTCAGGATGAAATTGTGTGGCAATGAAAAATGGATGATTTTCAATCTCAATAATTTCAACCAGTTTCCTGTCAGGAGTAAAGCCAGTAAATCTCATTCCATGTTTTTTCATTATTTCAAGATAGTTGATGTTAAACTCCCATCTATGTCTGTGCCTTTCAAAAATTTTTTTCTTTTTATATGCTTTTCGTGCGATTGAACATGGTTCAAGAATACAGGGATATGCACCAAGACGCATTGTACCACCCATATTTGTAATATTTTTTTGTTCATCCAGCAGGCATATGACAGGATGCGGTGTAGATGGCTCGAATTCAGTGCTATCAGCACATTCGAGTTTGCAAACATTTCTTGCAAATTCAATCACTGCACATTGCAGTCCAAGGCATATTCCAAAAAATGGAATTTTGTTTTCCCTGCAATACCTGATTGCCTCTATCATACCTTTAACGCCCCTGATTCCAAAACCACCTGGCAGTATTACACCATCAACATCCCTGAGAAAATTTTCTGGTCCTGTTTTTTCTATCATTTCAGAATCAATTTTAATAAACTCAACCCTGCAATTGTTTGCTATTGCGCCATGCACAAGTGCTTCATAAATTGATTTGTATGAGTCCTGGAGTTTTATGTACTTACCAACAACTGCAATATTTACCTTTTCTTCAGCATGATGGAGAATGTTTACAATATTATTCCATTTTTCCAGGGATGGATGTGGATGCGCAGGTAGTTTTATATGTTCAAGGATAATTTTATCAAGATTTTGCCTGTGGTATATCAGAGGGATTTCATAAATATAAGGGGTGTCTATTGCTTCAATTACCGCCTGTTTTTTCACATTACAGAACAAAGCAATTTTCTCTTTTAACTCAGGTGATAACGGTTTTTCTGTTCTGCATAAGAGGATCTGGGGTTGAATACCTATTTCTCTTAAGTTAGCGACTGAATGCTGGGTTGGTTTTGTTTTCAATTCTCCTGCTGCTTTGATAAAAGGAACAAGGGTAAGATGAATAAAAACTGTGTTATCTGAATTATATTCAAAGCGAAGTTGTCTTATTGCTTCAAGAAAGGGTAAACTTTCAATATCGCCCACAGTACCACCAATTTCACATATGACAATATCAACCTTTTTTGTAAGGACTATAATTCTGTTTTTTATTTCGTCTGTAATATGGGGAACGACCTGAATTGTTTTACCAAGGTATTTTCCTTCCCTTTCTCTTTGAATTACAGCATAATAAATCTGACCACTTGTTGCATTGTTTGCCCTTGTAATTTTTGCATTTGTGAATCTTTCATAATGTCCAAGGTCAAGATCTGTTTCGGCTCCATCCACTGTGACATAAACCTCACCATGCTGGAATGGGCTCATTGTTCCTGGGTCTACATTGATATAAGGGTCAAGTTTAATCATTGATATTCTATATCCATGTGCTTCCATCAATGCACCAATAGAGGCACTTGCAATTCCCTTACCAAGGGATGAAACAACTCCTCCTGTGACAAAAATCAATTTAGCCATGTCCCAGTACCTTCAGTTTTCTGATATCTTCAAGTGTATCAACAGAAATTGAGTCCCTTGAAATAATTACTACCTTAATTCTATATCCGTTTTCAAGAATTCTCAATTGCTCAAGTTGCTCGAATTTTTCAAGTGGACCAGAAGGAAGTGTTTTAAATTTCAAGAGAAAGTTTTTTCTGAATGCATAAACACCAATATGTTTAAAAAATTCAAGTTTTCCAAAAAATGGCTGTTTTTTCAAAAAATATGCTCGTGGACAGGGTATAAGGCTTGCTGAAAAAAACAGGGCAAAACCATACCTGTCCATGACCACCTTTGTGATGTTTGGATTGTAAAGGTCTTCTTCTGACTTGATGCGTGTTACAGGAGTTGAACAAACAATTTTTTTATCATTCAACATTTCCTCCACTGGTTTGTCAATGGCTTCATCGGGAACAAGTGGTTCATCTGCCTGAATATTGACAAAAATTTTTCCTGGTATTTTTTCTGCCACCTCAGCAACACGGTCAGTTCCACATGTACAATTTGATGATGTGAACACAACCTCTGCACCAAAACTTTTTGCATGTGTTGCTATGATTTCGCTGTCTGTTGCAATCAATACCTTTTCAAGTGTTTTTGCATTTCTTGCGTGGTTGTAAACACTTTCAAGGATTGTAATGTTCCCGATTTTCTGAAGAACCTTTCCTGGCAATCTCTCAGAATGATACCTTGCAGGAATAACCCCGATAATTCCCTTCATTCTATTTCCTCAATATCAACCTGATAACTTGAAAAAATTTTTCTCAACTCATCAGGCAAAACATTTGCTGTGCCAAGTTTTTGTACAACCACGCCAGCCGCAAGATTGGCAAACATCGCTGCCTTCAATAATTCAAATCCACAGGCAACAGCAAGTGTAAGGATTGCAATGACAGTGTCCCCTGCTCCTGTGACATCAAAAACTTCCTTGCTTATCGCAGGAAGATGGAAAATCCCTGAATTATTAAAAACAGTCATACCATCCTTTCCCTGCGTAATGACAAGGTTTCTGGCATTAAGTTTTTTTATTATCTTTTTCCCGAGCATCACAATTTCTTCTTTACTTGATGGCTCGGGTAAATGCATACCTGCACTTGCTTCCATTAAATTTGGTGTCAGGCAATCAACATTTTTATAATAAAAGAAATGATTGATTTTGGGGTCAACCGTAATAATTTTTTTATATTTTTTACACAATCCTGTAAGTGATGAAATCAGTGATGGAGTAATTACGCCTTTCCCGTAATCAGAAATGATCACTGCATCAAAATTTTTAATCTCGTTTTCAAGAAAGTCCTGAATTTTTGATTGTTCTTCCTGAGAAAGTTTTTCTACTCGTTCGTTATCAACACGAATCATCTGTTGCGAACCTGCAATAATCCTTGTTTTGATACTTGTGGGGAAATTTTTTCTTTCAATCAGGAATGTACCAATATGATTGTTCTCCAGCATTTCTTTAATCAATTTGCCATTTGAATCATCCCCGATGATGCCAGCAATTGTGACATTTCCACCAAGCCCTGTAATATTCATACAAACATTTCCAGCACCACCACATCGATAAATTTGCTTTCTTACTTCTAAAACAGGTACAGGTGCTTCCGGAGAGATTCTTCTTACCTGACCGGAGAGAAAATGATCGAGAATCAGGTCTCCAACTACAAGGATTCTTACGCCTGGTATTTTTTCAAGAAATTTTTCAAGATTATGATTTTTCAGCAAATCAACCATAGTAATTGTTTAAATCCAGAATATTACATTTCCCTGTTTTTTGGCTATGAAATCAATAATGACCCATATCCCTGCACATGTGTAAAGACCAAGTGGTAATCCAAGGAAGAAATACTTACTTTTTTCATATGCACGCGCTCCACCATATTTCAAAATAATTTTCTTAATCAACCATGCGATAAATATTGAAAACCATAACTGGTCCATCAACCATACAGGGCCAATCACAAACCCAATTGGATGAAGTGGCCACCATAAAAATTGCTGTCTCATAAACATCAGTCCTGACATCACAACAAGACCAATACCACGACACAACCATCCAATTTTATTTGAATCAGTTGGATTTTTTATCAGGTCTGCGATGTAATCAAATGGTGCTTGAGGACCACCCTTAAAAAACCAGCTATTTAAATTAATTCCACCGTATTTATAGGAAATTTTCAGCATGAAAATCATTGTGGCAACAATGTTAACAAAAATTGCTGCCATAATTGCCCAGAATAAATATCTTTTCTTGAAACTGAATTTATCCATTATTTTCAATGACATGCTACTTGCCGCCATTGGAAATGTTCTCAAATCAGCACTATATACATAGGTAAGACCAAGAGCCACAAGGGCTGATACAGGAATATGTTTACTTCCCCACATTGAAATAACGATGGATGAAGATATGATTGTTGCAACGAGTGTTGGAATACCTGCCTCGCACACAATTCTTGTAAGAACCAGAAATATAATCAATGCAAACAAATAAAAGACAAGAGCAATTGTTACATTTAAACCTGAATATACCAGCCATCCCAGCACTATGATTGAACCAATAACAAATCCCCAGAATGCTGTTTTATAGGAAAGAATTTCTCCTGAATCATCAACAGTTGCTTTACCAATTGCACTGCGCCATATATCCTTCATATGCCCGCGTGCAATATAAAGGCTATATACCACCATGGCGAGCATGGCACCTGTGCCAAGATGAGCAAAAATTGCATAACCAGCACAACCATAAATACCAATGTTTTCAGTGCTTGATACCCCTGTGATGTTAAAGACCCCCTTGATGATCTGAAAAATCAAACTGAAAAACCAGAGGGAAAAACTCACTTCAAGATTTGCCAGATAAACAAATCCGATAACAGGAAAACTTACCCTGAAAGCAAGGTTTTGAGTACCTCTGAAAATTTTGATTTGCTGAAACATGTGCGGGGCTGGAATCATGGCATTATACGCATGAAGGGCAACAAGAGTTCCTGCAAGAAACGCAATACCAAAACCGAACCACATCAAAGGATTTTTGAAAAATTTTGGTAGATATGCTTTTTTACCCTGAACCTGTTGTTCCTGTACCATTTCCGTTGGAAGAATTGTGAGTGGATAAACAAGTTTTTCTCTATCCATCCACTGTTTTCTTAACATCACAACGATGCAAATTGTACAGAAATAAAAAATCAAAATGAAAGGAATCCAGAGAGAAAGCGGTTTAATCCATACTCCCCATGGTATTGACATTCCTTTTGGAAGTCCTTCAAAAAAATATGTTACTGCCTGTGGGTCTGTAACAACAAGATTTTTTCTAAGATGTGGCACAATTAGCGAAAGCCATTGGTTATTTGGATTTGCATAATATGTTGGAGCAGAAATGATTGGAAGAATCTGGCTTCCTAAACCCATTTCAGTTACAGAGCAGGCAACAAGCATCATGCAATAAACAAGAAGAAGTTCTCCTGGTCTGAAAGCGAGATTCCATTTTATTCTTTTTAAAATTGTATTGACAAAGAATACAAGAAAAAAGAAAATTGAAATCGCTGCCACTGGCATATGGTCAATGGCAAGATAAGAACCTGCATTAATATCAGCAGAAATGTGGTCATAAAAGGTGATGAGAATGGAAAAGAAAATGCCTGTAAGGAAAGCACGAAGAGTACATACTCGTTCCACGTTCACTCCTTTGTAATGTTCTGTTCAATATAATATGCGAAACGAAGTAGATCCTGTTCTTTGAACGCAGGTGCAAGTATCTGCATTCCAATAGGAAGTTTATCAGAAGATATTCCAATTGGCAAATTTATTCCAGGAATTCCTGCAAGATTTGCATTAACTGTAAAAATATCAGAAAGATACATTGTCAAAGGATTCAATGATTTTTCACCAAGTTTGAATGCTGTTTCTGGAGTTGTGGGAGTGATAATAAAATCAACAGATTTGAATGCATTGTCAAAATCCTTCATAATGAGAGCCCTGACCTTTTGTGCCTTTAGATAGTATGCTTCATAATATCCTGCCGAAAGAACAAAAGTTCCAAGAATAATTCGTCTTTTTGCTTCCTGTCCAAATCCTTCGCCTCTTGAGTTGACATAGAGGTCAAAGATATTACTTGAGTTTTTACTTCTATAACCAAATTTCACACCATCAAATCTTGCAAGATTTGTGCTTGCTTCAGCTGTGCCAATGATGTAGTAAGTCGGGATACCGTATTTTGTATGGGGTAAAGAAATTGTTTCAATATTGAATCCATCTTTTGCGAGGTATTCAACAACGGCATCAATCCTATCTTTTATTTCCTTTGCGAGCCCCTGTTCAAAATACTCTTTTGGTAATCCTATTGTTATGTCCTTTTTGTTAATTGGATTGTCAATTTCCTTTTCATAGTCAGGAACATCAATATTACATGATGTTGAATCATGCTGGTCATAACCTGCAATCAGTTTCAAAATTATACTTACATCCCTTACATTTTTTGCAAATGGTCCAATCTGGTCCAGCGATGAACCAAAAGCCACCAGTCCATATCTTGAAACCCTTCCATAACTTGGTTTTAAACCAACCACCCCGCAAAAGCTTGCTGGCTGTCTTATAGAACCACCAGTATCTGAGCCAAGTGCTGCAGGAGACATTCCTGCTGCTACTGCGACTGCAGAACCACCACTGGAACCACCTGGTACTCTTTCAGGATCATAAGGATTTAATACTGGTCCAAAGGCAGAGTTTTCAGTTGAAGAACCAAATGCAAACTCATCCATATTTGTTTTTCCTGAGATAATGGCACCTGCGGACAGAAGTTTTTCAACCACAGTAGCATTAAATGGACTTTTATAGCCAGCAAGAATTTTTGAAGCACATGTTGTTGGTAGATCTATTGTACAGATATTGTCCTTAATTGCTATTGGGATACCTTCAAGTTCTCCTGCCTGGTTGTCTTTATATCGTTGTTCACTTTTCTTTGCCTGCTCAATCGCATTTTCATTGATAGAGATAAATGCATTCAGAAGTTTGTTTTTTTTGTTGATAGCATCAAGATAGGAACTGACAAGTTCAACAGGTGAAATCTCACGTCTTTTCAGCAGTTCCCTTGCCTGACATAATGTAAGTGAGTTTAAATCCATATCATAAAAATTCTCTTGGGTCAGAAATTTCACCCTTTATTGCTGAAGCAGCGACTGTTGCAGGAGAAGCAAGATAAATAAAGGCATTTGGATTACCCATCCTTCCTTTGAAATTTCTGTTTGCTGTTGAAATCACAACTTCGCCATCAGCAGGTACTCCCTGATGGGTTCCAACACATGGTCCACAACCAGGATTTGTTACACAGCAACCGCTTTCCATAAATATTTTGATATAGCCCTTTTCCATTGCCTCAAGATATACTTTTCTTGAGCCAGGAGTTATTATTGTTCTCACATCTTTGTGTACTTTTCTTCCCTTTAAAATTTTTGCAGCAACGGCAAGGTCATCCAGTCGTCCATTTGTACAGGTTCCTATAAATGCCTGATTGATTTTTATTCCTCTGGTTTCTTCAACAGTACTTACATTATCAACTGTATGCGGCTTTGCAACAAGGGGAACAAGGTTATTAACATCAAGTTCAACGATATTTGAATAAACAGCGTCTTTATCAGCAGAAACAGCCCTTATGTTTTCATTGATTTCAGCAAATTGTTTCAAATATTTTTCTGTTTCACTGTCATATTCCATGATACAATTTTTCCCACCAATTTCAGTGACGAGATTTGCTATTGTAAATCTTCCATCCATGGAAAGATTTTTTATTGCTGATCCTGTTATTTCAACACTCTGATAGACAGCACCTGATGCAGTAAGTGTTTTTACCATCAAAAGCCCCATATCCTTTGCATAGACGCCTTTTTTCAACTTACCTGAAAATATGATTTTTGTGCTGTATGGAACCCTGAACCATTGTTTTCCTGTTAGCATAGCAATGGCAAGATCTGTTGAACCAACGCCACATGACATAAGATTTAATGCACCATATGTTGGTGTATGGCTATCAGCACCCAGCACAAGCTGTCCTGGTCTTAAAAATCCCTTTTCTGGCATCAGTACATGGCAGACCCCTTCACCTATGTCCATCTTTTTGATACCATATTTTTCAATAAAATCACGCATCAGTTTGTGAAGGGAAGATACACCCATATTAGGACTTGGTGCACTGTGGTCAAAAACAAAACAAATTTTTTCAGGGTCAAAGACCTTTGTGCCATTTAGTTGTTCAAATGCCTTGATTACAAGTGGGGCTGTGCCATCCTGAGCCATAAGAAAATCAACCCTTGCCAGGCAGATTTCGCCTGCAGAAACAATTTTTCCTGCATGATGTGAAAGTATTTTTTCAACTATTGTCTGGCCCATATTCTATCCTGATAAAAATGTTAAGGGGTCACAGTCATCAAAAGCCGTGCTTCTTCAGGATGTCTTGCAATAAAAAGAAGTTCGTCATCTGTTAGTGGTTTCTGCGTATGAACATTGGCATATCTTGCCAGTTCAAGTATTTTTCTTGCTTCTTCCTCATCCTTGAATTCAACTTCAAGTTTTCCATAAATATTTCTCAATCCTTTAATTCCACTATATTCACCGAGAATTATCATGCGTCCTGTCTCAATGATTTCTGGCTCTCCCCTTCCAAGTTCTTCATAATCATACAGTTCATAATTTCTTCTGTCTTTCAATGCCCCATCAACATGAATTCCTGAAGAGTGTGCAAATGCATTTGCTCCAACACCGACCTGATTGATTGGGATAGGGACTCTAAATGCATAAGAAGCATAATGAGCAATTTTCCACGACATTGATAGATTAATTCTTTCATCAAGTTGATATTTTCCTGCCATTTTTGCACCATATTTGCAGGCAAGAAGAACTGATATGAGGTCTGCATTTCCTGCTCTTTCTCCCATACCATTGATTGTGGTATTGATATATGCATCAACCCCTGCATCGATGGCTGCTTTTGCCCCTGCGATAGAACAAGCCACAGCCATTCCAAGGTCATTGTGGCAATGAAGTTCAACAGGCATTTTTGTCTTTTCAGCAAGTTGAAATACTCTTTCATAAATTGTAAATGGTGTATCATAACCAAGTGTGTCGCAGTATCTGATTCTTGCTGCACCGTGTTCTTTTGCTGCAAGAGTAAATTCTATCAATTGATTCATTTCTGTTCTTGAAGCATCTTCAGCATTGACACCTATGGTTTTTGCTCCGGCTGCTTTTGCTTCATCAACTGCATTTGTCATATCCATGACAACACCAGAAAAATCTCTTTTCCCTTGAAATTTACCAAGGATCATTTGCTGGGACGTTGAAATTGAAAGATTTACATGTTCAAGTCCAGGAACATTCTTAAATGCTTCAATCACATCTTCTTTTATTGCCCTCAACCAGCCAGATATCCTGATTGGAGACAGCACTCCTTTTTTAACAAGTTGAACATTGGCATTAAGATAGTTGATTTCATGTCTTGTTACAGGAAAACCTGCTTCACTCTGGAATATACCCATCTGATTAAGATAAATATTTATCAATGTTTTTTCAAGTTTTGCCAGCCCGAGCCGCGCTGTTTGAACACCATCTCTGTTTGTGACATCAATAATATAAATTTTGGGCATATGAACCCCCCTTTTTAATTAATTTCAAGGACTACAGGATTTTGTGCGATATGTGGATGTTCACTTCCACGATAAATTTTTAACTTTTTAAGCAATTGTCGACCAAGTCGGTTGTGTGGTAACATCCCTTTTACTGCATGTTCAATGATTGTTTCAGGACTTTTCTGTAAAAGAGACAAAAATGTTTCTTTTTTCAATCCACCCAGATAACCCGAATGCCTGTAATAAAGTTTGTCAGTGAGTTTCTTTCCAGTCACCTTGATTTTTTCAGCGTTAATCACAATAACAAAGTCGCCTGTATCCATATATGGAACCCAGCAACTTTTGTGTTTTCCGAGAAGAATATTTGCTATACTGGATGCAAGTCGTCCAAGCGTTTTATTTTCAGCATTCACCAGATAAAACTTTTTCTCAATCTGTGTTTTTCCATCAGGAACAGGAGTTTTCTTTGTTTTCATATTATCCTCCAGGTCAAAGGTATTTTAATCAAATAATTATACCATCTTTATTGCAGATGTCAAAGTAAAAATTTTCATATCTGTTGTAGAAATCACGCAGAAACCCTGTGAACTCAGAAATTTTCATTTGCCTCTGATAAAGGAAAACAGTATAATTTTTTCATGCCAGAAAAAACATGTGGTTTTATTCCTGCATTTCAGAAACCTATCAGGATGCCCTCCTGGTTAAAATCAGATTATTGTCATCCTGAAATTGCAATGGCTGGAGAGAAAATCTCAATAAGAATGCAATTTTGTGGCAACATTTAAAGAAAAAAAGAAAGACATTGAAATCCAATGGATGGACACAACACCACTGAAAAAAATTCTTTTATCACCAAATAAGTTTTCTAAGGAATATTTTGCCTTTTATTATATCAGGGCGATTCAAAAAAATCATGAAGTTGTCTGGGCAAGTCCAGTATGGATTTTGAAAAAATAACATCTTCAGATGTTTGAAAATTTATTGAAAAGTTCCTGTCTGATATTTACCTTTCTATTTTCTTCAGATGAAATTACTGCACCAAGGCAGGTGGCAACTGTTTTTGTTCCTTCAATCTCGTTCATTTCAATGTTTTTATGATTTTTCAGGCAATCAATGAAATAACTGATTTCTGCCTCTATATTGTGATGGGCGATATTCACAGGAATTTTTGCAAAATTGTACTGTGATTTTATTTTGAAATATTTCGTTGAACATAAAAGAATGTGGTCAGAAGTATTATCAGAAATGATAGCGCCTTTTGTGCCATAAAAAACACTTCTCATTGTATAGGGTCTGATACATCCAATTGAACAAAAAACCTTTCCCATCAAATCATTTTCAAATTTGTAAATTGCTATGGTTGCATCATCCACAGGCCAGTCAGTCAAACACTTATGATTTGAATAGGCAAAAACCTCAACAGGGTCTTTTGCAATCCATCTCAATAAATCAACAGCATGGCAGCCACCACCAATAAATGGCTTTCTTCTCGGGTCTTTTCTCCATTTTCCAGCACCTTCAGCAACCCTGTAATCATGGGCATATTCACTCTCAACAAAAAACAATTCCCCAATTTCACCAGAATCAATAATTTCTTTTGTTAAAACAAAACCAGGAGCAAACCTGCAAACCTGCCCGACCATAAAATTTTTCCCTGATTTTTTCACTGCTTTAATAATTTCAATGCAATCATCAAGATTCAACGCAAGTGGTTTTTCACATAAAACATTTTTTCCTGCCATCAATGAATCCACACAATGTTGTTTATGAAAATAATCAGGGCTTGCCACGGAAATTATATCAATATCCTTGATTTCCAGCATTTTCCTGTAATCAGTAGTTGCAAATGGAATATTGAATTCCTTCTGAACACTTTCTAATAGTTTCTCGTCAATATCGCAAATTCCACAAACCTCAACATTGTTTTTCAAATAGCCAATCAAATGTGCTTTTCCCATTCTTAAACCAATAATGCCTGCTTTCATTGTTTCTCCTATTTTACATAATCAAACGGATAATATGCATCAAGAAACATAATTTTTACGCCTTTGAATTTTTCTTTCAATTTTTTTGCAAGATTTTTTACTGCAGGATTTTCGCTCAATATATGACTTGTTTCAATTGCTACCATACCATGTTCCACACAGCACCTTATTGCATAATCAACTGCCTCACCAAAAACAACAACTTCAGCGCCAAGATTGGCAGGTTCTTCTGCAATTCCATAAATCTGACCAAGTCCACCAACTGCTGTTGCAATTTTACTGACCTTTCTTTCAATATCACCTGCAACCCTTATGACTGGTAGTTTCATTTTTCCCTTAATCATCTCTGCAAGGTCTTTTACCTTTACAGGATTAATGCGATGAACCCTGATAAATCTTCCCCTTGCTATTTCATAACGAAAACCAAGTAATTTTGGGAATGCATCACACATCCCCCAGTCCTTTGCTGCATCCCAGTTTTTATGGGTATTATAAACAACCATGTCATTCTTTTTTAAAATCTCGTACCTCAAAAGATTTGGTTTTTTCTTCATTATATTTTCATCTGATTTAAACCAGATTGTTTGATTATGAGGCCAGAATAAAAACTCATGGGTGATGATGAAATTCAAACCATATTTTTCAGCCCTTTTCAGAACATTGATTGTAGAAGACCATGTAACACCAATGCCTTTAACTTCAGTATCAGGGTTTCCAAAAACGATTGAATCATCACGAGGTATTTCTCCGTATTCATCCTGAAATGGTGCTATTTCAAGAATATAATCAATGACTTCTTTAACTTTCATTTTTCCCCTTTGTTGTTATAAATTGAACTACCTTTTACATTAGTTTACTACAAAAAAATTCAGTCATCTATTTTTTTTCAATCACCTCTCTTTCCCCTCCTTGCAATAACCCTTGCCTCCATCTCCTCTCCCTTTTATACCTTCCCTCTTTCCCCTCCTGCTCTCCCTCCTTTTGAAATCCCCCTCAATCCCCCTTTGAAAAAGGGGGAATTAAAGGGGAATTTGGAGGGTTGGGGTGGATTAAATCCCCCTTTATGGAAGGGAGATTTTTAGCAGGAATACACAAAGAATACTATTGACACCTATTGAGCAAATTCATTATAATGATTGAAACAGGGAAACTAATTTTTCTCTTTTCTCCTTTC
>Ga0078972_1010105_pt1 | contig 17957 bp, 17 predicted proteins | sample YelNatPaOPGAMG01_FD_67568 | JGI IMG/M metagenome (GOLD analysis project Ga0078972, IMG submission 67568) | Hot spring thermophilic microbial communities from Obsidian Pool, Yellowstone National Park, USA - OP-RAMG-01 (SPADES assembly) (version 2) | ecosystem: Environmental > Aquatic > Thermal... | reverse complement strand
TTCAGATTTTTGCTTCTTGGTACCCATAAATCTGGAGTAAAATACATGCATTCCTCTTTCTTCCCATCTAAATCTCTAATTGTAAGATTTGGAGGGGAGTTTCTTGAACGAAGGTAGTTTAAGAAATCTTCCGTAAAAAAATGAGCCTCAAAATCAATGATCTTCATAAATTCTCCTATCACTTTTAGAATTTTTTAAAGAAATATAAAATTTAACTTAAATTCTATTTAATAAATTTTCACCTTATTGATGAGAAAATAGTCTTAGCCCTTCGGCCAATCCACGAAACTTATAAATCCATGCTCCGCCTTCACCAGATGTAGTGAGGAATACTTCATCAGTCCCTGGTTTAAAAGCAACATTACTTGTTCGGAGAAATTTACCTTCATCTCTTCCTGGTACTAATACATTTGCTATAGGAATTCCCATTCTATTAAGAATTAAAACTCTACCTTGGTGCATAATACACTGATATACATTCCCTTTAACATCCACTTTATTTGAATCAGGTCCACCTGGTGCCCCCGTAAACCGGTAAGCAACCTTAATTCCATCAATCGGATGGAGACTTATTCCATCCTTTAATAAACCTATGCGGAGTAATTGATTTCGTCCTGATTCACTAACCCAAAGACCATCACCTTCTGGAGTAAAAGAAATTCCATTTGGAGATGCAAGATTCTCCACAACAGGGGCAATATTTTTAAGGTCTGAAGAAAATCGATACACTCCACCTTTAGGATCTGACAGATTACCAGTCCAATTGGTTACATAGAAATTTCCTTTAGAGTCAAATACAAGATCATTTCCTACTATTGTTTTACCATGGTGTCTTGCCTCTATATAGGTCAGATTACTTCCATCAGGATTTATAGTTATAATTTTATTAGATAGACAGACTACAAATAATCTTCCATCCTTATGAATGGCAATCCCATCGGGTAAGAGTCCTTCTATATTTAAAATTGTTATAACTTTTTTATCTGGTGTAATTTTAAATATCCGACTATCAAAAATTGATGATACAAACAAGTTCCCTTCTCGATCAAATGCTGGGCCTTCAAGAAAAACTTTGGAACCAGAGTCAACTTGTAACCAAGGTTGTGCTTCTATAACTAGAAGGCTTGTCTCTCCAGGTGGTAAAGGTACCATACTATTTGATATTTTTGATTGAGCGAAGGTTAATGAAAAAAGTGTAGTTAAAATCTCAATAATTATTAAGCTCATAACTAATCTCCTTTTCATTTTTTTCTCCTTTCTTCATTGTTGTTTTTTAATTAATTTATTTTCATTTAACTATTTCCTAATAATTTCCATTGTATATTGTTTTTTTACATCTTATTAGGAATAAAAAGTACAAATTTTGGATATAAGAAACAGATAATTAAACCAAGTACTTCTATTAAGAAAAATGGTATAGAATAGCGATATATCTCTCCCATAGTTACATCTTTGGGTGCAATCCCTTTCATAAAAAAAAGATTAAATCCAAATGGAGGAGAAATATATCCAGCGACTAAAGCCATTGTGAAAAGACACCCAAACCAAACAAGATCAAATCCCAAAGCTGAAACCACAGGTGTAAATAAAGGAATACAGATTAATTTTATACATGTCTTCTAAGTCTTCTTTACCACGCTTTTAACAATGTCTTCGAATTGGGCCTCTGTAAGAGACCATTTCAGAAGATAAGCTTCTTCTTTCACTCTTTGAACAATTTCTCCTATCTGATCTTCTGAGGCTGATATCCCCATTTTTTGTAACCTATCTTTCACTATTGTCTTACCACATCCCACACCCAATATCGCTTCAAGCGTCTCTCCTTGTTTTCCAATGACTTTGGGATCAAAGGCTAAATCAGCAAAAGGTCTATCCGTTTGGGCTAATTTCCAATGTCTCCATATCACTTGCCCGGATCCACTAATAAACATATTTTCTCCTACAATAGGTTTGTTTCTGGCTATTGGATGTTTGGTTAGTTCCGCTACCAATTGGCAGGTTGGATAAATCTCTTCAAGGTTAATCCCTGTTTTAATTCCAATAAGAAGTTCTAAAACCATGGCTACTTCTTCGGTTGCAGCATTTCCAACCCTTTCGCCAATACCATTAATAGAAGTATGGATAACTTCTGCACCTCCAACTACTGCTCCAGCCATCAATGCTGTAACAAGACCATAATCATTGTGTCCATGATGTTCAATAGGAATTTTTGGAATCCAGCTCTTTACTTTTCTAACCAAATATGTTGCAGTCCAAGGTAAAGCAAAACCCCGTGTATCACTTATCGCAATACTATCAGCTCCCCCTTCATTGACGATTGTCTTTACTGTTCTCTCTAAAAATGCTAATGGAGCTCTATAAGTATCATAAATTTGTGCTATTACAAATAATCCATTTCTTTTTGCATAAGAAATAACCTGTGTGAGCTTTTTAATAATATCATCCTCATCCATATCATAGAAAACCTTAACCATCCATGGATTAATGGTTTGAGATATCACCACTCTTTCAGCCCCAGTCTCTAATGCAATATTTACATCATTCTCTGTCCAATGAACTAAAGGCGTTACTTTGGTTTTCAGTTCTCCCCTTTTCTCCATTTTAACAAGTTCTTTAGTAATTTCTTTCTCAACCTCGGACATATAGGCCCCGTTTTCGATACTATAGACTCCTAATTTGTCCAACGCCTTAGCTATCCGTATTTTCTCTTCCGGTCGAAGACAAACACGAGGGCTTTGCATAGATTCTCTAAGTGTTACATCATGGATATACACTCTTTCAGGTAATGTAAATTGTTGTCGAACTTCATCTACCCAATTGTAAGGGCTTAACCACCATTTATCGGTTAACCATTTATTTTGGTTAGTCATTATCAATATCCTCCCTCTATTTAATTTTTTAGTTTTTATTCTACTCGGGTAAAAGTATAATCTCCCCAAGATAAATATCTTTTTCTGTATAAATAGGTTCTATTACCTTTTTTTGATATCCTGGATTCTCTATAAGCAGGGTAAAATTTCCATTTATTTCCAATCCTTCAAATTCAAAATCACCATAGTTGTCCACTCGAGTAGATAATATTTTTTGGGTAGAAAGATTTCTGAGAGTAATTTTAGCGCCTTCTAATGGCTCACTAGTGTCCTTAGATAAGACAGTACCAGCTATAAACCTCTTTGGTAATCCAATGTAATATACTTTTGTTTTCAAACCAAATTCAGGATTTAAAATCTCAGCCTTTCTTTCGTTTATTATTTTCTTAAGTTCATCATACTCTCCGAATATTAGTGCGCCAGTGCAACAGGCTTCAACACATCTTGGTTCCTTCCAACCCTGATCAAGAAGATGAGCACAAAAAGTACATTTTTGTGGAATTTGAAACTCCTCATTCCAATAAATACATCCATATGGACATGATTCAATGATCTTTTTCTTTCCTTTACTTTTTTCAGGATCAATAATAACAATACCATCTTTTCTTCGATAAACTGCTCCATCAGTGGCAGCCTTTTCGCAAGGAGGATCCTCGCATTGCATACATGGTTTAGGTACATAAGATACCTTCACTTTTGGAACCACTCCCCTTTCTATTTCATTAACACGCATCCAGAAGTGTCCCATATCAGGCTGAGGCTTGGCATAAGGAGACCAATCATTATCAACATGCTCATCCTTACAAGCGATCTGACAATTGAAGCAACCATTACAGCGGGAAATATCAATCAAAAGAACTTTCATAAGATTTCTCCTTTCCACTTCTCAACTTCAACAAGAAAAGCATTTACTGCCATTCCAAATGCATTTTTTGAAACAGTATTTAGGGGACTTATGGTATTTATTGCTCCCCCTTTGTCAAACTTCCCCACTTCGATAGGATTATAATTAGCCCCATTAGGAACTCTTACCACTCCAGGCATCATTCTTTCAGTAATGTGTGCTGCGAATATTACCGCGCCCCGATCGTTGTACACTTTTACTAAATCACCATATTCTATCCCCCTGGCCTGAGCATCTCTTGGATTAATCCAGAGGGGTTCATAAGCAAAACCATTCTTTATAATTTTATGTGTTCGAATTTCCCAGAGCCAGGTTACAGTATCATGTTGGCTATGAAATCGGTAACGTGGATGTGGAGATTCCATTAGGAGGGAATATTTCTTGGCTTTTTCACTTATTAAACTTTCCTGATGCGTTTCACCTTCAGCAATAAAATGAGCAACAGGTGGTCTTTCATGGTCATTTGGAAAATATTTAGCTAATCTTTCTGAATAGAATTCTATTTTTCCAGAAGGAGTTTTAAGTCCTGTTCCTGTCTCGTAAAACCTTCTTAGACCTGGATTACGTTCCCAATCGTCGGGAAATTTAAAAACATAATATCCCTTTTCTTTGAATTCTTCGAAACTAATAAGCTCTGGTAAACAAGATGCATTAAAAAGCCCCCTAATCCAATCCTCAATAGTTTTACCCTCTGTATATTCCTTTTCAACTCCAAGCCTTTCAGCCACTAGCCTACATATCTCATAATCGCTTTTTGATTCATAAAGGGGGTTAATGCATTGCTTCATGTAAACTGCTACAAAATTTCCAACATCACTACCTCTTCCCATAACATAAGGATGACCTTCGTAACTAAAATCCTCCCTCTCAAGCTGTGTGCATAATGGTAATACAATATCAGCAAAAAGAGCATCATTTTCAAGGAATATGCTTTGAGCTACACTAAATTCTATTTTTGGACTTCTATAAGCCTCAGCCCATTTATTTGTATTATTCCAATTGGCTACATTAGAAACTGTATCCCACCATATCATGTGAATTTCTGAGCATCCAGGCATAGGAAATGTGAAATCGACAAATTGCTCTTCAACTGGACCCCATATCCTTCCACCTTTCCAATGAATTGGGGGATCTAATATAGCTTTTGGAACTAATGTTTGATAGACACACTGCTTGACAGGATTTTTAGGTACTATATTAGCACATCTATTAATCATGGGACGTGCTGAAATCTTGTCGGGTAATTTTATTCCAAAGTCAATTGGAGCAGAATTGGCAATAGCGCAAATACCTACTCCCGGTCTTCCAATTCCTTGCATGGTTTGAAGATAGATCATCATCCTTGCCCATTCAGTGGAATAAGGTGTTCGACAGGCAGCTCCAAATCTTATAGCCAAAGTAGTTTTCTTTGATGCCCATTCCTTTGCAAGAGCTTTAATAATATAAGCTTTTACCCCTGTAATCCCTTCTGCCCATTGAGGTGTTTTAGGTATCCCATCTTCTTTTCCAAGAACATAATCTTTCCATTTATCAAAGCCAACTCCGTGTGTATATACATATTTTTTCTCGTAAGTATCTTCAGTGATCCAAACATATGCAATTGATGCAGCCATAGCTGCATCTGTCCCAGGTCGAATTGGTATCCACTTGTCCCCCTTTGTGGACGCAGTGTAATTACAATCAGGTGAGATAAAAATCATCTTTTTTTTGAGCTCTTTAAGCCATAGAAGCCATTGGGATTTATCTTGACCTCCTATGAGACCTGATTGCTCTACATCATAAGACCAGAAAATCAATAGATCAGCATTTTGCATAACATCTTCAAGCATATCGTATTGGTCTGGAGTTCCCATGGCCATATCAAAGCCCCAAACATGTTCTCCTCCCCAATACCAACCCTCCCAGCTATCAGGATTTCTAATCATAGGTGTATATCCACCCCAGAATCCAAGAACCCTATTGATATTGCCATGGTTATTTATAAAACCATGTGATCCATGCCCACTTGCAATAGTTAATATCGCACTATTTCCATAAACTTCTTTGATCCTTTTTAACTCCTCAGCTATAATGTCAAGGGCTTCATCCCAAGTGATTCGTATGAATTCTCCCTTTCCTCTATTATTTGTATCACTTTTACCTCCTGGCTTAAATCCTACTCGTTTGAGAGGGTATTTAACTCTTTTGGGATTATAGACTCTCCTTCGTATAGAAATATCATAAGGAGCAGGATTTGTTCTCTTTGGAGGACTAAAAACCTTATCTCCAACTCTAATCTTCCAGGGTTTTGCCTCATCTTCTCCAAAAATTATGGGCCTAACCCTTATGATTCTATCATCCTTCACATGAACAAATACTGGTGTTCCGCCGGCATAGTCTCCAACTAAGCTGGTCACAACTTTCTCATTCTTTGAGTTCATATTACCTCCATGGATTAATATTTTTAGAAGTCAGCCTTATTTAATCAAACCTGCTTCTTTCAAACCTTCTCTTACCAGATTTACAATTTGAGGAAATTCATTCTTCATGAAAATTTCACCATCCGTGTAATTCGCACTATATCCAATTTTCCTTAAATCATTATCATACTCAGGACTTTTGACAATCTTCTCGATAGTTCTTTTGAGAATTTCTACAACTTCATTTGGTGTTTTTGAATTACACCAGAGATAAAATCCGAAATCAAAAGGAGGCTTTTTCCCAAAAAAGCTTTCAAAATCTGGTGGAGGAGGATCGATTTTAATCCCTGTCTCAGAAATAGGATTAAAACTAAAAAGAACCCTTACTTTCCCTGCTTCTACCGGTCCTTTAATAGCAACACTACTTATGGTTGCTACTGGAATATGTTTCCCAAGGATAGCAACAAGGATTTCAGGATCTGTTTTAAATGGAACCCCCACCAATTTTAAATTTTCATATTTATTTATAAACATAAATTTCAATGCATTTACTGTGGTAATAGGAGGGTGACCACACTTTATTCCTGGATTTTTTTTGGCATAATCAATAAAATCTTTAAAAGTTTTCCAAGGAGAGTCAGGATAGGTGATAAAAAGAACTGGAGGAGGATTAGCTACTTGGCCTATAGGTTTAAAATCCTCTATAAGAAAATTAACCTCTTTCCGTAAAACGGGCATTATAATCGAGCTTGGAACCATAATACTTAAAGTATGACCATCAGGTGGAGAACTAGCCACAATTCCAGCCCCAAGGCTTCCGCCTCCTCCTGGCTTATTAACTGGAATCACAGGAACCTTAAATTCCTTCTCCATATATTTAGCCAATATCCGAGTCATTAAATCTACAGGACCTCCTGGAGGAAATGAAATTATCATTTCAATATTTCTTTGTGGATATTTTTCTCCAGCTGCCCAGGAGAAAGTAAAAGCAAAAAGGATAATGATTAAAAATAGATTCATACACACTAAACCTCTCTTTAATTTCTTTTGTCGAGTAGACATCTTTAATAACCTCCTTTCTTAATTTTTTTAAAAATCTACATAAAATAATCTTTCAACAATTTATTCGAATATTAGTCTTTTCTTTTTCTTTCGATAATATTTGACGAGCGCATTTACAATTATAAAAAATGCCAATAATAATGCCCCCAGTGAAATTGGCTTTTCTAAAAAAACAAAGAAGCTGCCACTCGATATCACAAGTGATTGACGCCATGAGTTTTCTAATATAGGACCAAGAATAAAGGCTACCATAAGTGGAGCTGCCTCAAATTCAAGTTTCCTTAATACATAACCTGCTATCCCAAAAATAATCATGATAATGACTTCTACTACATTATTATTAAGACTATAAGAACCAATCAGACAAAACAGTAAAATTAAAGGCATTAGAATTCGATATGGGACCTTTAAAAGTTTTACCCAAAGGCCAATAAGAGGTAGGTTCAATAGTAATAGCATTACATTCCCTATATACATACTTGCAACCACACCCCAAAAAACTTCTGGATGTTGTTGAATCATTAATGGCCCTGGGGTTATACCATGAATAATTAAAGCACCCATAAGTAAAGCCATTACAACATTTGGTGGAATTCCTAAGGCTAAGAGAGGGATAAAAGATCCCCCAGCCGCTGCATTGTTGGCTGTTTCTGGCCCTGCAACCCCTTCAATAGCTCCATTTCCAAACCTCTCAGGTGTTTTCGAAATCTTTTTCTCTAATGAATACGAAACGAAAGAAGCAATGATAGCACCTCCTCCAGGAAGGATACCTAAAGGAAATCCTAAAAATGTACCTCGAGCAATAGGTCCAATGGATTTTTTCCAATCCTCTCGATTTGGAAGTAGATTCTTAATCTTTGCCTTAAAAATTACCCTTTCTAACGACTCCTCGAGGTTTACTAAAACCTCAGAAACTCCAAAAAGCCCCATAGCTACAGGCACTAAACCAATTCCGTCTATTAAGGTTCCACAACCAAAAGTAAAGCGAGTTTTTCCTGAAACAAGATCCATTCCTACAGTACTAAGGATGAGACCTACGATGATCATAATAAAACTTTTAAATAAAGATCCTTGTGACAAATAAATTGAAAGAACCATGGTTAAGGAAATAAGTGAAAAGTACTCTGGCGGTCCAAATGCCACAGCAATTTCAGCTAATGGAAGAGCTAAAAACATCAATCCAATGATACTAATCGTCCCTCCAATCAAAGACCCAAATGCTGCTATCCCTAATGCAGGCCCTGCACGTCCTTGTTTCGCCATTTGATAACCATCCAAGCAAGTGACAATTGAAGATGCTTCTCCTGGTATATTGACTAAAATAGAAGTTGTAGAACCACCATATTGTGCACCATAAAAAATCCCTGCAAGCATAATAATTGAAGAAGCAGGAGACAGGCCAAATGTTGTTGGAAGAAGCATAGCCATCGCTCCAGATGGCCCTATACCAGGAAGAACACCTATTAATGTTCCGATAAATACCCCAATAAAGCAATACAAAAAATTCTCAGGTTTAAAGACTATTTGAAATCCTGATAATAGTCCTGAAAAAATATCCATGAGTCACCTTTATTTAAATATACCTGAAGGAAACCTAACCCCAAAAAAGGTGAACACAAAATAGGTTGCCAATACTGTAAAGATCGATGCTGCAAAAGTTGTCATCCATTTATTCCCCATTCCTCTGAATAACAGAATTAGAAATATCCATGTTGTAATTACAAATCCTAATTTCTCTAAAATGAAAGAATATATAAACAAAGAAGCTATTACAAAACCTATTTTTCGATAACTTATTTGGGTCTTTTCCTCCTTAGAAGCCTCCTCAAATTTTCTTTTTCCGAGGAGGAATATGGTTAAATCACAAAAGCAAAGAAATGAAAGAAGGCCGCCCAATAAAAAAGGCAATAATCCAGCATCTGGGTTATTAAAACTTCCTAACCCCAAACGAAATGAAAAAATCATTACAAAGATGCCAAACCCAATCCAGAAAAATGTAACAATAATTTGAGAAAGACTCATATCCAAAATCAATGATATATTATCCTGAGACCCGATGGGTCCCAGGATAATATCCATTCTTCATTTATATTATTTTTTCTCTGTAAGTTCCTTTTCTAACTTTTTCTCAACCTCAGTAAATTTTGATCTCAATTTCTCAATCTGATGACCGGCTCCTTGTAAGACATAAGCATACATCTCACTAATTATGTGTTGTTGATAATCATCAAAAATCAAACGTCTCAAAGGACGTTTCACAAGTAGGGATGTCATACGCCTTACTGATCGAGGTTGCTTCATTATCTCTTCAGCAATCTCCCATGCCCGATCCAGAAGTTTCTCCCGAGGATGGATTTCGTTTACAAGCCCATATTCGAGAGCCTGCTCAGCAGTTAAGTGATTGATTGAATAAAGAAGGGACCCAGATCTTTTGATTCCAAGCAATCCCTGAAATAAGAGACCAATACTATCTCCAGGAACCAATCCCCCAGAAAAATGGTGATCCCTTATAATAACATCAGGTGCACAAAGAGTAATATCACACAAAAAGGCAAAATTTGTGTGTGAAGGCCCAGGCCCATTTAGAACTCCGATCGTAGGAATATCAATACAGTAGATAAAGTTTTCAACCGATTTTAATGGTCTACGTAAACCATCATAACGAATATCTGGATCCCTGACAGTATCCCATTCTGCAAATGCTTCCTTGTCGTGCATTGCAAACCAATAATCCCCAGTAGCTGTGAGAATCATTACTTCATTTTCAAGATCCCCACCAATTGCTGCCCAAGCATCAATAAGCTGTCGATGCATCCAGGGAGACCATCTAACTGGACCACCATCCGTATGCATCCTAACCAAGATAATCCCATTCTTCCTTTCCATAAATAGATACTTCTCAAACTTTTTCTTATACTCCTCAAATCTTGGCATCGTTGGAAAATCATACACATTACTCATTTTATAGCCCTCCCTTTTTAAAGTTTATATTTTAACTATTGACATTAGACATTATTTTTTGATATAAGTCAAATTAAAAATAATTATTATTTTTATAAAAAAAATTAATAATGGAATGGCAGAAACTGATCGGCTTTTATAATATTGTTAAGCTTGGTAGCTTTACAAAAGCTTCGGAGGCTATTTTTAGGACCCAACCTGCCCTTAGTCTTCAAATCAAATCTTTAGAAAATGAATTAGGTTGCAAATTATTTGAAAGGATCGGAAAACGGGAGATAAAGCTTACCCTTGCAGGAGAGAAATTGTTTCAATATTGTGTGAAGATGTTAGATCAAGAAAAACAGCTCATGGAAGAATTAAATAGAATAAAAGGTTCTATAGTAGCTCATCTTAGAATTGCTGCACCCTTTTTTAGCCTCTATTATCTTCTGCTTCCACCTCTTGAAGTTTTCAAAAAACAATTTCCAAATATTGAAATAACTATCTTAGACCGTCCTGCCCATAGTATAATAAAAATGATCCGAGAAGGAGATATTGAATTTGGGTTTTCTATAGCATCAATTGTCCCCAAAGATTTAGCTATTTTCCCTTGGGAAGAAATCGAAAGTTTATTAATCCTGCCTAAAGGCCATCCTTTAACTAAGAAAAAAAATATCGATATTAAAGATATTATTAGTTATCCATTGATATTACCCCCAATGGGATTTGTTGCCAGAAAGAAATTAGAGGAAAAATTCATAGAAGAAGGGGTTAACTATAGAATCGTTATGGAATCTTCAAATATTGATTTGACAATAAATTATGTAAAAAAAGGATTTGGAATAGGATTTGTTATTGCTTCAAAAAAGATTCCTATATTAAATCAAAAGGAAATAGAAATTAAAAATATAAATCATATAATCCCGCGGGATATAATCGCCATTATTGCAAGAAAAGATAAAGTATTAACCTCCTATGAAAAAGATTTTTTAAACCTTGTTCAGAACTTTAATAAATTTTCAAAGAAAAGATGATTCCCTAAACCCACTTGGTTTTATATTCAAATTAAAAGCATAGCTGAAAATTATCAATATTTTAGATCAAACTTCTTAAAAATTCTTTTTTTTATTGAATATTCTCATTTTGAGAGCTATGGAAAAGCTAAATTAGAATATAAAAATAGCTTTTACACAAAATTTGTGTAGAAGTTTCTACATTTATAAAATTGTAACACCTAATAAATAAAAGTTTGAGTGGCATATTAATTTATATTGATAGCAGGTTTCTTTTGTGAAAACTCAATCCAATTAAAATTAGATATATCAACCCCCTGTTAATTCCAAAGGACTTAACCCATTATGATCCTTAATCCGACTGCAACTAAAATGATGAAATCGATAATTCATAATCAAAAGCTTAAGAGAATTCCAAGCAATCTCAAAAGACTCAAATCCATCTGTATCTTCAATCTTTCGAGAAAGAATACGAATAATCCCTTTGATGATATTATTAGTCCTCGGCATCCCCGAATGAAAGAAATGTGTTCCCGTATAATGAATCTTATCTATGAAGGAGAGATATTCTGCTTCCAATCCAAAGAATCTCCAAGTCCTTTGATGAGCTTTAAAAGACTCTACACTCTCATGCCATCTTTCAAGGTCAGGAGCATAGAGAATCTCACGAGCCATCTTCAAAAACTTATCTACTCCTCTTCCACTTCCCTTATACTTATAGTGAAAATAATAATTAAGAAACCTATAATGAGACCATTGTGTCGCACACAGAAGAGTTGAAGTGGAGTTCCAGGAAAGACTCGTTTGATCGCAGCCAAAAGGCCAAAATTTCCCATCAATTACAAGGTATTGCAATGGATAAGGAATTCTATCTCGAAGGGGAATAAATACAAACTCCAAGCCTTCTCTTTTTTTCGCTCACTGCAAGCTGGGCCATAAGGATACCTTGGGGGTAAGCATCTGCAGTAAAAAGCAAGGCATATTCATTTCCCCTCATCTCATAAAGATAACCTTTCCGTCTGCAAAAAGATAACCTCCCCATTTGGATCTAAGCTCATGGGACACCTCTTCAAAGCTTTTACAGTTTCTCCCAAGCTTATCGATCCAACGAAGTGTTGGAAGTGGGGTAATCCCAAGTTCTTTTCCTACAGCTCGATAAGAGGATTCCTCGGTAAAATAAAGTTTGGCTGCTTGATAATACATGGAGTTACCAAATTTCATACTTTCTGATCTTAGGAAATTTACAAAATGGACATTCTTTTTTTCAATTATTATTCATCCTCCTTAATTCATTCTTTACATCATGAAAAAAGGAGGATCAACCCAAATTAATACGCCACTAAAATTTTTTCTTGTAAAACCAACTTAATCATTCATAACCTCATTGGGATATTTTCTTTTAAGCTAAACTGCCTCTTAGCTTTATGGTTAAAGTATACCGTAAGCATTTAGGATATCTCGTCAAATCCCTAATCTATTCCGAACAACCCAAATGATGAGGTCTTTTTTAACGGATCATAACTCTATATTTTTAACGTTAAAAAAATGTCTTCTCTGAAAAACCGATCGGATTATAGAAATGGCCTCACACCAAGAATTCTTCTTCTTAATGTCCATCCCAATAACTGTCTCTGCATTAATTAGTCTTATAGCCTTCCCTCTTTTTTGGAATCTTTTAAAACAATTTTACTATATTTAAAGGAAAGGAATTTTCATGATATCATTATATGTCAGATTCCTGTGGAGTTTAGAGAAGGTAAACGGCTTCTCAAAAGATGTAGGCTTCAACCAGGTCACGCCTTAGATCTTGGTACTTTTCTTCTGCGACAAGATGGAGCAGTTAGGGGGCGAGTCGTTGGCTACCTCTTTTTCCCTCAGTTTGCAGCTAAGAAAAATCTATCTTTAAAATTTCTTCAACAAAATATACCTCCCCCTGCACTCCGCTCCTTTTCATGGTTAGAAACCACCCCAAGAAAGGAGTACCCAAAAGTAATAGAAAGTCAACCACGCAGCCCTCACAGAACTCCACCTGCAAATTTTCCGCACGAGCCCCTTCAGTATAGGAACTATTTAGGATCTTCCATTTACACAGGTTCCCTATGCTAATCTTCCAGATCTCGTAGTCCTTCAGAGCCTATGAAACGGCGAAATGATTCTGGAATCTCCATCTTGGCCCGTCCTGCTGTGCAGTGGTTAATGCTTCGCATTACCCCAAGGAACCTATGATACGGGATCGAGACCAAGAGATCTTCTGGCTTATAGCCTCTAATGCGCCTACTAGTGTAATCCATCAAACTGACATTTAGCTCGCCGCTCACTATGGGGTAAGCAACTGCCTGGTGGCACGTTGAGCCGGCCATCTCAATCCGTGGAGGGATACCAGTGTCATAGCTATCAAGTGTCACCAACCGACATGCCTGTTGAGCATTGCATATAAATAGTACTATATCTGGACGGAATTCTGCTTTGCCAAGAGGTGACAAAACGACGTGGTCTGCCAGACCAAGAGGCGGCACCATGGTCAAAGTTTGCATCCGGTGGAATGCGGCTATGGAGCAGTAGAGCTTTTCACCATTAACAAGAAACTCCTTCAGAGCCTTGTCTCCCTCTCCCATTGGACGCTCGCCAAGACCCAAGTGCCAGGTCCCACCAGCACAGGCGGATGTAGAAGCTGTTAGATCAATAACCTTACCATCCCTTGCCCGTAGTAATGCATCACATACCCGATGTTTTCCACCCACCGATGTCGATGGGGGCTTCATCGAATAAGTAATCGCTACTGGGTTTCCCTCAAGACCGAGAAGTTCACGGATCTCATCCGCATAGGCTGCCCATTCCATATTCATACCTCCTCGTATAATATGTTTGACTTAATCCATACTTTATCTGCCGTTTCGAGCCTTAGAGAAGCTCTCTCTTGCACCCCTTTTTCACTTTTGCTTCTGACAAGTGAAGTGATAGCAGCTACACCACTCAAGATTCCTCCCCCTATGTAAGCATGCTTTAATCCTGATAGGAAAGCAACAGATTCCAAACTCTCAAGGGTAGCCTTTTGAAGGATATGGGACGGAGCAAAGGCATAGAACACCGCCGCTCCCGTAGCAATACCAAAAACCATGCCTACATTTCGCGTTGTTGCGAGAATTCCAGAAGCTATACCCAGATGAGATTTCGGCACACTCCCCATTACCGCACTATTATTTGGGGATTGGAATATGCCTGTCCCAAGACCGAAGAGAGCCAATCTCCAAACAACATCCACTGAACTGGCGGAGGCTGACAATTGGCTCATTAGGATCAGTGATAAGGCAGATATACCAGCGCCAAGACAGGTTAGTATTCTCGTGCCCATCCGATCGGAAAGGGAACCACTAAGGGGAGCCACTGCCATAACAGCCAATGGGAAAGATGTCATGATGAGCCCTATCTTATTCGGAGCATAGTGTAGCACCCTTTGAAGGTAGAATGGGGTGAGAAAGACCATCACATACTGGGACATGAAATTGAGCAAAGCGCTAATATTTGCAAAGGAGAAGGTTACATTGCGAAAGAGGCTCAGGTTCAGCATCGGCTCCGCAACCCTGCTCTCCATCCAAAGGAAACCAACGCCAGCCAGAACTCCGACTAATAACATAATGCCGGTGCCGTAACTTAAGCCCAAACTTTGAACGCGGTTGATAAAGAGAAGAATAAAAAACAGAGAAATAAAGGCGGCCAACGCTCCCGGTATATCTATCTTACCAGGCTGACCTTTCAATTCAGGGATAACGTGACGTCCCCACAGAAGAGCTACAATGCCAATTGGAATATTAATGAAAAAAATAAAACGCCAGCCCAATAAGGAAGTGACGAACCCACCAAGAGAAGGACCTATTGCCAGGCCAGCAGAAATACTTATGGCATTAATGCCCAAGGCTTTTCCTCGCTCTGTAGGTGGAAAGGAGGCAGTTATAATAGCATAAGGCACTGCCATCATCATGCCAGCAGCAAGTCCTTGGATAGCCCGAAACGTGATGAGCCAGTATATTGTAGGCGAAAAGCTACACAGCCCAGAAGCAATGACAAAACCAGCAAGACCAGACAAATATACTTTCTTGTATCCCAAGATGTCGCCCAAGCGACCATAAAATAGGAGCAGAGTACTGATGCTAAGGAGGTATATCATCGGCACCCATTGCGCCACGGAAATGCCTACACTGAAAGACTGTGTGATAGTGGGAAGAATGACATTGACTATACTGGCATCAATGGGACCCATGATACTACCCAGCATAACCCCGGCCAGAATTGAATAACGTCCTCCATAATACGTATCTATAGATTTATTACTCATTCTCAGCCCCTTGCATTGAACTACCCCATCTGTCAGTAATTATTTAACTACCAAATGCCCCTCCATTGGAATCTGGTATACCAACTTCAGTGTAACTCATATTCTCCTGGGCATTGTTTTCTATTATAGCTTTATATTCAGCACGCAGCCATCATCTTGATAAAATGTTTTGTCTACTATTGTCATTAAGGCAACTCCTCCACTGATGTTCCATATCGGCAATCATGAAAACAATTGGAATTAGAAACAAGATTAAGAAGGCAAGGCAGAGAAAGATTTGCTGCGAGCCCAGTGCCTTATCTGGAAAGTAGTTCAGTACCAAGACTAATCCCGCTGTACCTAAGCTACCACCCGTAGACCGAAACACCCTCTTTACTACCGCTACTTTCTCAGGGAGAAGGTCAAAAGCAGTATTATTGGCAGCGGGATTGGCTATACCCATATTTATCCCACCAAGCATCACAAGCAGGGCCAATAGCACCATATTGTGGATAACTGGATCATGATAAAAGCCCCCGATTTAACAAGAACCCATCTTCGAAATATAAACCTACCACCCTCTGGATAACTGGGTTTATTAACTGAGTCTAACTCGGGATTTTTTTTAATAGGATTTTCGCCAAAAGCATTTTTATAAGCTTGTCAAACGATATCAGCTACTCTATCATCTGCCAAAGTGTATTTATTGCTTATCATATAATAATTGTCCGCAAATTCAGCATTTCTAAGTTCCGCTCCAGCATTAATATGCCATTACAACTCCTTCACCACAATTAATTTATTGTTAGCACCGCCACATGCAATAACCGTGTTTAAGAAATCTCCATTTTGATAGTGAAATCCTACTGCACCATAAAACTTACCTTCCCTTTTTAATAATTCCACTACATATATTCTATTTAAAACTTTTCCTACTTTTTCAAAAGCTATTCGAAAAAGTGTAGGTTGAAACATTTCCGTTCGATAAAGTCTTATTAAGAGGATTAGTGTATAAATCAATTCACCATTTATATCTCTTTGAAAAAATCACCTCATCCAGCTAACTCGAATATTACAGGATGAGATTCCATCACATAATAGTATGTCCAATCCCATCGGGTCTCATTATACCTCTTATACAGAAACATGGAGAGAAGAAATGCTAAAAAACAGATAAACCCATGTACCTCAATCTTCTGGTTAGTTCAATGATACTTTGACCTGAAAGCCAAATGAAAATGATTCTTCATACTCTTTAAGGCACATTCCACTTGAGCCTGACCCCAATAAGCAGAAATTTATAATGATATCATTATACTTTTATCTTATAAGGACAGAAAACAGAAGATGAAAAAGAGGGAGAAATTACTCTTTCAAATAATACTTTCCTGGTTGAACTTAGTGTATCGTTGACAGATTCGCCAAAATTCCCTAAAATGGTAACAGGAGGTTAAAATAAAAGGTTTATGAGGAGACATAAATATTATACGAAGAGGGATGAAGATGATAAAAAGAGTGAGTCTCGATAAAGTGGATGAAAAAAAGTATTTTTTTAAGAAGCTGAGAACCGAGAAAGATCAATACATCCTTGAAATAGGAGGGAAACCATTAATTAGGGTAGTACCACCCTGGCAAGTAACCGAAATCAAGCAGAGAAATGATGAGCTCCTCTCCATGCTTAAAGAGGTATGGTCAAAAACCAGGACAATTCCAGGAAAAAGAATAGAGAAGGAGGGAGGAGAGGTAGTACGGGCAGCAAGGAAGAGGATATGATTAGAGCTGTCCTTGATACTAATGTCATTGTCAGTGGAGTCTTAAAGGAGTATTTATGAAAAAACAAAATTTAAAACAAATATATCTTATTAAGGCAACCCTAAGTGATTGGCAAGGAAAAGTTGAGGGGAAACCTTTTAGGGTTTTAGCAATTCCAGAAAATTTCACACTTTATAAATTGGCAGAAACTATCGTAGATAGTTTCAATTTTTATTTTGACCATCCTTTTGGATTTTATGACAACATTAAAAAGTGGAACCAATCAGATGAGGGTTATGAGTTGTTTGCTGATATGGGAGAGGAGAGTGAATTTAAAGGTGTCAAGAAAACGAAGGTAAATAGCGTTTTTAATCAGATAGGAAAGAAGATGCTGTTTCTTTTTGATTATGGAGATCAGTGGCATTTTATTATTGAGCTTAAAGGTATTGAGTTGGCTAGAGAGGGAGTAAGGTATCCATTTATTGTTGAGTCTGTTGGAGAGGCACCTTCTCAATATGGAGAAGAAGAATAAAAGAATAAAGGATCAGAGAAAGTCCTTTAAGAAAAATACAGAAATGCTAGAATATACTGAGACCATTGTGAATTGGACACACAAAGAGTGTAGAGTTAGAATTTCTGTTTAGGGGAAAAAATTAATATTGGAGGTGTAAGAGATGAAACCAAGGAAATGGACAGTAGATGAAA
>Ga0078972_1010102_pt1 | contig 17961 bp, 30 predicted proteins | sample YelNatPaOPGAMG01_FD_67568 | JGI IMG/M metagenome (GOLD analysis project Ga0078972, IMG submission 67568) | Hot spring thermophilic microbial communities from Obsidian Pool, Yellowstone National Park, USA - OP-RAMG-01 (SPADES assembly) (version 2) | ecosystem: Environmental > Aquatic > Thermal... | reverse complement strand
CAGGGCCACCGTGATCTCGGTCTCGCTCAGGACCTCGACGACCTGCCACACATCCGTCAAGGGCCCATAGCGGCTCAGCGCGCGTTCGAGGTCGCCGGGGCTGGTGATCCAGCTCATGCCGAGACCCCCCCTCCCACCGGCTGGGGCTGGATGGCCCGGTACACGGCCTGGGCCAGGGGCAGGATGGCCTGCGCCCAGACGGCGCTATCGACCGCGATGCCCTGCACGCTCAGCACGACCGCGATGTCCACCCAGTCGGCGTTGGCCCACTCCACGCTCACCACCCGCTCAATCACCGCATCCGCGCCGAGCGCGATGGCGTCGTCCTCCACCATCGGGGTTGGCGGGTAGACGGTGGCATCCACGGTCACGGTCGCGGTGAGCTGGGTGGAGTGGGTCCGCGCCGCCATGGCGATGGGCGCCGTCAGGATCAGGGTCTTGCCGCTGGGGGGCTGGTACGTCGTGAGCGCCTGGGCCTGCGCGGGCACGACGGTCGGGAGTTCCAACGCGACCCGCTCGGCGACGCCGGGAGCCTGCGCCGCCACATAGGCCGCCACCAGATCCGACAGGCGGGTCCCGATCCCGATCCGGAAGGGGGCCCCGGGCTGGGTCACGGCGACCGTCCGCTGCACCGGCGGCGGCTCTGCACGCGGGGGTGTGGAGGCCGGCGGCGGGAGGGCCCCCACCCGTTCCGCCGTGGCGGTGATCTCGCGCCCCTTCACGGGGAAGAGCAAGTCGAAGAGCGACAGGGGTTCCGCCATGTATCCTCCCAACGCAAAAGGGCCGCCCCGAAGGGCGGCCACCACTGCCGTCACCGTATCTACCGTATCGCGTTACGCTCAGTATACCATACGGGACGGATACGGGGCGATTACGGGGCGGATACGGTGCCGGTACGGGACCAGGCCGCATAAGCGGCCTCGGTCACGCCCCAGCACGCGGGACAATACGCATAGGCCGTCCCGCCGACTGTCTCGGCCGTCACCAGCACGCGCGTCAGTGTGTCACACAGCGGGCACCTGCGGGCCCGCTGCCAGGTGTGCAGGGTCACGGTCAGCCGCCCGACCAGGCGCGGGCGGACGGGGACGGATCCAGGCATCGGCTTCCTCCTTTGGCGGGTCGAACGGCCGGGTAGGGCGGGGTCGGGCGGGATGGGCCAGGACGGTCGGAGAGGATCGGCAGGGCGCGGTTCGGGTGGTCGAAGGGGGCGGGTCGAGCTGGGCTGATAGGGCGCGGTGAGGGTAGTCGGATCGGGGTGGCGGGGACGGATCGGGTAAGGACAGTCGGATCGGGGCGGGGTGGATCGGCGCGGTGGGGAACGGATCGGCTTGGATAGTCGGCATGAGGATACCTCCTTGAATCGGGTCGGCCGGGGGCGGTTTGGTCAGGTTAGTCGCTCGACCGCGCCTAGTGCGCCTAGTGCTTGCGCCACTCCGTCACGACGAACTGACCATACCCCTGCGACCGGGCCGTCCCGAGGCCGTTTTCTTCCATCAGGGTCCAGATCCTCCCCCAATGCTCGGGCTGGATCCCATCATCCACGACCAGGATCTCGAACCGCAGGAGGGGCCGCTCGACCACCTCCTCATTCTGCAATATCGCCCGGGGGCCGCCCGGGCCGCTGACGTGCCCTACCCGCGTCTGCACGGTGTCCGGCTCCGTGTAAGGCGTTCCGTCCTCGTGCAACAGGGGGATGAGCGGTGCGGGCTCCACAAACACCCGTTCGGCAGTGAATGCCTTGGGGCCCTTGCTGGTCCGCCCCCAGCGCGTCCCCGCGAACAGGATGTTGACCGCCTCCTTGATCCCCGCCTTGATCTGCCGGGCCTCAAACGCCAGGCGCCCATCCGGGAATCGCTTAAACCCGTTCTGCTTGAGTTCAGTGACCTTGGCCGCCGCTTCCCGCATCTCTTCCATGGTCATGCCGTCGCGCACGGCGATGCCGTTCTGCTGCAGGGTCTCGATCAGCAGGTGCTGGATTTCCATCTCGTCGGTAATCCCCGCCTTCGACCGGATCCACCGTTCCATCATTTCGGGATCCCGGGGCACTCCGCCGACCAGGCGGTACCGGAATTGCAGGGTCACCGCATACCGGGTATAGACTCCCGGTTTCGCGGCGGCGAATACGGACTGGGGTTCCTCGGGCATCATCATGCCTCCTCCTTTACCGCCGGCAACGCCGGAGCACCGGCCTCCGACAGCGCCCACACCTCCATGAGGGCATCCGGGGACCATCTTTCCCGCACCGTCTCCCCCGGGCGCATGGGGGAGGCCAGCCGGCGAAAGACGGCCGCCCGCGCCAACTCCACGCTCCCCCGGGCGGTGCGCTCGGCCGCCGCCTGGAGCAGGTCATCACGCGTCATGTTGCCCAGCTGGATATGCCGGTTGCCCACGTGCTCGTAATAGGTATCCAGGAACGTAGCAATGCGCTCCTCGTAACGCGTCAGTTTGGTCGCGGGCACCCGATCCGTCGCCCGGTCCACTACCTGCACGATCCGGGCATTGCGTACCGCCTCCACGGCCTGTTTCCGCCGCCGGGACAACCGGTCCTGGGCCTCCCGGTAGACCAAATCCGGCAGGAAACCCCGCCACACCTCCCAGTCCGTCCCGAAGGCCGCCAGCGCCGCCGCCGTCATAGCCGACAACTCCACCTCGGCGTGGTCCTCGATCCACGCGTCCACCCACGCCGTGAACCGGGCGCGAGCCGCCCGGACATCCACCGGTTTTGCCGTCATACCTGTCCCTCCTCCAGTCGGCGGATCACCTGCGTAATGAGTTCCTGGGCCATGGTGAGCAAAACGACGGTCTGGTCCTGGGCCGGCGACGATGAGGCCGCGGGCGCGGTGGGAGGGGCAGTCGGCGTCGGTTGCCAGCGGCCTTCGAGCCATCCGCCATACGGCGTGAGATCCCAGTCCTGCGTTTGCCCCGCGCACCCGGGCACGCGCCACTGCCAGATCATCGGCCGCATGCCGCCCACGACCGGCAGGGTCTCCCATGCGGCGATGGCCTCCTCGACCGTCGCGGGGCACGGCGTGCCCGCGAGGAACAAGACAAAGGGGATGCCCGGATCCCAGGGGGCCCCGAAAGCCTGCGCCCAAAAGTCTTGGGAGATATACACCCCAGGCTCCGCCACCGCCGAGAGCGCCGTCAGCGCCGCAGCCAGCACCGCGCGGTTTGCGGCCAGGTCCGGCCCCCAGCCGCCATTGCCCGGCTCGGTGTCGAGGAAGAGGGTCGCTCCGGTGGCCAGGTGCTGGCCTCGCCAGGCCTGGATGAAGGCCTGCGCCTGGGCGTGGCCCCACGTCGCGGCCTCCAGGCCTGCGGGGCAGGCGGAGTGGTTCGGTCCCCCTAAATCCCAGTACGCGAAGGTCCGCGTGGCCTGCTTGGCCGCCTGGATGTCGAACCCGTAGCTGTCCGCCGTGAGCTCGCCGCCCAGCCGGCCAATGTAGAAATGCTGGGGCTGCCCCCCCGCAGGGAATGGAAGCGCGTTGTTTGTATCCGTCCCGGTCCACCAATGGCTAAAGGTACTCATGGCCATTCTCCTCCTCCCCCGCACACGCGGAGCACAGATCCTCCGCTACCCACCAGCAACCCTCGTCGCACGGGCTCCAATCCGTACAGCCGCACTGCCGGCACACGGCGAATCCCAGCACGCCCGAGGCCAACGCGCGAACTACCGCGGCCGGATCGAGGCCGGCGGCTTCGAGGAGCGCCACAGCCCGTGATACCTCATCACTTGACAATCTCATCCTCCCCTTCCCATGCACGCCAGGCCGCCAGCGCCCGACGCCGGATGCGACTCACCTGGGCCTGGCTCACCCCTTCACGTAACGCGACCTCGCGCTGATCCAGCCCGCGGGACAACGCGGTCAGCACCCGGCGTTGCCGGACGCTAAGCCGCTGGGACCATTGCGCCCAGTCCGCGAGCCACTCCGCCGCCTCCAATGCCTGGTCGTCGGCGCCCTGCCAGGGCTCGGCCGGCGCGGGTCCGTCGTCGTCCTCCCGATCCCAAGGGCACGTTGGCTGCCCCCGCCGGCGGAGCCCCATGCGGATGCCATTCTCGATACAGCGCACGGCATACGAGGTCCAGCTGCCACGCTCCGTATCGAACGTTTGGGCCGCCCGCCAAAGGGCAAGCCGGCCCTCTTGCAGGAGATCGTCGGTATCGGGCCAGCCCACGAGCCGCCAGCGGTGCAGTACCAGCCACACCAAGCGGCCGTGGTCCTCAATCACGGTGTCCGGATTCACCGGACTACCCTGCATCATCGCGATCCCCCTCCCACTCGCTTACCAGCACCTCGACCCACTCGGGCCGCGCGTCCGGACCGCGTTCCAGCACCAGCGCCACATGGTCGAAGTCGTCGTCCATCAAGACGCCAGCGGACACCATGGCATCGAGGAGAAACTTGGGCACATAGTTGTCCGGGTCCCGCCGGCCGTGATCCCGGAAGTGGTAACGCACGACCACCCGGGCCCGCTCGAACCGCTCGCCATCCCATCCGCCGCGGTGCCGGGCCTGGGCGATGCCCACCGCCACCCAGTGGGCGTAGTCCCGCTTCAGCGCCGCCACGGCCTGCGGTCGCCGGCGCGACCAGGCGTTCAGCGAGGGCGGGACGGCATCCACCCGGAAGGTGGCGCGTCTCATTCCGCCGCCTCCATTTCCTCCGGGGCGGGGTTGGATCCCCATGCATCCAGCAACTCCAGCAATTGGCGGAGATCCACGGCCACCTCAATGGCCCAGCGTAGGTAATCCCGATAGATAGTGGGATCTGTAGAGTTAAACGCCAGCAATCCATCCGGTTTCGGTACCCGCGCATCGCCGAAGTGCTCGGCCCGAGTCCAGCGGAGGGCCAGAATGGCCGACCAGCGATCCGGTCCCGGCAACGGCCAGATCTCTCGCTCGATCCGCCGCTGGATGGCCGGAGGGAACGACCAGATGGCGGAGCCGGATCCCCGCTCCTTGCGCTGGACCCGCAGCCATTCCGCCACCGGAATCTGCTCCTGGGCCAGCGAGGTAAAGGCGGCATGGACCGCCTGCCGCCAGGCTGGATCCACCCCGACGGGCCAGGCCGCCATCGCGCCGTGGTACAGCTGATACCATCGGTCATGCGGCAGACCGGGCGCCTGCTCCCGCATCCACGCACATACCGTGTCGGGATCGGGTCCCAGCTGCCAGCCGACATCGTGCCGCACGCACCGCCACACGCTGTTCCGTAGCAGCAGGACATACGGCAGCCAAGGTAGCGGCCTATAGAGCACCCGAGCGGTAGCCAGGAATTCCCGAGCGGTAGCCAGGAATTCCGGGGCGGGATGCTGGTCGGCTGTCTCCGCCTGCACTTGCACCTGCCACACCCCATCCACCGGGTGCCGCATCGCGACCCACCCGGCTATCACCGTGCCGTCGCGCCGACAGATTTCCACGTAGTCCCCGGGGCGCAGGGTGTCGTAGGTCCGGGGGAGACCGCCCTGCCGCCACGCCGTCTCCGACTGGGCTCGCAGGATATCGCCAAAGGTCAGCTGTTCCATGCCGGTCCCTCCCGCGCCTGCGCCACGCGATAATCGCCGCCGTCGAGCGTATACAGGTCGCACATCTCCACCAGCCGGGAGACGATCCGGGAGCCGAGCACGTCCGCCAGGTCCCCCGGCCGCCAGTTGGTCGTGATCCCGACGGGGAGACACGCCTGGTACCGCTGGTCGATGACCAGGTATAGCCGCTCCAGCGCCCACTCGGTCGGCCGCTCGGCCCCGAGGTCGTCGAGGATCACCAGCGGCAGGGTCGCCATTTCGCGCATGAGCCGGTCGCCCCGGTCCTCCTGGTCGTCGTGGGCCTCGTAGGCCGCCCGCAGGCGGTCCAGCCAGAGCGGCACGCTGGCCACCAGCACCGGGATGCCCTGCGCCCGCAGCGTGTTGCCGACCGCATGCGCCAGATGGCTCTTCCCCGTGCCGACGGGCCCCATGAGGTACCAGCCGCGCTCCGGCCCGTCCCACGCTTCCGCATAGGCCCGCAGCGTGTCCCGGATGGCGGCCTGCCGGGCGGTGCGCGGGTGGTATGTGGCCCAGGTATTCCGCTGCGCCCGCGGCCCCCACGGGAACAGGGTGTCGAGCCACGCTTGCCGGGCCTTCCGCCGGCGTTCCTCCGCGGCGGCCTGTTCGGCCAGCGCCGCGTGCCGATCCCGTTCCGCCCGCTCGATGTCCTCCGCCCAGGCGGCCAGGTCCACGCACTCCTGCATGTGCGGGCAGAGATCCCAGGTCACCCACCCGAAGCGCAGCAAGTCCAGGGAACGGGGCGCAATCCAGTGCCCGCAACAGGGGGCGGGGAACCCTTCCGGGGGCTCATCCCGATCCCAGCGTGCCAAGGGGATCGCACGCAACCGACCAGTCCGATCCGGCAAGAGCTCGGCCGGCACGGGCAGGGCGTCGAGTCGTGGGGTGTCCAGCATGGTCTATCCCTCCTCCTTTCGCGGTCGCGGACCCGGCACCCGTCGGCGGTCCCGGCGCGGATCGGGCGGCGTGGTCCTCCAGCTCCTCCTCAAACCGGTCCACGAAGTAGCCGAACGAGCGAATCTTGCGGGGTTTGCGCTGGGCGAGCTCATCCACGATGGCGCGGAAGCGACCCAGGTCGTGATCCACGCAGGCCAGGGCCCGGCGGATTTGCGGGCCCTCGGTGGCCCTAAGCTGGAGCCGTCCGAACAACGGCAGCACATAGTCGACCGCCGCCTCGAACACGGGGTCGGACGCCGAGCCCGGAACCGCATCCGGGGTGGGCTCGTCTTCGTGCGCGCGCGTAGTAGTAGCAGCAGTAGTTATATCCTGATCCTTGATGCTTGATCTATGTGGGGTTTTGCCAGCTTGGCTGGTGCTTAGCTCCGGGTTTTCCTCGGCTAAGCTGTCGCTATCCTCTAGGTTAGCTCCAGGAAAGCTGGAGGTTTTGGGTAGGTTTTTCGGGCGGCCCCCCAGGGCCCCTTTCTCGCGGGCGGACACATGCCGAGCCACCGCCTTGGCATACTCGTCCCTGAGCCGGGGCGAGTAGATCACCCCGGCCTCCGGGTCCCGCTTCAGGGGCGCGTAGGGATGGTCGATGAGCCGATGCCGGATGACCGGCCAGTCCGCTTCCGGGATGCCACAGATCGCCGCGAGGATGTAGTCATCGTCGGGCACGTCCACCGTGTCGTGTTTCTCGGCCCACTTCCACATGGCCGTGAGCAGGATCATGTAGGCCCCGCGCTCTGTCCAGGATAAGGGCCGGACGTACTCGTCGTCGTCGAAGTCCCAGGGGTACCAGTCCATCCGCGGGAGTCTCATACGGTGGTCTCCTTGTGCTCCGGCTGCTCCGTCGGCCATGCGATGCGCGTGCCCAGCGCCTCCAAGGTCGTCCATGTGGGATAGGTCTGGCTCATGACGGGGAGCATGTCCTGGGGGCCGAAGACCCGCATGCCCATGATGTAGTCGCGGTCGCGTCCCTGTTCGCGGATGACCAGCGCCGGACCGTGGGGAAGCTGGTACAGGTAGAGCTCACCAGACTTCCACCACGCCGCAAAGTCGGCATCGAACAGCCACAGACGGTGATCTGCGGTGGCCAGCAGTTGCGCCCACCACTTCCGGTGCCGTAGCCCGATATCCGTCATGGTTACCGCCATCGGCGTAGTGGTCGGCGGAGGCCCGACCTCCTGGGGATTTACCGTAAAGGGAGACCATTCGCCGAAGGTATAGCGGCCAAACCGCGGCTGGACCCCCAGATCGTGGAGTGCCCAGTGCCACGCCTCCTCCGACAGCCGAGATAGGAACTCCCGGCCGCCAAGCGCATAGTCCTTGTCCCAGCGTCCGCTGATAAATTCTTGTGCCCGGCGGAGACGCTCCACCATCGCCCGGAGTCGCGGAGTATAGTCCATGGTCCTCTCTCCTTCCTAGCGCACCGGCCACACGAGGCATGCCCACAGCACGCCCATCATGACGACGAACGCCGTGACGCTTGCCGCGAGCTCCCGCCGTTGCCGCCGCCGGGCGCGGCCGAGACGGGTCATGGCGTGCCCTCCTCCTCGATGGCGGCCCGTTCCGCCGCCTCCACGGCATCCTCGGCTGGGGACGCGTCGCCCAGGCGGAGGTCGTCCACCGGAGTCGCCGATACGTCGACGACATCGGTCATATCGGGTGCGATCTCGGTCTTCACCGTCTCGTCGGCCGCAATGGCCTTTTGCACCTCGATGGCGAGGGGAAGGTATTTCGCACCCCGCCGCACCACGGTTTTGCGGGCCATCTCGCTCCAGTCCGTCACCCACGGCCCGCTGTTCGCCGCCTTGGACCGCTTGCGGACGGCCTCGATCTCCTCGACCGTCATCACTTCCACCACATGGCCGCCGTCCTTCAGCTTGGCGACCATGTAGGCGAGTTTCGGCTTGCCCCGGTTCTCGAACACGGGGCGGTGGATCAGGTGTTCTTCCAAGCCGTAGGTGACTTCGAAGTCGTCGTGCTCGTAGACGATGTGGGCCGCAATGGACACGATCTGATCAGACCGCCGAGCCAGGTCGATCAGCCCCTTGTAACCGATGATCAGCGTGCATTCCCTGCCATAAGGCACCAGATAGGCGTGCCCCAGCGGGCCCGGTTCGAGGCCGAGTTGCGCCGCCTGCATGATCGCCCCCATGAGCGATTCGACGGAGCAATTGAGGAGCTGGGGGGTCATGCGGATGTTGGTCAACGCAATCCGCGCCAACCGGTCGGCCGTCATGTGGCGCGGAAGCGCCAGGGCAATCTGCGGCTTCATGCGCTCCAGGTACGCGGCGATAGTGCGCGCGGGGTCCGGGGCGCGGTTGGGCTGCGCCTTTTGCGCGAGCCGATCCTTAAGATCGGCATTGCGTTCTTTGGTGATCGCCATCCTTATTCGCCTTCTTTCAGAGACTTGATGCCAAACCGGCGGCTGACGCTAGGACGCTTGAACTCCGTCGACAGGTCGGGATGCGCCGCTTCGAGCGCCTTCGTGTCCCACCGGTGGCTCTCCACGGCCTTCCATTCCACGCGGTAGCCAGGGTACTCCCCGACCTCGGCGTCCTGGAGCAGTTGCTTCAGCCGATTCTCGGCCGCCGCCTTGCGCTCAGCCGCCTCGGCTTCCTGCGCCTTGGCCTGCTGCCACTGAGCAATCAGTCCCGCCGCTTCCTCCGGGAGGGTGATGGCCTTCCCCCGCTCCGCTTTGCGATAGAGCGCGTTGACGAGCTTGGTGCTCGCGGCGCTTCCGTCGAGCGGCGGGGGCGTCCGGGTCTCGACGTGGTGCCAGAAATTGGCGGCGATCTGGAAGAGATAGCCCGCAACTTCGGCATCGTATTCCACGACAAACTGCCGGTACGCCTGGCCGCCGAGAATGCCGGCCATGACACCCCATTTGCAACCTGTGATGGCGAGATACCAGTACAACTGCGCCTTCTGATAGTCCGGCGCATTCTCCGCGTCCCACTCGTCCAACCGCCGCGCGGAGCCGGTTTTGATTTCTAGGACGCCCTTCCCGCGGGCCGGATCCCACACGAATCGGTCGATGTTGGCCCGCGCCCACGGGTATTCGGGATGCACGAGAATCGCGTGCCGCTTTTGGATCCGCCAGTGCGGGTTGCGCCGGGCCGCCATCTCGGCCACGACCGGCTCCATGAGCGTGCCGATTTCCATCGCGTCGGTCTGCTCGCGTTCCTCGGCCTCTCCGATCTTCCGGAGAAACACGTCGAGCGCCGTTTCGTAGGGGTTGAGACCGGCGATGCTGCCGATCTCGCTCCCGCCGATGAAGTGGCGGCGTTCGGCCAGCCACTCTGCCCGGCTCATGCCCTTTGTGCTGATCGCCTTGGCCGTGGCCATCTCACGCGCCCTCCTCGGGCCACTCGCCCCGCGCCAACGCCTTCAGCGCCCGGATGGCCGTGTTGAGGCGCTGGCGACCGGCCGGCGTGTCGTGCCGCCGGTACTCGATGCGGGCGTCCTCGTACTCCGCCCGCCACAGCCGCCACAGCGTTTCACGGGGGTCGCCGCCGGTCCTCCGGACTAACGCGGGCATGGTGAACCCTCCTTTGCTTGACCGACCCGAAGGTCCAGACGGTGGTTGCCGGGATACATGCGGTCTGGGATTACCGTCATCACCTTGGGGGAGCGCATGCACCCATCGCACAGGTCCACACGCATTTCCCCCAACTCGAACGTTTCGCTGGAGACGCACTCCTCAAAGTTGATACGGACGGCGTGGATGTAACTGGTGGGCTCGTGCGAGAGATCTACTCCGCACCCGTCGCAAGTGATCACAGTACGTCGGGACATCTCTGCCTCGCTTTCCGCGCCCGTGGTATACTGAGGGCGCATGGTCTTTCTAGCCGCCCGGTTCACTCCACCGGGCGGTGTGCTATTCCTGCACGTGGTACGTGGTGTGCAATTCCACCTTGTAGGTCCCCAGCCGATACGTCTGGTCGCCAAGAAAATCACGGATCTCCTGCTTCAGCTCTAGTGCGGAGGCGTGACTACCGACCTTGGCCAGAATGGACTCCACAGCGGACACGATCTCCTCGGCGACGTTCCGATGGGCCGGGTACTGGAGGTCTCCCGACAACTCCAGATGCACGCTGACGCTCATTTCCTCACCTCCCTTCCTGGTACGCCATGGCCACCAGCGCCCCCGCCGCGCAGGCATCGCCCAGCACGCCAATCGCAAACGACAGCCAGTGCTGCCCGATGGCGGCGGCGATGGCCCACAGGCTGAAGCCCATCAACATCGCCGCCGGCAGGATGCAGGCGTCGGGCGATTCACGCGCCAACCGGCGCAGGCGTTTCCACATGGAATCTGCTCCTTTCCGCCTTGCGGCGGCTCCGACGCTCCCGAGAGCGCCAGAGTCGGCGCAAGCCTAAATCCAGATAATGCGCCAGGGGATTCCGCCGTCGGGTCGATCACCCCAATCGCCCCAGCTCGCCTTCGGCCCCTTCCCCGGCTCCCACCCACGCGGGGGTTGCTCGGGCACCGACGGCTCGATGGGGCCGCGGGGTCGCCGGTGAGGGAGCGCGACGACCGGTGGAAGTGTTGGGGATTCCGCCATCGCCCGGTCGTAGGCCGCCAGCTCCTCCGGGGTCCCCTCCAGGGTGCCGTTCGGGTATCGCTTCATCGCGGTCACCTCCCTTCGCGGCGTCGAAACCGCCGCCGACAGACATCACATAGCGGCCCGTCGCGAGGGATCCGGGTGATCCCCGTGGTGAAGGCGAAGTGCGTGCCCCCGCGCCACTCTTGGGCGTCGGGGTCCCACACCGCCCCGCACCGGCGGCAGACCCGGACCGGCTTCACGGGTCCGCGGGCTCCGCGGCGGGGACCGGATAGACCGCCTGCACCTGCCCGCACTCGCAGGCGCAATGCCAGCGGGGGTCGTCCGGCGCGGGGCCCTCTTCCCAATGCCGCACCTCCAATGCGAGGTATGGGCCGGTTTGCAAGAACACCTGCAGTGTCGGGTGCGTGCCGGGCTGGACCGTAATCGCCGCGAGGCACGGCCGCCCTTCCCTCGACTGGTAGTGCACGATCTCACCCAGGTGGGCGACCACCGGGCCGGGCTCGGCGGGCTGGGCGGGCACGGGGAAGACGGGCTGGGCCGGCGCGACGCCCTCGATCCCCATGCGGGCGAACAGGTGGCCGAAGACCTGCTGGGCCCAGGCCACCGCGTCGGGGTCGGTCTCGGCCTGTTCGGCCAGGACGCGCTGGGCCAGTGCGGTCTGCTCTTGGAGTAGCGCAATGGATAGCACATCCGCGGCGCTCCGCAGACCGTCAGCGTCGCCTTTCGTCGCTTGGTCTACTACGATGTCGGCCAGCCGACTCCAACGCTGGGCAGCCTGGCTATACGCCGTCAGCCAGGGCTCCATGTGTTTGGGCATAGCATCCTCCTTAGGACAGCACCCGCCGCCGTCGGGACCGCGGCGCGGGGAACGGCCGGACAGGCGGGGGCATGGGGGCGGGATGGGCTCCCGGCTGGGTCTGGCGGGCGATCCACTGCTCCAGCGCGGCCACCGGCACCAGCACCCGCCGGGATGCCTTCAGGTGCGGCAGGATGCCCTGTTCGCACCACCAATAGACGGTCTTGACCGGCACCCCGAGCCGGGCGGCCACCTCGGGCACGGTGTAGGTCAGGCGGCTCGACATCCCGCCGTCCTCGGGATATACTGAGGACGTGGATAGCTTGCAAGGGCCGCCGCGCGTTCGGCGGCCCTCCATCGTTTGCGTATCCATTAAGCGGCCTCATCCGGGAACCGGAACCGGACGACGCGCCCGGGCTGTCGCTGAGAGCGGATGCGGCCGTTCCGTGGCAGGGCCCGCACCGTTTCCGCAATGGCAAGCCGCAACAGCCGAGGGGCGTGCAGAACCCTGGCAATCCCCGCTACGAACTCCAGATCGACATGCTGAGTCTGACCGTGCTCAAGCCGTATGATGGTGCGGGCGTCGCAATGGCACTGCGTGGCGAGCCACTGCACCGAATAGCCCCGCCGACGGCGGGTCAAATGAATCTCGTGGCCGATATGTGCCGGGCGATACAGGATAACGCGCGTATCCCCGGTCTGCGTGGATGCTTGCATGACGGATCCTCCTTTATCGGTCAACTCCTGTCACCCCGGACTGGCGCTCGCTATGCTACGGTGTCCCGGGGGAACAAGTCGTGGAGATCAGCCTGGAGTTCTGCGGCGATGCGGTAGGCCACATCCAAGGGTGGAACACGCAAGCCGCGCTCGATCCGGTAGTAAGTAATCGGGCTAATGCCGATTCGGGCGGCAAGCTCGGCCTGAGTGATGCCCAACCGCTGACGCCGTTCGCGCAAAGCGTGTCTTCGGGTGTCCATGCAACGCCCCGTCCTTTCCGCGGAGACTAATATGAATCCCGCAGGGACATATTAGAGATAAATTCTTCTCCCGTCAAGATATATTTGTGTCAGATCGGTAAATACCAGCGGATTCCTCTCGCCGTCTATCCGATAAGACGTAAAATTGTCAAGGGAGGTGATTCAGTGAAGGCGGATTTTGGCGCCCGCATTCGGTGGTTGCGGAGACAGCGAGGCTGGACGCAGAAGGAACTCGCAGACAAGGCAGGCGTGGCACACGTGACGATCAGCCGATATGAGAGGGACGAGCATATCCCCCAGCGGTTGGATCTCGTGGAGCGGATTGCGGAAGCGTTGGGGGTAACGCCCGCCGTGTTGCGCGGCAAGGAGCCGTTACCCGGTGCCGGTGCAGAAGATTGCGAGGCTTCCGTGCGCGTCGATGCGGAAGGCGACGCGCCGGTGGCATTCTTGCCCGGCGCGGTCGAGTCTTCTCCTGGCATCGAATGGTATAAGGCGGTAATGGAACGGTTGGCAATCGCCTTGGAGGAGAGCGCCCGGGCCCAACATGAGAACGGCCTGGCGAATCGCCTTGCCCAGGAGAATGTACAGGCCATGTTGCGCCGGGAAAGGGAATTGTTGTCCCCTCACGGGTCGGCCGACCGGGACGCCGAGGTCGGCGCGGCCGTCGAATGAGCATAAACCAATGAATCTGTCGGTGTCGGAGGAGGGGGTTGCCCCGCCGCCACTGCCGGCCGCCTCGGCCGGCCAGAAAGACAGCACGCCGCGGCGGGAACCCGTGACACATATCGTGGTGGTACCCATTCGTGATCAGACAGGCCAGGCCGTCGGGCGGGCTGTCTTCCATGTGCAGCCCGGCGCCCAAGTGCCCTCGGCGTGGATTGTGGACACGGAGGGGAGGGTCATCGCGCCCGACCCGGTGCCGGTGATGATTTAGCCGAACAAGGAGGTTTTATCCCATGCCTAACCGTGTGGCGAGTAGCCAGCCCTATACCTGCCCCGGCGTGCGGGTTCGGCCTGGAACCCTGTGGCGCCGTACCGAGACTATCACCCGGCACGATCAACCGGTGGCCGCCGTGATGGTGGTTTATCAGGATGGGGCGGTAGAGATCGCGTGCCCCATTTGCGGTCGCTATGCGCTTTCGTGAGGAGGGACACCCATGGAAGGCAGCCCGCCTGGCGCGGGCGTCCCCCGCGCACGCTGCTGGTACGGGTGCAGCTGGACCCCTATACCGGGGAGGTGTTGCAGACGGATGGGCTGGGCGAATCCAAACTCAAGGAGAGCTGATCATGGTGGGGGTGTGATGCTTGCGATGACGATGTGTGGCTATTAAAGCAGACCACGAAGGGGGTGTCCTCATGCCCAAAGACGAACCGGGAGGCGAACCGATGCACGCGCAGACAGCGATAGCGATTGTGGCTGGCTGGGCCTGGCGATTCTGGTGGCCCGGGTGTTGCGGTAAGAAGGAGGGGTTCCAATGCGATGGAAGGCGATAGCCGGGCTGGCGGGGGCATTGGCGCTCGCTGCTGGCCCCGAACCGGTCCGCGCTGCCGGACTGGTATGGATCCCTAATGGGATTAATTTCCCGACCGTCTCGGTCACCGTGATGATCCCGCCCTCGTGGCGGTGGTCTCATTCACGGCGGGCCTATATGTGGCAATCCGCTGACGGGCATAATATCGTCATCGTCGCGTTGATTGACCGGCCCCAGGCCCGGTACCCCACGATGGATCCCAACGAGGCGTGGCTTGGGAATCATCCGCAGGAAACCGATGGATTTCCGGGATGGCAGTTGCAAGTGGCCGAGGGCGGCATTACGGAGTTCGTGCGGAGTGTCTATCTGCCGGACCGAACCACGCTCCGTATCGCCGGCCTCTTCACCGGAGCGCCGGGCCCCTCTTTGGCGCTCTGGCATCGGATCATCGCACCGTTGCGGGCCCCTTACCGGGTGATCACGTACTATGCCCCGAAAGCAACCACGCCCCAAGGGACGCTACACATGATTGGCGGGACCACGTTCCAGTACGGTACCCCGGCGATGCAGGTAAGGGTGACCGGGCCCACAGGCAGCTATACCACCTGGGCGCTCCTCGACACAGGCAACGAAAACCTTCCCACGATCACTCCGGAGATGGCGCGGATTCTCGGGCTCCAGGAGGTGAGGGTGGTGCCGGAGTGCGGCGTCAATGCGTGTTCTGCCGTACCCGAATATACCGGGATCACGGTCCGTCCATATGGTCACCGTGCGTGGATTCTCCGACAGCAACTCGTGTTGGCCTGGCGCGGACAGGCCGGTAACGGCATTTATGCCACGCTCGATATCGGTCCGCATACCATCCCGGATTATCACCTGCAAGTGTCCGGTGGACGATGGACCCTGACCTGGAGGACGCCGTGAACATTCGCCAGCGGGGTCCGAATATCTGGCAATGCACCTGGGACCTGGGCCGGGACCCGGTGACCGGCAAACGGCGCCGGCGCTATGAGGAAGTCGAGGGCACGAAAGACCAGGTGGCCGCCTACTGGCTGAAGGTCCGGCAGGAGATTCGGCAGGGCACGGCGGCGGTCCGGAACGGCTGGACGGTGGCCGCGTGGATGGCCCGGTGGATGGAGGTCCGGGGCCCCGCGCTTCGGTCCCGGACGGCCCGGCGGTATCAGCAGCACATCACCCACCAGATCAATCCGGTGCTGGGGGCGTTGCCCCTCGACCGGCTGAGCCCCGAGGCGATTCAGCGGGCCATCCAGCAGTGGACGACCAGCCGGGCGGACGGCAAACCGGGAGCCTTGGCCCCGCGGACGGTCGCCCACGCCTGGCAGGTACTTCATGCCGCCCTCGACCTGGCGGTTCAGTGGCAGCTGATTCCGCGCAATCCGGCCGACTTGGTGACCCTCCCCCGCCTCGCCCGGCCCCAGGTGCGCTGGTGGTCTCCCGTGGAGACGCGGCAGTTTCTCCAGGCCACAGAGGGCACGCGGTGGCATCTCGCCTGGCGGCTCGTGCTGGAAACCGGGTTGCGGCAGGGCGAGGTGCTCGGCCTTCGGTGGGAGGATGTGGACTGGGATCGGGGGTGGCTCCTGATTCGGCGCGAGATTGACCCCCAGGGCCGGGTGGCGGATCTCAAGACCGATCACAGCCGGCGGGTGCTGGCCTTGGCCGCCGGGTTGCTCGACGCCCTCCGGGAAGCGGCGGCCACGGCGTCGGGCGACTGGATCATCGGGACTCGGACCAATACCCCGGTTCGCCCCCGCAACCTCGCCCGCGCGTTTATGGCGGCCCAACGGGCGGCGGGGGTGCCGATGATTCGGTTCCATGACCTCCGGCATACCAACGCTTCCCTATTGCTGGAGGCCGGCACGGATCCCAAGATCGTCTCGGATCGGCTCGGGCACAGCTCGGTGGCCTTCACCATGGATACCTACGTGCATGCCCGGGCGGACCTCCAGCGCCCCGCGGCGGCGGCCCTCGCCCGTCTCCTGGAATCGCAGGATGACGTCAAAAAGGGACGTCAAACCGCGTCCGCCCCGCACGATCCCGCCCAGTGAGAACCCCGCATCCCTTGTGAGGAGCGGGGTTCGCGTGGAGCTGACGGTCGGACTCGAACCGACGACCTGCGGTTTACGAATTCATAGGCAATCCCCACCGGAAGCCGAAAACTGGCTTCCTGCGCCGGGTTCCGGCTCCGGGAGATTCGGGCTACTGACCGAAAATCGGGGTATTTCAGCTCAGATGACGTCAAAGATGACGTCAAACCGGCAAGCGGATGGGCGGATCGTCGGATCCCTGGGCCCGGAGGATCCACGCGGTCCACCGGCCTGTACCGTCCGCGCCGACCGAGATCTCCCGCCAGTACGTGTACCGATTTGGGGGTCGGCCAATGGGCGGAAAGGCGCATGGGAATTATGGTCCGGCGCCGCCCCCGCGCCGCTGCCGTCCGTTGGATCGCAAAAAAATTTTTTGTTTTGCGCGCGCAAAAGAACGCGCGCGCGTGAAGGACCGCGCCCCAAGGCCCGGCACAAAAGGCGTATTATGTTTCCCGGGAGGGAAAGCCAAATGAGCGACGCGCCCGTGTTGCGCCAAGACATCACACAAGCGATCAATGCACTGGCGCGGGATTGGCTGGCTCAAAAGAGCGTAGCGTCGCCTCACACCGCGGCGACCTATCGGCAGGCCATTGTCCGGGCCACGCGCGACTTCACCCTCGACGCACTGCCGGGCATGTCCCGCGGTCAGGCCGCGCACTGGTACACGGTCTGGTGTAGCCGCTACGGCGTCTCCACCGCGAACGTCATGGCGGCGGCCCTTCGGACCTTTTGGGATGATCACGCCGACCGCCTGCCCGCGGTCAACCCGTGGGTTTTCCGCCGGAAGCGGCCGCCGGACACCACCCACCAACGGGTTCTGACCCGGCGGGAGGTAGAGCGCCTTTTCGCTGCGACGCCGCCGGGGCCGGATCGGGTCCTGTTCCTCCTCTTGTACCGGACGGGCCTGCGGATCTCCGAGGCTTTGGCCCTGACGTGGGCGGACTTCCAGATAGGCCCAGACGGGGTGCGCTGTACCGTGTACGGAAAGGGCGGACGGTCGCGGACGGTGTTCGTCATGCCCGACCTCTGGGACGCGCTCCAAACCCTCCCCACCGCTGGCCAGCGGCAGGCCCGTCTATTCCCGGGAATAACCCGGTCGATCGCCTGGAAGCATCTCCGACAATGCGCCCATCGAGCCGGTCTGCGCGATCGAATCGTGAGCCCGCATGTTCTGCGCCACAGTTTCGCCACCCACGCGCTGGAGGGAGGAGCGAATGTGGTGCAGGTCCAACAGGCGCTAGGGCACAAGCGCCTGGACACCACCCAAATCTACGTGAACCTGCGCCCAGGCACGGAAGCCTGGGCGGCCGTGCCGCCGATAGAGGAGGAGAAGCACCATGGCAAGGAGAGCTAAAGAACGGGTGGAAGACGATGATCGTCGGTGGATGGATGATCTATTGCACCCCATGCCGATGTATCTCACCCACGCGGACATCGATTACCTGTTCAGTACGGGGTATTACACGCACCACGGCGATCCCACCGAGACTGCGTTGCTCACCTATGCGATCAATAACGGGTGGGTGAGGGTAGATCGCGTCTCCATCCCTGAACGGGAATACC
>Ga0078972_1010101_pt1 | contig 17961 bp, 16 predicted proteins | sample YelNatPaOPGAMG01_FD_67568 | JGI IMG/M metagenome (GOLD analysis project Ga0078972, IMG submission 67568) | Hot spring thermophilic microbial communities from Obsidian Pool, Yellowstone National Park, USA - OP-RAMG-01 (SPADES assembly) (version 2) | ecosystem: Environmental > Aquatic > Thermal... | reverse complement strand
AATATGTATTTAACTCCAGATGAGATGATATCAAAAGCAATGAGTAAAAAATTAAAAGCAGTTATTTTTACTTATACAGAACCTGTTGTATTTTTTGATTATATGGTTGATATTGCAAAAATTGCCAAAAATAATCACAGATTAATTACACATTGTTGTACTTCTGCTTTTATTAATGAAAAACCCTTGAAAGATTTATGTAGAGATATAGATGTTTTTACCATAACATTAAAAGGATTTAATGAAAAATTTTATCAGAAGATATGTGGGCAGAGTTTAAAACCTGTTTTAGATGCATTGCAAGTTGTAAAAAAAGAGGGAAGATGGTTTGAAATAGTAAATTTAATTGTTCCAACTTTAAACGATGATTATGAAGATATAAAAAAAATGTGTAAATGGATTTTGACATATTTAGGAGCTAATGTTCCGTTACATTTTGCAAGGTTTTATCCTGCATATAAGTTAAAGAATCTTCCACAGACTCCCCAGATAGTTCTTGAGGATGCTAGAAAAATTGCATTAGACTGTGGTATTAAGTATGTTTATATAGGAAACCTACCGGGTCATGAAGGGAATAATACGTATTGTCCAAATTGCGGAAAGGAACTTATCCAACGTTCAGGAATAACAGTTTTGAAATCTTATGTTATAGATGGTAAATGTAAGTTCTGTAAAACGAGTATTCCTGGAGTGTGGAAAATTTAATAAAAATGATTTTAATTTTATTTTTTTTATTTGGGTTTTATTCTACAATTAGTCAGGTAATTCTTGTTATAGAATTTCTAGTTATTTTTTTTGGAAATGAACTTTGTTTAGGAACAATATTTTTCAGCTGGTTATTATGGATTTCGTTAGGTGCCTGGACTTTCAAAAAAGTTTATTCTAAAATAATAAATCCAATTAAAATTTTTATAGTTTGTTTAAGTGCTTCTGTCTTTACTATTCCGTTTGAGATTTTCATAATAAGAAATTTAAGAATATTATTAGGTATATCTTCATACCAACTCTTTCCTTTTCATACTATGATTATTTCTATATTTATTGTAATGTGTCCTTTATGTTTTTTTATAGGATTTTTATTTCCACTTGGCGTAAAAATTTATCGTGAAAAAAATGAAAATGCTTTAAGTAGAATTTATATGTTTGAATCACTGGGAAGTATGTTTGGAGGTATTATTTTTACTTTTGTATTAGTTAATTTGTTCAATCATTTTGAAATACTATTTTTAATAGGTTTATTTATATTGGTTTGTATTTTAATATTAGTTAATTTACTTGTCCAACAAAGGATATGTAGCAAACTATTCTCTTATAGTTTAATAATTCTTAATTTAGTTTTTCTTTTCTTGTTACTTAGTTCTAAAGATATTAATAACTATCTTATTGTAAAGAGATGGAGTAGTTTTGCAAGTGGCTTAAATTTAATTGAGAGTAGAGATTCTAAATATCAAAATGTAAGTATAGGAGTAAGGGAAGATCAATATAGTGTATTTGAGAATGGACATATCTCACTATCCTTTCCTGATCCGTATAGTGATGCTATTTTTATCCATCCTATAATGGTTCAGCATCTAAATCCAAAGAAGGTTTTGATTATTGGGATACCTACTTTAGATTTAATACAGGAAGCTAAGATGCATAATATTGATGAAATACATTTTGTAGAGTTAGATTCAGAAGTTATAAATTTAGTTAGAAAGTTTCTAAATATACCCGAACAAAAATGGATAAAAATATTTTATTCTGATGGTAGATATTTTATTAAGAGTACAAAAGAAAAATACGATATTGTAGTTGTTAATTTATCTGACCCATCTACTTCTCTTGTAAATAGATATTTTACAAAAGAATTTTTTATTGAAGCAAAAAATATATTGAATGAAGATGGAGTATTTGTAACATCGCTTACTTCTGCTGTTAATTATTTAGGGGAGGATATTGGGAATTATAATGTGTCAATTTATCATACCTTGAAGCAGGTATTTAAATTTTCTCTTGCTTCTCCAGGTGATAGAACATATTTTTTTGCATCAGATAGTGATGTTATTTCTCTTAATAGTGATATTCTTAAAGAAAGATTTCTTAAAAGAGGGATTAAATCAAATTATTTCAATGAAGATTACTTTAAAACTTTGTTTGAGAAAGATAAAGTGGAGTGGTTTAGAAATGAATTAGAAAAATACAAGTTTAAATTTACAAATACAGATATTAGACCAGTTACTTATTTTTTCAACTTAATACTGTGGAGTAGATTTACAAATTCTTATTTACCATCTTTTCTTGAAAAAATATTTAGTTTGGAGGTGATTTTACTTTTTATATTGGGAATGTTTTTGTGGCTTCTTTTAAAAAGACCATCAAAAGATGTAAAGATAAGTATTGCAATTACAATAGTTGGTTTAAGTGGAATGTTATTAGAGATTATATTATTATTTTTGTTTCAAAATTTAAGAGGATATTTATATAGTGAAATAGGATTTTTTGTAAGTTTATTTATGTTTGGTTTATTTTTAGGTTCATTTTCTTCTGAAAAGGTAAAAAATATTACAGTAAATATTTTTATTTTCCCTCAGGTAGTCCTTATAGTAGTTATATTAATAACTTCGGGTTTAATATATCTCCTAAAAAGTCAAATTATAGTATTTATTTATTTGATATTTGTATTTTTATTTGTTATAACTGGTTTTATAATAGGATTTTTATTTCCTGTTGCAAATAAGATTTATATACATTCTGGTGTAAAGCCTGATGAAGCTTCATCTAAACTTGATTCATATGACCATTTAGGAGCAAGTATTGGAGCAATTTTAGGAGGGACATTTTTGATACCGATTTTAGGAGTATTTTTTTCTTGTTTTATATTAATAATATTGAATATATTTTCAGTTATTTCTTTAAAAAAAGAAGTTTGGTAAATATTACTTTTTTATGGAACTTTTTTAGATGTATTTATGTCTTTAATAATAGAATAATAGCAAAGGAGAAATTATGCCAGAAGAACAAAGAATTGATAGAAAGCAAGGAATTGAAGAACATAAAAAAGTTGTAGTAGAGTGGTTAAAGACAATAATCTCAGCACTTATTATTGCGTTACTTATAAGAGCTTTTATTATTCAGGCTTTTAGAATTCCAACAGGTTCTATGGAATCAACACTACTTGTAGGAGACCATTTAATGGTAAATAAGTTTATATATGGTCCTAAAATTCCTTTTACTGATATAAGAATTTTACCTATAAGGGAAATTAAAAGAGGGGAAATAATAGTTTTTAATGCACCTTGTGATCCTAGTAAAGATTATATAAAAAGATGTGTAGGAATACCTGGAGATAAAATAGAGATAAAAAATAAGGTTCTTTATGTAAATGATATAAAGCAAGATGAACCTTATGTTCAACATACTGATAGTGAGATAATACCTAAATCTGATATTAATCCAAGAGATAATTTTGGCCCTGTTGTTGTTCCTAAGGATAGTTATTTTGCATTGGGAGATAATCGCGATAATAGTAATGATAGTAGATATTGGGGATTTGTTCCAAAGAAAAAAATAATAGGAAAAGCGTTATTTATTTACTGGCCATTACATAGGATTAGGTTTATTAAATGAAAGATATTGAGAAGGAAACATACAAGATTATAAGTGAAGTCTCGGAAAATTACGAGAAGGAATTGATTAAAAAAATTAAGGAAGAAAAAGATAAAGATGCTTTTTTTAAATTAGTAAAAATATATGATAGAAGAATTTATTCACTTGTTTATAGATTTTTAGGAAATAAGGAAGATGCTATGGAACTAACACAAGATATTTTTGTTCAAGCTTATAAAAAACTTCATCAGTATAGAGGAGATTCACCTTTTATCTTTTGGTTACAAAGGATTGCTATTAATTTTTGTTTAAATAAAATAAAAATGGATAAAAAGGATTTGTTAAAAAAAGCAGAGAGTTTAGATGGTAAACCTAATTTTCTATATAGTACATATAAAAATCCTTCTGATATAGTTGAGGAAAAAGAAAAAAATAATTTTGTAAGACAATGTTTGCAGAAGGTGTCTCCAACGTTTAGAATGGTTGTTATATTAAAGGATATTGAGGGACTTTCTTATGAAGAAATATCTAAATTATTAAAATGTTCTTTAGGTACAGTTAAATCTAGGCTTTCAAGAGGCAGAGAAGAATTAAAGAAAATATTATTTAAATTAAAAGATGAGGTGAATGAATATGAAATGTAAAGTAGTAAGAGAAAATCTTTCTCTTTATATAGATGAAAAATGTGAAGTGGGTGTTAGAGAAAGTATAAGAAAACATTTAGAAAAATGCAAAGATTGTTTTGAAGAGTTATCTAAATTAAAACATTTAGTTTCAGTTTTAAAAGAACTTCCTTATGAAGAAATTCCTGAAGAGTTTTATATTGATCTTGATAAAAAGATAGAATATGCTGATACGCCTTTATGGAAAAAGGTATACCTTATATTTAACTTGAAGACTGCTTTAGTAATGTTAACAGGGATTTTAATAGGTATGATAATAGGTGTAGGCATTGTTAATGTGTTTTTTAAAGATAGCAAGCAATTCATAGGAGGTAGAAACTATAATCATGTTGTTGTTAAAACTCCTGATTTAGCTATGGCAAGTGATAAAATTGATGAATTAAGAAAGAAGTATAAAACTGAATCCGAGCAATTTACAGCAGCTAAGATAATTCCAAAGAGATATACGATAGTGATAAATGGAAATGATTATGAAAATTTTGTTAAAGAACTTAATAAAGTAGGATTTTTGAATGATAAAATAATGGTTTTAAAACAGCAAAAATATCCAAAACCAATAACAATAGATTTGGAATTGGAAGAAATAAAGGAGGGTGAGTAATATGAAAGAAGTAAATAAAGTAAATAAAGTAAATAAAGAAGGAGTGATAATGTTAATAGTAAGTAGTGTTTTAATGCTGTTAGTTACATTGCCAGTTTTTGGTAAGATTCAGCCTGCAAAAGAAGTTATTTCTTTACAGAATACATTGAGAGATGTAGCAAAGGATGTTAGTCCTGCAGTAGTTTATATATATACTGAAAAAACATTGGCGTCTAAATCTTATGAAAGAGATTTTGATTTTGATATTCCAGGATTTAGGTGGTTTTTTAAAAGAGATGATAATGATGAAGAGAATAATTATGATAAAAAATTTAAAAAAAAGATATATCCAAAAGAAAAAATTGGGGGAGTTGGTAGTGGAATGATAGTAACTACTGATGGGTTTATATTAACGAATTATCATGTAATTGAGGAGGCAACAACAGTTAAAGTTATGATGATAGATAATTCAAAATATGATGCTGAAGTAAAAGGATTTGATAAAAGGCATGATTTAGCAGTTATAAAAATAAAAGTGGATAAAAAACTTCCTATTGTTTCATTCGGAAATTCGGATAGTGTTATGCCAGGAGATATTGTAGTTGCTATAGGTAATCCTTTTGGATACTCTAATACAGTTACAATGGGTATAGTTAGTGCAAAGGGAAGATTATTTGAAAATTTTGATGTAGAAGGTATTCCAAAGAGGATTCCCAATGTAATTCAAACAGATGCGCCAATTAATCCAGGTAATAGTGGAGGTCCACTTGTTAATATAGAAGGTGAAGTAATAGGTGTTAGTGTTGCAATTGCAGGAAATTTTTCTTTTGGTAATATAGGAAATATGGGGGTTGGATTTGCTATACCTATAAATGATGCAAAAAGAATTTTGGATGATTTGATAAAAGGGAAAAGGATATCTACTGAAACTCCATGGATTGGTATAAGATTGCAAGAGATGGATAAAAAACTTGCAAAGAAGTTTAATGTCGAGAAAGGAGTTATAATTAGTGAGGTTGATGATAAGGGCCCTGGTAAAGAAGTTGGGTTGAAAAGTGGAGATGTAATAATTAAGTTTAATGGGAAAGAAGTAAATTCTCCTTCTGAACTTGTTCAAATGGTAGCAGAGAAAGAAGTTGGAGATGTAGTTACATTACTTATTTTAAGAGATGGGAAGGAGAAAGAAATAAAAGTAGAACTTGCTCCGTGGGGTGAGAAAAGTGCTAAAAATACTTTAAGGAAAGAAAAAGGGGAAGAAAAGGTGACAGATGATATTGGACTGTATGTAAAAAATATTACTGATAGTTTAAAAGAAAAATATGGTATAAAATCAAAAGCAGGAGTAGTAGTGGTAGAAGTGGAGAAAGATAGTTTAGCAGATAAAGCGGAGATTCAAGAAGGAGATGTTATTAAAGAAGTGGATAAAAAAGAAATAGATAATGTTGATGATTTTGAGAGAGCAGTTAGAAAAGGTAATTTAAAAGAAGGTATTCTTTTACTCATTGAAAGAGGGGGAAATAATATATTTGTGGTGTTATCGTCAGAGAAATGAATAAACTTGTAAATGCTGAAATAGATACAAAACTGATTGCAAAACTTCCGTTGAAGTTTGTTAATAAATTTAAAGTTATTCCAATTAAAGAAGAAAATGACAAAATTCTTGTTGCAGTAAAAAAGCATTATGATTTGCAGATAATTGATGAACTTTCTTTAGCATTTGGTAAGAAGATTAAACCTATAGAAGTTGAAGAGGGGGAAATAATTTCTGCTATTAAAAAATACTATGGTGTTGGTGCTGATACTGTAGCAAAAATGCTTGAAGAAAGTGGTTCGTTGGTTGATAATACTGAACATGATGTGGAAACAATAGATGAGGTATCTTTAGCTCAAGATGCATCTGTTATACAATTTGTTAATCAACTTTTTCTAGAGGCTTTAAAGGAAAGAGCAACAGATATTCATTTTGAGTCTCAGGAAAAAGGTTTAAGAATAAGATTTAGAGTTGATGGTGTTTTAAGAGATGTTCCAATTCCACCTGCTTTAAAGTTTTTTAGGGGTGCAATTATTTCAAGAATAAAAATAATGGCAGATATGAACATTGCAGAAAGAAGATTGCCGCAGGATGGTAGAATTGAGATTAAAGTAGGAGGTAAGCAACTTGATTGTAGGGTTTCGACAATACCAACCTTATATGGTGAGGGAGTTAATTTAAGGATACTTGATAAATCAAGTGTTCTCCTTGGATTAGAAGATCTTGGGATGCTACCTGATACTTTAAAAATATTTAATAAACTTATTTCAAAACCATATGGTATTATACTTGTGACAGGACCTACAGGAAGTGGTAAAACCACAACTTTATATGCATCACTTTCAAAGCTTAATTCACCAGAAAGAAAAATTATAACAATAGAAGAACCAATAGAGTACCATCTTAATGGTATTAATCAGATTCAGGTAAATAGTAAAATAGGTCTTACTTTTGCGAGAGGTTTAAGACATATACTAAGGCATGATCCAAATATTATAATGGTGGGTGAAATAAGAGATTTAGAAACAGCAGAGATAGCGATAAGGGCTTCTCTTACAGGTCATTTAGTTTTTGCTACATTACATACAAACGATTCTGCTGGTGCTATAACGAGGCTTATTGATATGGGAATAGAACCATATCTTGTTGCTTCATCTGTCATAGGGATACTTGCTCAGCGACTTGTAAGAGTAATATGTTCTTATTGTAAGAAACCATATAAACCTGATGAGAGTTATTTAAAAGATTTAAAATTTAATATTGAAAAAGGTGGAGTATTATATAAAGGTAGTGGTTGTGATAAGTGTTTAAATACAGGTTATTTTGGAAGAACAGGTATATATGAATTATTAACTATTAATGAGTCATTAAGAAAATTAATAATGCAAAGAGCAAGAATAGGTGTTATTAAATCTGTTGCTAAAGAAGATGGTATGCGAACTTTAAGAGATGATGGATGGGAAAAAGTTAAAGCAGGTCTTACTACCATTGATGAAGTTATTAAAGTAACACAAGAGGATGAAATAGTTGAATAAAGCAAGTTTTGAGAAAAGATTTTTAAGTACAGTTGATAAGATAAATTTTTTTTATCGTAAACCAGTTAAACTTCATGATTTAAGTTCCTTCATTAGGCAACTTTCTACAATGTGTTCTGCTGGTGTTCCTCTATATCAAGCACTTACGATAATTCACGATGGAATGGAAGAAACAAATTTAAAGAAAATAATCTTTGATATAAAGGAAAAAATTAAAAGAGGTAGTTCTTTTTCAGAATGTCTTTCTTCTTATCCAGATGTTTTTCCACCTTTATTAGTCGGGCTTGTAAAAGTTGGTGAGATAGGAGGTATTTTAGAAGTTACATTAACAAAATATGCAGATTTACTTGAATGGGAAGAAGAGTTTAAGTCAAAGATAACTACTATGTTAGTATACCCATCCATTATGCTTTTAGTTGGCACTGCTGTAGTAATATTTATTCTAACTTTTATTTTACCAAAGTTTGTTGCATTATTTGCAGATTATAAACAATCTTTACCTTTACCTACTTTAATTCTTGTTAGTATTAGCAAGTTTTTTGGAAACTTCTGGTGGCTTGTTCTAATTTCGATTATAGGGATAATCTTTTTTTTAAATATTTTTTTGAGAACTGAAATTGGTAAAAGACAGTTTGATATCTTTCTTCTGAATTTACCTTTAATCGGTAAGGTGGTTCAGAAGTCTCTTATTTCACGTTTTTCTTTTATTTTGGGTGTGTTAAGTGGAAGTGGTGTTCCAATTCTTCAAGCACTTTCTACTGCAAGTGAGAGTATAGGTAATATGGTTTTATCAGATTATTTAAGTACTGCAGTAAAAAATGTTGAAAGAGGTGATAGTTTATCAAACGCATTGAAAAATTTTTCTTTTTTTCCAAAATCTGTTATTCAGATGATACATATTGGTGAAGAGACGGGTAAGATTGAAAATGTGTTAACAAAAATAGCTATATCTTACGAAAGAGAGATGGAGATAGCAACAAGGAGGATTATAATACTTTTAGAACCACTAATTATACTCTGTATGGCTATTGTTGTTGGATTTGTAGCAATAGCAGTTTTACTTCCAATATTGAGTTTAAGTACTATAATAAAGTAAGTTTTATTTGTTAAAAATAAGATTTTTATTAGTTTTTAAGGAGGTGTAGGATGTTAAAGGCAGATGCAGGATTTACACTTATAGAAATTTTAACAGTAATAGTTATTATTGCTATATTAGCAGGTGTTTTGGTTCCGAGATTTGCAGGTAGAACAGAAGAAGCAAGAGTAGCAGCTGCAAAAGCAGATATTTCTACAATTGAACTTGCATTAGATGCATATGAAGCAGATAATGGTTTTTATCCAACTACTGAACAGGGACTTGAGGCGTTAACAACGGTTCCAAATATTCCTCCCATTCCAACTAATTGGAAAGGTCCTTATTTAAAAAAGAGAGTAGGGAAAGATCCATGGGGTAATCCTTATATATATACATGCCCAGGTTTGCATAATATTAATATGTATGATATTTGTTCGCTTGGAAGGGATGGGAAGGAAGGAGGTTCTGGTTTTGATGCGGATATTACAAATTGGTCAGAAGAGTAATGATGAATTTAATTGTATACAAGAAAATGCGGGATTTACCTTTATAGAGATGGTGATAGTTATATCAATAATTCTTTCTATATCTTCTCTCTTATCAATTTGGTTGGGAAACTTTTTAGTATCGAAAGAACTGTATTTAGAGGCAGTAAGAGTTAGTGCTCTATCAGATCTTGCAAAAGAACTATCCGGCTCAAAAGGTGTAAACTTTAGGATTTATTTTGATTTAGTTAATAATAAGTTCTGGATAGCATATTTTTCTTCTGATGGAATATATAGAACATATGAAAGAGAAAAGATAAATAAATTAAAAGATTCTGTAGTTATTAAGAGTTTTAACAGCCCTAGAAGTTTTTATTCAGATTTGGCAAGTGGAGAGGTTATTGATTATGTTACATTTTATCCAGATGGTAGTTGTGAGAATGCAAGATTGGTTTTAGAAAATAAAAATGGTGAAGTATGTACAGTATATTTTGCCTCTACTACAGGTGAGGTTAAAGTTTATCCTTATGAACTTTCTTACCAGTAAAAAAATATATTGCGATTTATTACAAAATGGATTTATATTGTTAGATGTATTAATAGGTATTGGCCTTTTAAGTATTGTAATAATTTCTTGTTTACATGTTTTTTCAGAGAGTATTTATAAACTTGAAGAGATGGAGAAGGAAACATTAGCAATAATGCTTGCGCAGAGTAAGATGGAAGAATTAATTACTAAGGATAAATATGAAAGTAATAGTAATGGAGACTTTTCTCCAAATTATCCTGATTTTACATGGAGTTCTACAGCCAAATTTTTAAAAGGGAGTAATTGGTATAATCTTATAAATATAAAACTTACAATTTATTGGAAAGTAAGAAATGCACAAAAGGATTTAACTTTAGAAAATAATTTTTTATTAAAGAAATGAGCACGCTGAGAAAAAAAGAGATTGCACTAGTTAGAGGATATACTCTTATAGAATTAATGGTTGCTTTAGTTATTATTACTATCTCTAGTTTAACTGTTTATAGAACATTTACTTCTGGTTGGTTTGTGTGGGATAAGGCTATTAAGAGAATTGAGGCTATACGGAGTGCAAGGTCTTTTATAAAAATTTTAACGAAAGATTTGAAAACTATTGTTGCTGCAGAACCAGTGAGTGAGGAGGCTTTAAAAGTATTAAAAGATATTAAAAGAGAATACTTTAAACTGATAGGATCAGAAAATTCATTAGAGATGATTTGTTATTCTAAACCTGTAACTTCTTATTGGCCTGAGTATTTTCCAAGGCGGTCAAGTATATGCTATGTTAGCTATTTTATAAATACAGATGAGAAAACTTCTTCTGTATATAGAAGGGTTAAATGGTATAATGCTGTTTTACCTTACAAGGACGAAGAAATTGAGAAATTTGATAATATTGTGGATGTTAAATTTTCATTTTTGAATGATTATAAAGGAAATTGGGAGACTTCCTGGAGTACAGATGAGATGATTAAACTTATGGGATTTAGTTATAGGGGATTATTTCCAAGGTGTGTTAAAGTTAATGTAACAAGTAAAAGCGGTGATATTAGGCCACAGGAGATAAGTTTAGAAACAACAATTTCTCTAATTGCTTTTGAAAGGTGATTTATATGAATAAAGATGTGAGAAAGATAGCAGATAAAGGTTATGTCACCATAATGGTAATATGGGTATCTGCTATTTTAATTGTTCTTTCTGCAGGATTAGTTATATATGTATCTAAGGAGTATAAGGCATTGAAGAATTATATAAAATCTATAAAAGCTTCTTATATTGCAAGAACAGGTTTAAATGATGTTATGTTTGATGTTTTAACATCTAGAGGAGGATTAAATACTGAATCTGCAATTCAGGAGTTTAATAATGCATATCAAAATGTTCCATTTGCAGAAGGAGTATATTCTGCTTCTATAGAGGATGAGAAGAGTAAGGCAAATATAAATACTGCATCATCACTTCTTTGTAAAAACATTATGGATCTCTTGGATATTAATGATAGTAGTAGAAAATCAGAATCTATTATTAGATGGAGAAGAGAACATGGTGCATTTGCTGATGTTGAAGAATTAGGGTTAATTTCTGATTTAGATATAAATGATTGTTTTAAATTAATACCTTACTTTACAGTATATTCATTGGGAACTCCAGCTTCACGTTCGGTAAATGTAAATACAGCATCAAAAACTATTTTAAAAGCACATTTTGATGAATTTAAAGCTCTACCTGGTACAGAAGAAAAAATTATTCAAAGAAGACCTTTTAAAAATGTAAATGATTTGTGGAGATATATTAAAAAAATATCACCAAACTTGAATGATAATATGGTAAAATACTTTACAACAAGTGCTCCAGTATATAGAGCTTATGTAGTTGCAAGTATAGACGGTTGTTATGTGTCTAAGATTAATGCTGTTTTTGAATTATGGCTTGAAAAACATGAAATTTTATATTTAAGATACTTTTGGCAGGAATGAAATAGTAAGAAAGAAGGAGAATGATGAGAAATAATAAACTTGTATTAATGGAAATTGATGGTGATTTGGTTAAAATGCTCGTAGTTAGAAGAATTGGAAAGGCAAATTTTATAGTTGAAAAGGCTCTCAAAACGAATTTAAAAGATATGAATTTTAAGAGTATTATTGATGAAACTAAAAAGGGTAGAATAATTTTATCATTTCCAAGAGAATTAATAGTATTAAGAAGATTAGAAGTAAAATCTTTAAATTATGATGAAACACTTGCTGAGGTGAAAAGCGAAATAGAAGAAGGACTTCCATTTGAAAAAGGAGTTATATGGGATGCGGTAGTAGTGAAAAGAGTGAAAGAAGTAGAGAAAATGACTAAATTGGAAAAAGTGAATGAAGTTTTATTTGTGGCTGCAAGGGAAGAAACTATTAACCAATATATAAAGTGGATTGTCGAAAATAACTTAGTTGTAGATAATATTATCCCATCTACTATAGGATTAGTAGGAGCTTATCACTTAAGTCCATCTTATTCTAAAAGATCCACTTTAATAGTATATATAGGGACTAAAAGAGCAGATTTAGTAGTTTATAAAGATGATGCTATTTTAATGAGTAGAGGGATAGAATTTAGGAATGATAGAGAGAAGGAGATTATAGATTGTATTCAGGAGACTATAATTTCAATTAAGGAAAATAATATTACTATAGATAGAATTCTTTTAAGTTCAAACTCTATAGAATTTGATATTATGGTTAATAAAATAAAGGAGATCACCCATATTGAAACTGAAGAATTTAAAATTCCGATTGTCAATGCAAATGTAGATTTAAGAGATTTTGTTTTATGTATTGGACTTGCTAATGTGGTTGTAGGGGTAAGTAGGATTTCTTTAGACCTTAATAAAAGTAAAGATAGTAAATTAAAAAAGACACCTTTAGATAAGTTAATATTAAAATTTTCTATAGGTATTTCTGCAATTTTACTTTTAGTCTCTCTTATTTTATTTGTATTAGGCAAGATAGAATTGAGTAATTTAAATAAATTAAAGGCAGAAGCAACAAATTTAGGGGTGGTTAGTGGTAAACATTGGAATGAACTTGTTTTTCAAGTTTTTAGAGCAATACCAAAAGAAGTAGTCTTGACTGAAGTTTCTGGTAATGAAAGAGGTGAATTAATAATACGGGGAACTACTCCGTCACGAGAGGGAATAACAACACTTCTTAATTTTTTAAATAAATTAAATAGGTTTACACCAGAACTTGGTTTTGCAAATGAAGTTAGTAGTGGAGATAAACAATTAATTCAGTTTCAAATTAAAATAACACGAAAGGTTGCTATAAGATGAATAATGCTTTTTTAAAGAATAGTACATTAAGAGAAAAAATTTTAGTTTCAGTAGCAATCTCGCTTATTTTAATTTTTAGTGTTTATTCATTAGTTTTAAAATTTGCAATGAATTATTTTTCAAATGTAAATATAGAGAAAAAACAGATGGAAAAAATTCTTTTTGATTTAAAAAAAGATTATAAAAAGGATAGTACAGAATTAATTTCTAAAGAAGAGGCAATAATGTTTGTTTTTAATTATCTTGGAGAAGTTACTGAAAAGAGCAAGATTAAACTTAAGAATTTACAAGTGATGGGAACTCAAAATGCAAAGGGAATTTTATCATTTCAAATGAGATTTATTTCAAATGCAGATACTTTTAATAAGTTTTTATATCTTTCAGAAAATACAATTCCACCTTTAATTATAAATAATTTTAGGATTAATTCGATTAGTGGTGGTTCTTTTGAAGGTATGCGTCAGATTGAAGGGTTAGCAACAATTACTGTAATACCAAGAAGTTTAAGTCAAAAAATTATTCTTGCTAATTTAGAAAAGTATGAATCTATTCAAAGGGATCCATTTTCACCATTTGTTAGATCAGAAGTTAAACTTAAAACACCTGTTATAGAGGAAACACCACCTCAAGTTCCAAATTGGATATTAACAGCAGCAATGAGTGATGAAGAGGGAGATTATCTTATATTTACAAAAAGCGATGATAGTTCTAAATTTATTGTAAATCTGAAGGGAGAAAAGGGTATAACTTTTAAGATTAATAATGAGAGAATAGAGATTATTGTTGATAATAATAAGATAGAATGGATATTGGGAGAATCTAAATCACAAGATAGTTTGCCTAAGAAATTGATAGAAATTATAGAAAAAAAGAGTAAAGAAACTACTGTATATCAGGAATCTCCAGAGAGAAAGGAAGATATGAAAGAAGAAAAGGTTGATGATATAAAGGAATTTATTCCACAATTTGATAGATTTCTTGATAGACTTCCCGATGATGTAAGAAGAAGAATAAGAGAAGGACGTGGAAGATTTAGAAGAGCAGGAGAAAATTAGTAAATAAAGTAAAAAAATAAAAAAATTAGATAAAGGGGGAATTAACATGAATAAAATTGTCAAAAGTATATGGTTTTTAGTTTTTAGTACTATTATCCTATCATCTTGTGGGGTAAAAAAAGATATTATTAAGATAATGCAAGAACCAATAACTACTTCAACTACCGAAAAAAAGTCTGTTTTGGAGTCTCGAGAAGTTGTATCTCCAGTGATGGAGGTTACTCGAGAGGTGTCTATAGAACAAACTCAGTATAAGAAATTTCCTGATATTCCTGGAGTTGATTGGAATAAAAAGATTCAGTTTAGTTTTAAAGATGAGGATATTGGAAGACTTCTTGATTTTTTAAGTAATGCTAGTGGTATAACCATTGTGAATGTTGGTAGTGAGGTTCCAACGCAAATAGCTACTGATCCTCAATCAATAAGTCAGGCTCAACAGTTATTACAACAACAGCAGATATTTGGAGTACAACAACAGCAAAAGCAGGAAGTTTCAAAAAAAATAGGACCTGTTTCAGGTAATGTTACTGTTTATAGTAAAGGAATGGTTACATTAGAGGAAGCTTTTAAGATACTTGATACAATTTTAATGGGAAAAGGCTATACATCGGTGTTTGTAGGAGATGTCTTAAAAATTGTTCCAATAGCGGGAATTAGACAAACAAATTTAAAAGTTGTTGTCAATTCAGATCCAAAAGTTGCGCCAGAGGGTGAAGATGTTGTTTGTCAGATTGTTTTACTTAAAAACTTAACAGCAAGTAAACTAAGAACAGACCTTGCTAGTTTAATCCCTTCGTGGGGATTAATATTGTCAAATGATGCTGCTAATGCAATTATTTTAATAAATAGTCTTTCAAATATAAAAAGTATGTTACAGATAATAGATAGTTTGGATAAAGCAGCAACAAGAGCTGTTGGAGTTGCTGTTTATGAACTTAAATATGCTGAGGCTAAAAACTTAGCATCTGTTCTTAATGAAGTGTTTAGAGGTGTAACTTCACAGACAGGACAACAACAAACAGCTCAATCACAGCAGTACTTTGGTACTCGTGGGTTACAAATGTCACAAGAGGAACGTATTACTATTGTTGCTGAAACAAGGAGTAATTCAATAGTAGCAATTGCTTCACCTCAAACATTATCTTTAATTAAAGCAACAATAGAACAACTCGATAGGATGGAGAAACAGGTGTTAATAGAAGTATTAGTAGTTGATGTAACATTGAATAAGGACTTTCAATTAGGGGTGGAGTGGACATTTTCTGCATCACCAGTAAAGTTGGATACAACTGAATTTTCTTCTGGAATAGTTAAATCAGATTTACAATTATCCGATAAAGTTCCTTCGTTTACTTACACACTTCTTAAAGATCAAACGAAGGTTTTAATTCATAATTTAATGAAAGAAACAAAAGTTGATGTGAAAGCAGCACCAAGGATTTTGACTTTAGATAATCAAAAAGCAGTTATAAATGTAGGTCAGGATGTTCCAACATTAACAGGCAGTCAAACTACAAGTAGTGGACAGGTTATTTATACCTATAAATATGATAAAGTAGGTGTTATTTTAGAAGTTACACCACATATAAATCAAGATGATTATATTTCTATGTCTGTGAAACAAACAGTAAGTAAGATTACTGAAACTACTTATTTTGGAGCACCTGTTTTGGATAATAGAGAAGCAACAACATCTGTGAGGGTTAAAAATGGTGAAACAATGGTTTTAGGAGGTATTATTACAGATAAATTGAGTGTAACTGAAAATAAAATTCCAGTTTTAGGAGATATACCATTAATTGGATTTCTATTTAAGTCTGAAGAAAGAATAAGCGAAAAGACAGAACTTTTATTGTTTTTAACTCCACATATAATCACATCTAGTGAAGAGGCTAGTGAAAATATAAAAAAACTAAATGAAAAAATAGAAAAAATTAAGTAATTTTGATTAAACCTTTTTTTAAATTCCATAGTCTAATAAATAAAGGGGGTGTAGAGTCAATATTTTAATGCTTAGGAATTTCAATAATGTTGTTTGAAAATGAAACACTTGATAGGCAAAATCTGGCTTTGCCAGTTTTGCCAAAGAGAACGAATGATTTCAAGATAACGAAGCAGGGGAGAGTATAACTATCCTTGTGATATAGGAATTTCAAAAATTATAGAGTATTTAGTAGTACTCTATTGTAGTTAAAAAGGGAGGTGTTTTTATGAAATTAAAAATTTTTTTGGTTTTAGTGTTTTTAACTAGCTTTTGCTATGCAGAGACTGATGAATTTGAATTGCATAAAAAGGAGATGAAAAAAGAAGGGATAAGAAAAGAAGGTATGAAAAGGGAAGGAATGTTAGAACCTCATCCACAAACACCTGCTAATATTGATTCTGATACAATAGAAGCGTTGAAGGTTGCAAGGATTAAGAAAGAATTAGATTTAACTCCTGAGCAAGCAGGCAAGTTTTTTGAAAACTATTACAGAGTATCAGATATAAAAAGGGAATACATGGAGAAGAAATTATCTTTAATTAATGATATAGATGGCCTTTTATCTAAGGAGAAAGTTGATGAAAAAGTTTTAAAAGAGAAAGTAGAAGCGTACTATAGATTAGAAAAAGAAATGCAGGAAAAGATGAGAGAAGTACAGGATAGAGTAGTTGATGGTTTATCTTTAAAGCAAAGAGCGAAACTTATAGTTTTTGAAAAGAATTTTGAAAGATATGTAAGGAATACACTTCAGAGAATGTTTGAAAAACGAAAGGAGGAATTTAAACCTGAAGAGAATATGAAGATAGAGCCAAGACCAGAAAAGCCATTACCTCCACCTCCACAAAGGTAAATAAGGTGATGTAAGTATATTTGTAGATATTATATTAAATTATTCATGATAAGTAACATTCCATATTTCTTTTGCGTATTCTTTTATTGTCCTATCGCTTGAGAATCTTCCTGATTTAGCAACATTTATGATAGATTTTTTTGTCCATTCATCAGGATTTTTATATAAAGAGTAAACAGATTCTTGGGCTTTTAAGTAGGATTCAAAATCTGCACAAACAAAGAATCTATCTGTGCTTAAAAGAGATTTAAGAAGAGGTTCAAATATACCATGCTCATTTGGTGAGAAAGAATTATTTCTTATTAAATTTATTATTTCTTGTAAGACAGGAGAACGATTAATAAATTCACAAGGAGCATAACCATGTTTTTTTAATTCCTGAATTTCATTGGCTTTAAGTCCAAATATAAAAATGTTATCATAACCAACTGCATCTAGAATTTCTATATTTGCCCCATCAAGAGTTCCAATAGTTAATGCACCATTCATCATAAATTTCATACAGCCTGTTCCTGATGCTTCTGTTCCAGCAGTAGATATTTGTTCAGAAAGTTCGCCTGCTGGGAATATTTTCTGTGCAATTGAGACATTATAATTTTCTATAAATATTACCTTTATTTTGTCATTTATAGATTTGTCTTTATTTATTATTTCTGCTATGTTATTTATAAATTTAATTATAAGTTTTGCCATAGCATAACCAGGTGCTGCTTTTCCACCAAGTATAAATGTTCTTGGTATAAATGGATC
>Ga0078972_1010100_pt1 | contig 17962 bp, 20 predicted proteins | sample YelNatPaOPGAMG01_FD_67568 | JGI IMG/M metagenome (GOLD analysis project Ga0078972, IMG submission 67568) | Hot spring thermophilic microbial communities from Obsidian Pool, Yellowstone National Park, USA - OP-RAMG-01 (SPADES assembly) (version 2) | ecosystem: Environmental > Aquatic > Thermal... | reverse complement strand
GTTATGGATGGAAAGATCATGGCTACACTTTTCTATGAGCCCAGTACCCGAACCCGGCTTTCCTTTGAAAGTGCAATGAACCGCCTGGGAGGCTCTGTCATAACAGTCTCAGATACGGGAAGTTCATCCATAGCCAAGGGTGAAACGCTTGCTGACACAATTCGAATGGCTGAATCATACTCGGATATCATAGTAATCAGGCACCCAATGGAGGGGGCAGCAAGACTGGCCTCCAGGTTTTCTTCAAAGCCTGTTATTAATGCCGGAGATGGTTCTGGGCAGCATCCCACACAAACACTGATGGATCTTTATACAATGAAGAAGGAAAAGGGAAGAATAGACGGCCTTAACATCGCCATGATCGGAGACCTGCGTTATGGAAGAACGGTTCATTCCCTGATACTTGCCCTTTCAAAATTCGATGTGAGCATCACGCTGGTCTCCCCACAGGTTCTCAGAATACCGGAACATATCCTAGCAAGGCTGCCCGGTGGATTTGAGGTTACAGTGACTGACAGCCTTTCAGAAGTCCTGAAGAAAGCGGATGTATTTTATGTAACCAGAATACAGAAAGAGAGATTCACTGACCTGAATGAGTACCAGAGTGTCATCGGCTCATACTCTGTTGATGAGAAAGCTGTTTCAGAGATGAAGGAAGACGCCATCATCATGCATCCTCTGCCTAGAATAGACGAGATATCCCCTGAAGTTGACTATTCCAAAAAAGCTGCATATTTCAGGCAGGCTGCAAATGGAGTTCCAGTAAGGATGGCACTTGTATCAACAATACTGGGGTGAAAAAAATGGATCAGACACTTAAAATTTCAAAGATAAGGGAAGGAACGGTAATAGACCATATTCCTGCGGGCAAGGCAATCAAGGTTCTGGCAATTCTGAAAATAGACGAAAAGGGATCACAGACAGTGAGCGTTGGAATCAGGGTTCCAAGCGGAAGGATAGGTTCAAAGGATGTTGTGAAGATAGAGGGGAGATACCTGGAGAGATTTGAGGTGGATAAAATTTCCCTCATTGCTCCAGAGGCTTCAATAAGCATAGTCAAGAATTATGAAGTAGTTGAGAAGTTCAGGGTTGACCTTCCGGAAAGAGTGACCGGGATAATAAAATGCTCAAACCGCAACTGCATAACTAACTCAAAGGAACCTGTTCTCAGCGAGTTCTATGTTTCATCAAAAAAGCCTCTGGTACTGAGATGCTACTACTGTGAGAGAAACATGCAGGAGAAAGATATACTGAACAATCTCTGAAATAAATGGCTGATTCCTGCTTCAGGATATCAGCTGGAGCCTTAGAAGCTCAAGTGCACCGGACATCCTTGTGGATACGACCTCAAGGTCCCGGGCTATTCTTATATTAAGATTTTTCACTTTTTCCATTATCTGAGTTGTTGTTCCGTTTAACGGACCCAGGTGGATATCGTTGTCGTATTCCCTCAAATAATGGTTTATACGTGATAATTCCATTATACCGGCCTCTGCCCTGTTCCTCTTTATGTAATTGTTCACTGATGGTTTGACAACAAAGTTGAAGTGTGTTATGTTTCTGCTGGCAAGAAGCTTGGAAAATGCCATATGAAGGGGCTGGGCAAATGGTCCCCCGAAGCCGCTGACAAGTATGAATGAATTGGACTTATCCATTTGTGAAAATATTTCTTTGGCAGTGATTGCAGGGGAAAAATCATGTGGATTGTAGTCTATGATTGTTTCACCTATTTTTACCGGGTCTCTTTCCACAATTTTTACCTTATTTGCCCTCTCCTGATCATACTCAAGCTTGTTCACAAGCTGAACCTCCATGGGTTCAGGGCCAACTATCTCCAGTATGTCCTCGTTCCCGTGAAAATAACTGTTCACATGATATCCGTTCTCGTTCCTTACAACTGAGTGGTAAACTGCCCTCCTGTATTCAAGTGGCATGATGTTTTCAAGTATCTTCCTTCCTGCGGTACCAAATGATATGATTGTATTATCGGCGCGATCTTCATAGTAGTTTCTCACTATTTCCCGGGCCTGTTTCCCCATATTGTTATAAAATTCGTTTTCCATTTAAATTTCCCCCTTTTTTTCTCCTTTTTGATCTTTAGTTCCGTTCTCCAGATCCGGCTCTTCCCTGAATATATCTGAAACACTCTCTGCAAGATTCCTGTATTCCTGGCGCCTCTTTGCTATAAGTTCAGAAATGATCCCTTTCTCTGTGGAGTAATTTATTATCTCACCAAGGGCGGAACTGATTGAACTGAAATATCCTTTTCCAACAGCAAGATTGAGTGTTTCCAGTAGCTTTCTGTTTATGTTTACGTTGGTCTCTGAAGGTTCTATAAACTGCGCCCTGCTCTTTGATATAAAATCGATGGATGCGTGCCTGATGAATTCTGATCTGCTACCAAAGCTGCTATTTTTCTGAAGAAATTCATCTATTTCTTCCAAATCAGCCTCAGATATGCGGATTGTAAGCTTGGTATCCTTTCCTTCCAATCGATTTAACCTCGCCCTTCTATTCGTACGGAAGTATTTAAATTTTTGTAATGTATGGACAAAATATGTACAGAATTTTTTCTATTGTAATATCTTGTTATTTGAATAATAGCATATAATAAAGGATTTGTACAACTTAGTATCAAAAAATTCTCAAAATTGTCATACGTATTAAATTGCGTGTACATCTTTATTCAAAATACTTTATATTTATATTTGTGATTTAGATTATCTTTCCATATTTTTATTGAAAATTCCTTTTAAATAGCGGAAATCCTGTTTTCAAAGAAACAGTCAAAGTATTAATAAAGCTGTTCAATAACATGCTATGGTTCAGGAAGATTATGAAGCCCTTTTGAAAAGGGGAGAAAAAATTCTATCAAAATCAAACAAGAATATGGAGAGGCTTAAGATACCCGATCCCGATATTATTTATGAGGGAAAACTCACTATTGTCAGAAATTTTGGAGATATGCTCAGCCTTATAAACAGAGATCCCAGGCACATAACCAAATTCCTCATGGGTGAGCTTGGCATCGGGCTTACTCTAAACGGCAAGAGACTCATTATAAACCGTAAGGTGACGCTGGAACAGTTCATGTCCAAAATGAACATGTACATGGATACCTTTGTTATGTGTTACGAGTGCAATTCACCTGATACAGAGCTCCAGAAGGTTGGAAGGACAACTGTACTGGTCTGCAAGGCATGTGGTGCCCAGCATCCCATAAGGATGGGGAGGGAATCAAAGGAAAACGACACCGACATAGAAGAGGGCAAACAGTATACCATACAGGTTACAAGCATTGGACCATCGGGTGAGGGCAGGGGCATATTCAGAGGATACAATATCTTTGTTCCGGGCGTTAAGAAGGGTGAAACCGTAAAGGTCCTCATAAAAAAAATAAGAAACAATACAGCTATTGCAGAAGTTGTAGACCGTGAAAAATGATGATGCTGCAAAAAAGGTTGTGCTGGACACAAACTCCCTTATTTACTCCGTAAAATATCATGTGGATCTGCGGGATCAGATCACTTATCTTTTAGGCAGGTCTGAAATACTAGTTCCCCAGTGTGTTATTGATGAATTGAAGGGACTATCAACGGGTAACATTGATGCAAGAACTGCCATGGGAATTGTGCAGAGATTCATGGTGGTAAAATCCCAGGGGAAGGGAGATGTGTGCGTATTCAACACGGCCATAGAAAACAACGCATACGTTGTAACCAATGATAGAAATCTGGCCATGAAACTGCATGAAAACGGCTTAAGATGTCTGATGTTCACGGCCAGAAAAACTCTGGCCTACTGGAATTTCAGTTCATCCCGTTGATTGAGCTGAACTTTCGCATAAACATATTATGTTTCTGGTCATACCCACTGAAATGAACGGTATAGACCCTTATGATTACTGGACGTTGAAGACAATCAAACGCATAATGGGAAAAAGCCCATGGATTTCCTTATCATCAAGAGAGCTTGGAGAAAAACTCTCCATGAGCCAGCAATCTGCATCAAGGATCATCCTTAAGCTTATAGATAAGGGATTTCTTCAGAGAAAAATACAGGACAGGAGGCAGAACATATCCATCACAGATGCAGGCCTGGATATACTCTTTTCCGAGATGAATGATCTGGCGTCAGTTCTCGAAATTGAGAAAACCCTGGAAATTCATGGAAATGTAATCAGTGGCCTTGGCGAGGGCAGGTACTACATATCACGGAAATCCTACATAATCCAGTTTCAGGAAAAACTAGGATTCATACCATTTTTGGGTACCCTCAACATTAAAATAGATCCGGAGAACGAGGGGAAACTTCGCAGATTGAGAAATTCAAAAGGCATTCACATTGACGGTTTTGTCACGGACGACAGGACCTTTGGATCGGTCAAGGCATTCCTGGGCAATATTGGCGGACTGGAATGTGCTGCCATACTCCCTGAAAGATCTGTGTACAGCGATGTACTTGAGATAATATCGCCATTCTATCTCCGTGAAAAACTGAAACTGTCAGATGGGGTAGGAATAAGCCTTGTAGTTAATATCTGAAAGGTTGCTTTTTTCAGAATACCACATCAATTTTTCCTGTTTTAACCTCTTCAACCAGTTTGTGGAATTTTTCCATGACCTTCTCACGATCCATTCCGCATTCATAATTTTCCATATAAATTTCAAAGCTCTCTTCCTCTTTTTCTGGAATCCCTTTGAAGATCTTTGAATATCCGCAAAATTTCTCAGCATCAAAATTCAGTCTGTAGCTGACCCTTATTGTTACATCCTGTTCCTTCAGGAATATACTTTCATCCAGGTAATCATCCATGGAACTCATATTGTTGCGAACAATATAATTATTGCATTTCACAAAAGGTTTCCCGAATTTAAAAGATCTATTGGATCAATGGAATAGACAGCAAACCCTGAAGTAAAACACAATTCAGTATAGGTTTTCAGAAATATTCTTCAAGGCCATTTTCCCATGGAGTCATAATTTCTGCTATTTCCTTGTTTATACATTCTCTTCCGTCATTGGTGATTATGATCCTGCTGCCTCCTGTGGTACCCAGAAAAGTGTGATGGATTCCTTCAATTTCCTTGAGAAACTGTTCCTCATTTTTCCTGTCAACCTGCACCAGGAATCTGTTCCCTCCTTCTGCAAAGAGTTTGTGCACTGTGCGTTCTCCTGAGACCCATGAAACGTCTGCCTTGATGCCAATGCGGTTGCCAAATGACATTTCACAAATGGATGAGAATAAACCGCCCTGGGATATGTCATGGCAGGCCTCCACAATTCCAGCATCCTGCATTCTTGTAAGGACTGGAGTTATCTTTTCCAGCTCCCTGAGGTCAAGTGGTGCTATACTCTGCCCTTCCAGACCCAAATATTCCAGATATGCACTGCCTCCAAGATTGGTTTGAGGTTCTCCAATGGAATATATATCTTTTCCTTCGGATGTGAAAAATGAAGGAACATAATTCCTCACATCTTCAATGATTCCTGTCATCATAATGGTTGGAGTGGATTTGATGTTTCTTCCATGGGACTGGTTATAAAGAGAAACGTTCCCTGCAACAATGGGGAGGGAAAAGCGCCTGCAGAAATCACCAATTGCCCTTACTGATGAAACCAGCTGGCCCATAACTTCCGGATCCTCAGGGTTTCCGAAATTGAGGGAATCCACAACAGCATGCGGCCTTACACCTGCTGAGATGAGGTTTCTGTATGCTTCACACATTGTGTGCATTGTACCGTTATAGGGATCAATGCTGACCATCCTGCTCAGTGATCCCGAGGTTATGCCAAGTCCCCTGAAAGATGTGTGAACCGGCTTTATTATGGCACAGTCCGAGTGGGTTTCATGATTGGGATAACCCTGTTCTGGCCCTATAACCGTATTTCCTCTTACAGTATGGTCGTACTGTCTTGCAACAGGCAATCTTGAAGAGTTGAGGTAAGATGACATGAATTTTACAACAAATTCATTGAGATCTGTTGGTTCTGGGGGCATAAGGTACTGGTTTGATTTTATTTTATTTTCCGTGAAATTTCTGCAGTACATTGGCCCGGATGTTAAAAAAGAGAGATCGAGATTCAGGATCTCTTCGCCATGAAACTTCAGGACCAGATTCTCCCCCTCTTTCACAGTCCCTATGACAGAATACTCCACGTCCCAGAGTTCAAATATTTTTTTCAGGTCCTGGAGATTTGAAGGATCAATTGCAAGAAGCATCCTCTCCTGGCTTTCACTGACCCAAATCTCCCATGGTTCCATTGAATCTTCCTTGAGAATTACGTTTGCAAGATCAATCTCTGCGGATGTTCCTCCAGCAAAACATATCTCCCCTGCGGAACTGGACAGGCCTCCTCCGCCCAGATCTTTCATTCCGTCGATCAATCCAGCCTCATTGGCCTCAAGAACTGCGTGTATAAGAGGTTCCTTGATTATTGGGTTTCCCAGCTGTATTGCCCTTTTGCTCTCCTCAGTGTTTCCGGACATGGACTTGGATGCAAAATTAACCCCATGGATTCCGTCCCTTCCAGTCCTACCTCCGGCAAGCACCAGGAGATCACCAATTTTGCTTATCCTGCTCCGCGAGAGGTTTTCTTTCCTCATGATGCCAACGCAACCAACATTTACAAGAGGCATTCCTGAGTAGGAACTGTCAAAATCTATGGAACCCGCCACTGTAGGTATTCCGACCCTGTTTCCATAATCCCTTATGCCGGACACTATTCCGTTCATGATATAGCGTGTGGAAAGGCCTTCCGTGACCGCTTCATCCGGTTTACCGAAGTATAATGAATCCAGCAGGGCTACGGGTTGTGCCCCCATGCAGAGCACATCCCTCAATATTCCGCCAACTCCTGTTGCTGCTCCACCATAAGGTTCCACTGCACTTGGATGGTTATGGCTTTCCATCTTCACCACGTAAGAGTGATCGTTGTCAAATTCAACTACGCCGGCATCATCCTCCATTGCCAGTATTGTGTAAGGTGTTTTCAGACCTGACAGATACTTCTTGAGGTAGAATTTTGATGATTTGTAGCAGCAGTGCTCGCTCCATGCCTGAGCCATTGCCTGAAGTTCAATATCTGTTGGGTCACGCCTTAGATCCTGAAAGTAGTTCTGCAGCATGTGAAGTTCATCATGGCTGAGGCCCAGGGCCATTCTGTCTGATAACTCCATAAGCTGTGAACTGTCCAGTCCCATTATGCCTACCGATTTTCTGAAACCGGTTTTACTCTCCATTCACTCACCCGTCTTTGTGATGGTGTAACTGTTTATAACTGGATTTGAAAGCAGGTCTCTTGCAAGTTTTTCGACCTGTGTATGAGCATCCTTTTCATTTTCGAAAGTTAGATCATAAATTCTTGCCATCTTCACATCCGAAACAGAATCGTAGCCCAGAATCTTTAAATTCCTTTTGATAGTCAAAGCCTCAGGATCTTCAACACCCGGAAGATACCTGACCTCCACTCTGAAAGTAACCATGAAACCGTATTGTAGGGAAACTATAAAATCTTCCAGTTTCAGGATCTCTTCATGGATCTTATGATGCTCCCAAGAACAGCCTCAATGTTTGATGATTTTTCAGCAACGGTTCCGGTGACTATGATATCGGCGCCTGCCTGTGCTAACTCCCTGGATGCTTCAGGAGATCTTATGCCCCCGCCAACTATGATTGGAATTTTCACAGAAGCCCGCACCTTTCTCACGGTATCAGGCCTGATATGGTTTGGCGATCCGCTTCCTGCTTCCAGATACAGGAGCTTAAGCCCGAACATTTCTGCAGCAATGGCGTATGAGATAATCTCTTCTGGATTTTCCTCGTCCAGCAGATCAGCCTCCCCTATTCTTCCAACAGTCATTCCCGGCTTAAAAATCAAATAACCCATGGATATGGTTTCCATTTTTACCTTTCTCAGTATTGGAGCGGCTTTTACCTGATGCTTTACAATGAACTCTGGATTTCTTGAATTCAAAAGTGTCATGAAATAAATTGCATCAGCATTTGTGCTGAGCATGGATGAAGAACCTGGAAATATTATGATCTTCTTGTCTGTGACCTTTTTAATCTCCGCTATTGTGCAGTCCATGCTTTTGGCATCAATTTCTGTGGAACCACCTATCATGAAATAATCTGTGCCTGCCTGGTCAGCCTCCCTGGCTATTAACGCAGCCTTTTGCGCATCCTGTGAGGCTGGATCTATAAGCGTCATGTGAATCCTGTCTTTTTTTAGTGCCGCCATTATTTCATCATATACTTTCATGCGAGACCACCAATAAAGAATGCTGCCAGTCCCAGTATCATAGCATACTTTGATATCTTTTGCCCTCTTTCCGGATCACCGAATAGGACATAGACCGACACGATGAAGAAAATGTCTGAGACCAGAACAACAAGAAGGTAGTAGATGGAAAATATCTTGAGATAGTAAGGCAGAAATGATATGATCACTGCGGATACAGTGAATATGGACGCAATAACTGATGAAATCTCTTTCCCGTATCTTTTTGGAAAAGTCTTCCTGTCCACATCACCCTCCATATCCTGAACGTCCTTTGTAATCTCCCGTGCAAGGTTTGCCAGTGATGCCATTCCAAAGAGAAGAAACATCCTCACAACAGAGTCCACAGCTATGCCTCCGAATATGAATATCAGGCCAACTAGCACACTGATTGTGATATTCCCCGTAAGTCCAAGTTTTTTAGTGTACAGCTCATAAGTAATGAGCAGAACTTCAGCCACAGCAACAAGAACCAGGGCAATTGGGGATATGAACAGTATTGACAGAACAATAGGTATTATGAAGAATATTATGAAAAGCACCTTTGCATTCTGGATCATTTCCGGGAACTTAACAAGTGATCTGTCCGGGTGATTGACCCTGTCTGTGTCAACATCCACCACATCATTCATTATATTTCCAGCAGAGATAACCATAAAAACTATAATGGCGGCCGATGCAACGCTGAGGTAAAAACGGCCAAAATTAAGGCCTGTGCCTATTATTGCTGACACAATGGTGGCAACTATGCCCATTATTCCGTTTATCGGCCTGATTACATCTATCCATCTGTTCATTGGTCAAATAGGTTAACACCATGAATTATATGTTAATTTGCTTATGATTATGTTGTCTGTTTCACACCCACCAAATCTTATATGAATCTGATATTTACTGGTTCATATGGAAAAAAGCTCAAAAATATCAGGATTCTATAAGAAAACTCCGGAAGAAAGGCTTCAGATGGTGGGAGAATTCTCTGGATTGAATGAAAGTGAAAAACAAACCTTGAGAAATACCGGATCAATGAAGATCGATCTTGCGGATAAACTCATTGAAAATGTTATCTCTACAATGGAGATTCCACTTGGCATCGCCACAAATTTTGTTATTAACGGGAAAGAATATCTTATTCCAATGGCTGTTGAAGAGCCTTCTGTCATAGCGGCCTGTTCCAATGCTGCCAGGATTGCCAGGGAGGGTGGTGGATTCAGGTCAGAATCCTCCAGACCCGTTATGATTGGGCAGATACAGGTAGTTGAAATACCTTCAATTGAAAGGGCGGTTCAATCCCTTTTGCTGAAAAAGGAAGAGATACTCAGGGAGAGCAACACAAGGAGCCAGACACTGTCAAAAATGTCAGCCGGTGCAATAGACATGGAAATTAGAACGTTCAGTGAAGTTGATGACATGATTGTTTTGCACCTGTTTGTTGACGTAAGAGATGCCATGGGGGCGAATGTGGTAAACACCATGTGCGAATACGTTGCACCAACTGTAGAGAAAATAACAGGGGGAAGGGTTATTTTAAGGATACTGAGCAATCTTTCAGTGAGAAGGGTCTCAAGATCAAAAGCGGTGTTTCCAAAAGATCTTGTTGGTGGTTCGCAGATTGTAAGGAATATAGTCAGAGCATGTGAACTGGCAAATATTGACCCTTACAGAGCAGCAACACACAATAAAGGCATAATGAACGGCATTGATGCAGTCATACTGGCAACAATGAATGACTGGAGGTCAGTTGAGGCAAATGCACACACCTACGGCCATGTGACTGGAAATCTCTCTCTCACCAAGTTTGAGGAGAGTGAAAATGGGGACCTTGTAGGAAGCATTGAGATACCACTGGCAGTTGGTACAGTTGGTGGCACAACGGGTACAGTGGAAAAGGCAAAGATTTCAAGAAAGATTCTTGGTATTGATAATTCCTCCGATATGGCAAATGTTCTTGCAGCGGTTGGACTTGCACAGAATTTTGCAGCCCTGAGGGCACTTAGTGATGAGGGCATACAGAAAGGGCATATGTCACTTCATGCCAGGAATATTGCTCTTGAGGCTGGAGCCAAGCCTGAAGAGGTTGATGCAGTTGTCAGCGAGATGGTAAAAGAAGGAAGCATAAACAGGAAAACTGCAGAGGATGTTGTCAGGAAGATGCGGAAAAAATCAGATCAGTGATCCGTTGACTGGAATCGGCGCCATATAGTTCACTAATAAATGCAATGATCAATTCAGGCTTGATTTCCAACCTCTTCTTAACCTCATGGCGACTTTCCAGATAATGAAAAGATCATTGATTTCCTCCATGGAATTTTATTCATAATTTAATGTCTGATTTCTGTTATTTCTGTGACATCTGAAACTGAACCTATGATATCAAAACAACAATTTATAAACGAGTTATTCATAAATAGGTAATACATTTCCAACGGAGTTAGATCAAATGGACGAAATAGAACAGACCATAAAGAACGGTGATGCTTTCCTGCAGAAAGACAAATTCATGGATTCCATCAGGGAATATACCAAGGCATATGAGCTGATGAAAGAGGATAATGGTGATAAGGCTGAATTATGCTACAAACTTTCACAGGCATATTATGCACTTGAGCCTAAAAACCCAGAAAATTCAGGAAAATTTGGGAAGGAGTCCCTTGCTATACATGAAAAATTGAAAGAATCTGATATGATTGTGATGGATTACCTTAATCTGGGCTACATTTACATGGACGCTAAGAAGCTTGAAGAAAGCGAGCAATTCTTCTCTTCAGCAATAAAAAAAGCAGATGAAGACGAAGATCCAGTGCTTTTCTCTATGAGCCTCAATGCCCTTGGAGAGCTGTATTCAAAATGGAAAGGAAGAACGGAAAAGGCACTTGAGATTTACAATAAGGTCATCGAAATATCAAAGGGAGTCGAGGACTGGGACAACTATTTCGAGGCAATGAGGGGAAAAATATCAATTGAGAGAGAAAAAGACCCTGATAAAGCATTTGATCTTTCAATGGAAGCCCTGGACTTCATAGACACTATATGCTCAAAGATAAAGAACAAAAAAGAGAAGAAGGATCTGGTAAGATCCCTTGAGTTCATGTATGATCTTGCCAGTGATATGGCCATGGAGAAGGAAGATGTAGATCAGGCCATGAAGATAGCACAGAGACTTAATTCAGTGTGAGTTCACTCCTTATTGTACTGTACTGTGTATTCTTTGAGGAAGTTGCTTATATCTATCTCCTCCTCAGACATCACTGCCATAAGGGCAACTTCAAAGTTTATGAGTTTCATGTACTCCATTATTTCTCTGGATCTTGATATTGCCTCCTTTTTTGTCATTTTTCCTGATGCTGAGATTGCGTCAAGCATTCTGTCCACGATTGGTTTATCGGTGTTTTCAGCAAATAGCTGATCTGGATTTATTTGGAAATCAAGCGGTACAATTATCCCTGATGTACTGAAATTTGGAAAAATCCTGCTCTCTTTTTCCATAAGAAGAGATTCCTTGATGCTTTCCTGAATAAACCTCTCTATCATATCAGGGTCCATAAGCTTCCTCTTATAAGCTATGGTGGTGATGAAATCCTGCCTTGTTAACCCATTGGGGCTGTTTTTCCTTTCTGTGGCCACAAGGGCAATTATCCTTCTGGCTACGTCCCTGTTCATTGATCTTGATTGCATCCATGGATTAAACAATTTTTATGACTGAAAATACCATGAACCATAATGGGATCAATTATTGACGAGATACTTTCAGGTGAAAAGATCAACTGCCATGATGAAACACATTACAGATACTATGTTATCCTTTTCTGGTCCCCATCTGACATCAGGGGAATAAGGATAGCAGGTTATTTTTCCAGCAGGAAAAAAGAGTTTCAGGATAAAGGATTGAATGTTATTGGCATTATGGTCCCTGAAACAGAACCTGAGAAAAAAAGGGAATACATAAACGGGGTTTTAAGGGGTTATGAAATAGATATCTGCTCTGTAATTGACAGTGACCTCTATCTTTGGGCCTATTTCAACAACCAGTTTTTGCCAAATGTGATCATAATGGACGACCGTGACAATATGCTTGAAGAATCCAGCGGATCTGATAATATTGGTTCAGTTGAAGAAAGGATAGATGAAATAACTGGCGTGAAAAAGACTTCCCTGGCTGAATTCTGGGATCTGCATTTTGTTGATATGAAATATACCATCAACAGAGAAGATTTTCCTGGAGAATCCGGTTTCGAAAAAGTTGTATATTCTGACAAAGCCAGTTCAGTGACTCTTTCCGGGCAGTGGTTTTTGGATCAAGATGGCTTTCCCGCCTGCAGTGGTTCTTGCGGCATATCCTTAAAGGGAGAAATCCCAGAAGCATTCCTTGCAATTGAATCCCCGAAAAAAGATGAGTTAACCTATGATTCTGGTGGGCATGTGAGAGGACTGGACACTGAGGGCTTCAACCTTATAAGACTTGAAGTTGATAAAAACTCACAGTTAAATACACTAAAAATAAAAATTGGAAAAGGGATGAGATTATATTCTGTTCAATTTTAATAACTCAGTTGAGTTTTTTGAGCTCTTCTTCTATTTTTTTGTAATCGGGTTCTTTTCCAGGATCCTCACTTACCCATTTGTATCTCACAACACCGTCTTTATCCAGTATGAATACTGACCTCTTGGATGCTGTAAGTCCTTTTGCTCCCACAAAATCATGGTGAAGAACATCATACATTGTGCTTATCTTCCTGTCTCCGTCGCTGAGAAGGTCGAATTCGAGCTTGTTGACCTTTGCAAATTCTGCCTGTGAGAAAGGAGCATCCACACTTATTCCTACAACTTTTCCATTGAGCTTGTTGAAGTTTGCCATGGAGTCCCTGAATGAACAGAGTTCTTTGGTGCACACGCCTGTAAAAGCTCCTGGGAAAAACGCAAGTACAACGTTTGATCCTTTGTACTCAGATAATTTCCTTGTTTTCAGTTTGGTATCCAGTGCTTCAAAATCGGGAGCCTTTTCTCCCACATTAACTGACATGCTCTGTGATAACAATATGGGTAAAAAATCTTTTGAAATATAGTAACGGTTAATCCCCTTGTACCGAATATTATTTTCTAACGCAGGGTTGGGAAGCTAAAGAAAGAGATAATTAATGCATTATATTAATAGAATGATTAGACTTCTTCACACTACAGCGAGGAATGAGGATACACTGGATAAATTCCAGTGTGCTTATAATTATCCCAGCATTTAATGTTTCTAATTTCATCTGGTATTATCAAAGAAAGCAAAGAAAGTCCTAAACATTCTGCGCATTATAAGAAAGACTCTTCGTGTGTATGCAGCAACATGAAAATACGCTATTCAGTTATGCCCAACTGTTATTACGATTGCAACGACGAGGACGTTTATAAATTATTGAAAAGATGTAAAAAGAAAAACAGTAATCTATGTAAGCGTGCCAGCAAATAGGCAAAGATGGGAACTGGATGGGCAGATAGATCAGTTAAAGCAATGGTGCTTCATGAATGGATATGCGAAAAATGCTGTAAAAGCAGGTAATCTTTTTCAACCATCAGCTTTTATTTCAATAAGAAATAAAGGTTTGAAGATGGTGAACCAATGAGATCTATTTCCCTGTTCTCAGGAGGCAAAGATTCATTTTTGTCAGCTCAGATTGCAATGGAACAGGGCTTTGAAATAGTTGCGGCAGTTACGGTTGTTCCTGAAGAATTCTCATTCATGTTTCATTATCCCAATGCGCATATGTCTCACTATGCTGCATCACTACTTGGCCTGAAAGTCATTGAGACTTCAGAGGAAAATTTATGGAAACTTATTGCCGGCATGGTGGAAAGTGATCAAATTGAGGCAGTAATATCGGGAGCAATAGCTTCTGATTATCAGAAAACGCGAATAGAGGCAGCATGCACTGATCTGGGAATAATGTCGTTCACACCATTGTGGAGAATGGATCAGGGAAGGGAACTGGAGGAGATAATAATGAGAGGCATAACTCCTATTATTGTCTCGGTTTCAGCTGAAGGATTTGACATAAACGATCTTGGAATGAGTATCGATAAAATTTATCTTGAAACATTGAAGAAAAAAAATGAGCGTTATGGAATAAATGTAACAGGGGAAGGTGGAGAGTACGAAACCTTCGTTACAGGGTTAAGCCCGGGGAAGAGAGTAATAATCGAGGAATCTGAAAAAGTGTGGGAAGGATCCCACGGATATTTACTTATCAATAAAGCCAGGGTCACAGACCTTTAGAATGAAACGATCAATCGAGTGTTTTCTGTGAATAATCGGGCAGTGCCACCACATACCTTTTAAGGTCCAATGATAGATTTATCATTTCTCTCAGTATTTTTATTGTAACATTTGAATCGGAGCTCAAAGGTTCCATCATCATGTTGCTGGCAGGTATTTTAATTCCCACTTCCCCCAGCTTTTCTATATACTCCATTCTTTTTTGTGGAGTTACCCGCTTATAATTTCTTGGCAGTTCAACACCGCATCTCTCCATCTCCCTTAGAAACACTGGCCGGTTGAAGAGGAAGAAAAGCATGCGAAGGGCGTTATCTCCGGCGTTCTCTTCGTCATAAATTCTGGATGCAGAACCAACAATTTCATAAATATCCTGATGGTTGTTATACAGCACAGAATAAATTCTGGAGGGCTTGATCTCTTTCTCCTTAAGATACCCCACATCAACCAGCGCCCTGAGATACCCTGTAAGAACAAGACGGTGGATAACTATCCCCTGATCTTCAAGTGATTTGTGGAGACCTGAGATTGATTTTTCCTCCCTGGAAAGATCAGCGATTATATGCTTCTTTATTGTCTTCTCTTCTGTCAGGTTTCCGTTCATCATATCCCTCTGTATACTTCCTGCAACAGCAGCTTGGATGACTCAATAACATTGAGGCATATCTTCTCTGACTGTCCCGTAAAATTCTTCGGATCAAGCGTATGTATTAATTTATCCTCGGTGATGTACTTCAATATTCCATTGGATATTAGAATTTCCTTGAATGATTTACCTGTCTTATATACATCCATTGCCGAAGTCCTGACCATTTCATGGGCATCCTGCCTTGGAACCCCGTTCTCCGTGAGGGTGGATACTATATTTTCCCCCATAACCAGTGGATCAGAGATTAGATCTTCAAGCATTTTTTCCTTCTTGACAATCAATGTGGATATGACATTTGACATTCTTTTGAGGATGTAATCGGTCAGTATTGATGCGTAAGGAATAACAAACCTTTCAGATGCACTGTTTGTAAGATCACGCTCATGCCATGTGACCGCAGCCTCATATTCAGAAATTATAAGACTCCGAATAAATCTTGAAAGGCTTGCTATATTCTCGGAGTTGACAGGATTTACCTTGTTGGGCATGGAGCTTGAACCAACCTGCTTCTCCATATCGAAATATTCAGAAACCTCATCTATTTCTGTTCTCTGCAGATTTCTAATTTCGGTGGATATCTTTTCAAGTGTGGTGACTATGTTGTTTACAATGGAGAGGAATTCAATGATCCTGTCTCTGTCCACAACCTGGGTTGAACCCGTTTCCGCCTTAATACCAAGGATCTCCATTACCCTGTCCTGTATCTCCAGTGCAGCTTCACCCAGTGAAGCACCGGTACCTACTGGACCCAGTATCTTTCCTGCTATGTATCTTTCCCTCCCCTGCATAACCCTCTGTATGTGCCTGTTCACTTCTGCGAGATAAACTGCCATCTTGAGACCGAAGGTTATGGGGCTTGCGTGCTGCCCATGAGTCCTGCCGAGCATTAAGGTATGAATATTTTCCTCAACTTTTTTCAGTAGTTCCCCCTGGAGTTCAATAAGATCCTCAATGAGAAAACGTGTGAAGTCCCTTAACTGAAGGGCTGTTGCCGTATCCAGTATGTCGTTGGACGTAACCCCGAAATGAACATACTTTCCACCCTCACCACTGACCTCGGTTAAGGCCCTTATGAGAGCCATCATATCGTGTTTGGTCTCTCTCTCGATCTCCTTGATTCTTTCCTGTTTCACTTTTCCTGAATTTACAGCTTCCTGAATATTCAGAAATGCCTCCCGGGGTATTAGATTCTGTTCTGATTGTGCCTGAGCCAGTGCAACTTCAATTTTCAGAAGGTATTTCAACCTTGAATCTTCATCAAAAATTGCCTTTACTTCCGGCCTGCCATACCTGTATTCAAGAGGAGAAACCACCATGAGTACATTTATGTGGATTAAGCCTTAAAATTTTGTATGAATGATTTGCTTCAGGCAGCCGGCCTTTTCTCTTAACGACCTGGAACAGTGTGAAGAAATTATGAAATAGACCTAAAGGCAACAACTTTTATTATTCACCATGCTGTTTATGGGAGTATTGAATCTTAAAAAAATATTCAAAAGTCCAGCTAGAAATAGCCAGGACAGGGCAGTTGCTGAGGTCATAGGGACAATCCTGATCTTCGCAATTGTAATTTCACTTCTTACCACATTCGTTATGTGGTATATTCCAGATGTTTCAACTTCCAATGAACAGAACTATCAGGCTGCTTCCGAAACATCAATGATATCAATAGCCTCTTCGCTTTCAGACACCAGTTTTGTTTCAGGGAGTACTGTTTCATTCCCAGTATCCATAGGCATAAAGGGAGTTTCTCCCTTTTCAGGCCCTTCAGATACCTCACTGAATTTTGATCCACATGGCTTTTCCTCATACATGAATATATCTTACACTGTTAACTATACCAATTCAACGGGCATAAAACACAATTATACAGTTAATGCCAGTGAGTATTCATCTGGAACCATCTTCAGTTCTGGCAATACCCAGTTCGTTAATCCAGTTGATTTTTTGATTCAGGATGGTTATCTTCTGGCAGATTATGGGGTTACTCAACCTGCATCCGGGTATGGTCCGGTTCCTTTTAATGCGGTAAATAATTCCGGATCAGTTTCAATTTCCGTGAGTTCTGTGAACATCGTCGGGCCGACGAGTTCAACCTCAGGTTTCGGTTCCACAATTCTTGAACTTCTTACTGAAAACTCATCATATATCCATTTTTCACAGAACGGAATATCAGCAGTAAACGGGACTATCTCCTACGTGAACAGCATAGATCTGAACAGCCTGAACTATACTGTACAGACACCGTTTGTTTCAGCCTGGAATTTCTCTCTTTATTCACAGTATAATTCCACGGTCCAGTATTCTCCAGTCAAGAACAGCACCTCCTGGTTCTTCAGATCTCTTCCATTTCAGGCCAGAATATATGCCGGAAGAATTTCCATTGTTTCACTACATTCAATGAAGGTTATTTCCTTACAGACGCGCTATGCAGATCTGGGTGTTGTATCAATTTAATCTTACATATTTGCATCTTCTTCTGCATGTCAATTTTTTAACAGTTTGAATTTTCATGCAATGGTTATTCATTCACTGAAATATGGCTTTGATTTTAACCCGGAAAATAGATATAAATTTCTGGTGCCAGGCAATCCAGCTTTTTTCCGAGCCCAAGTGGCTTAATGCCATACATGTTATTTTCAGGGTATGCAATGGAATCCAGAAAGATTTAAGGCTTTCCATTCTATATAATTTCATGGAACACAGATATGAACTTACAATAGACAAGATACTGACTGCCTCAGTCAGGAACAATCCTGACCAGATAATATCCT